>Ga0209343_10001934_pt1 | contig 27479 bp, 23 predicted proteins | sample RifCSPlowO2_02_FD_184026 | JGI IMG/M metagenome (GOLD analysis project Ga0209343, IMG submission 184026) | Groundwater microbial communities from Rifle, Colorado - Rifle CSP2_plank lowO2_0.2 (SPAdes) (version 2) | ecosystem: Environmental > Aquatic > Deep subsurface > Groundwater | place... | reverse complement strand
CATCCGGGTCGTTGCCATAGGCGTAATCGCCAATCGCAATCGTCGCCGCCAGCGACTCGTCCGCCGTTTCGTCCAGTGCCGCCACGCCCTCTTGATTCACCTCAACGGCCACCGATGGGCCGTCGTCGTCGAAGCTGACCTGCCCGGAAATGTCCAGCGCCTCGCTGGTGACGGTGTCGTTATCACCGTCCATCAAGGTCACCGTCGCACTCAGCGAGCCTTGTGCCAGGTACACCGTCTCGTCATGTTCGTCCGGGCTTTGCGGGTGCTCCAGCGACAGGTACTGCTCGACCGTCAGCACACCCGTTTGCGCATCGATGCGGATGGCAAAGGCCGCCTGCCCTGCAAACGCGCCACCGTCCACCACGCCCACCACCACGCCGGTGTCCAGCAACACCAGGTTGATCGGCGAACCGTCGGTCACTGTCCGACCGGAGTCCGGATCGTCTTCGTTGATCGCCAGCGCATAGACCTTGGCACCGTCGATGGCTTCGCCATCCGCGCCGTAGGCTTCGCTGGTCAGACTGATCACCGCACCCGTGCTCAGCGCACGGCTGATGTAGCCCGCACCACTCACATCCGGGTCGTTGCCATAGGCGTAATCGCCAATCGCAATCGTCGCCGCCAGCGACTCGTCCGCCGTTTCGTCCAGTGCCGCCACGCCCTCTTGATTCACCTCAACGGCCACCGATGGGCCGTCGTCCCGGAACACCAACAGACCACCCAAATCCAGATTGGCACTGGCGCTGTCGCCATCGCCATCGGTCGCAACCGCAACCAAGCGGATGACGCCACCGGCGATAGCCAAAGGCTCGTCATTGCTGCTCGTATCCGCATGCTGCAGAGCCCGCAATTGGGTCAGGGTCAAATCACCTGACGCATCGACTGCAGCCGTGAACGCCACTACGGCGGAATCACCATCAACCCAGCCCTGAATCGTGCCGCCCACCAGATGCAACTCGATGACCGCACCCGTGGCAACATCCCGCAGGCCGCTGTCGAGGCGGTTGATCTCCAGCGCATAAGCCACGACACCGCCATCCGCGCCAACATTGGCCTGGAAGGCGCCGGCGAAATTACCTGTCCCGCTCAGACCAAGACCGGTCTCATCCACAACCAGCGCAGAGAACTCACCCTGGCCAAAACTGACATTGGGATTGTCGTCGTTGATCTGCACATTCAACTGCACGGTTGGCGATACATCGCCATCCAGGTCAAATAGGCGCACCGAGAAACTTTCGCCGACCTGGTCGGCGGCGCCATTGGCATTCGGATTGGTGTGATCGAGGGTGTTATCGCTAAGCGTATAGATCCAATTACCCGCCCCGTCGACGCTGAGCACGCCGTATTGCCCCTGCACCACGCCGCCGTTGGTGACGTCAATAAAACTGCCGTTGAAGGCTTGAATCTGCAGGGCCGCAATGCCATCGGGGGAGTTGATGACAATGCGCCCGCCGGTTTGCTCGGCCGTACTGCCTGAGTTGCTGCCATCGCTCAAGGCGTCTTCATCAACCACACCAGGGCCGGCAACGACCTGGCCTTCGGCATCCTCATACTCAACCTCAAGGCCTGGCGTGAAGTCTTCAACTTCCGGGTCTGGCACATCCGCCACTTCCGCCACCGGGAACTCCGGCGCCGAGCCTATGGGACCTGTGGGGTAACCAATAGTCGGGTCAACCGTTTCACCCGTTTCACCCAGCAGCACAAAGGAGTGCCCGCCGCCGGCACCACCGGCGCCGCCAGCACCACCGGCGCCTGGCCCGGCGGCAGTGGCTTCAGCGTTTTGCGTGGGGTCGACACCGGCCTCAATAGCCGCCTGCAATTGCTCAACGTCGCTGAGTTCTTGCTGGCTGGGCGCCGCAGGTGCGGCCTCGGTCGGCGCATCGTTTGCACCAGCAGCTCGTGCCTGGGCCAGCAGTTGGCTATCGAGCAGTTGGCTGCTGTCGCGACCCAAGGTCAACTCACCACCACCGGCGAGGGCCACGGCCACAGAACCGTCCACGCCGGTGAGCAGTTGCTCGCCGGCAAATACACGATCACCTTCGGTCAGGAGTCGGCGCGTTCCATCGCCAGCGACTGCGTAAACCTCGCCTACTACTTGTCTGACGACACCGATCAACGTAGCCATGAGTCCATCCTCCGCAACAGCGTTGCCAACCACCGTCGGCACATGCTCAAAAGGTCAATGCACCCATCACATCTGCAGAAATCGGCAAAGTCTGTTAGCCAGAGGCCTTGTCGCCATGAGTCAGAAGGACATCGCGACAATTAAATGTCGCAAAAAACCCATGACCTACACCCTCAAAACAGCCACCTTCCCCTTCCGCACCCAGGTCTCATCGACCACCTAAATTTCATCACGCAATAGCTGTAAGCCACGCATTACGTGACCACGAGATAAAACAATGTGCTGGTTTCTAGCGGCTGCATAAGACTTTTTCGTCATAGCCGTTGTTACAAAGTTTTCTTAGGCAAGCGAGGAGATGTTCTTAGCTATGTAGTTACAAGCCTGAATCAGCTGAGCAGGCAAAATCGTCAATTACTTGGCGACAGGAATAAAACAGCTTCCAAGGAGACTGCCTTCATGCGCCGTTCGAACCTTCTCTGCAGCAGCATCGCGCTCGCCATGAGCTACGTTCCTGCCCATGCCATGACCCTGACCGAAGCGATTCAAAGCACGGTCGAGAACCACCCGCAGATCCAGGCCAGCCAGAACGCGCGCCTGTCTGCCGATGAAGAGGTCAAAGTGGCCAAGGGGGGTTATCTGCCAAGTGTCGATGTGCTCGCGGGTTATGGCCGGCAGAACTCCGACACCCCCAGCACTCGCGCCGTGTCCCCTGGCACTCATAACAAGGAAACCCTGACCTACGGCACCTCGGAGCTGCGCCTGCGGCAAATGCTGTTTGACGGTTTCAACACGCCCAACGAAGTGGCGCGCACCGAGGCGGTGGTCAACTCGCGGGCCTACTACACCCTGGGCACCGCCGAGGCCCTGGCATTGCGCACCATTGAGGTGTACCTCGACGTGCTCAAGCGCCGCGAGATGGTTACCCTGGCCACCAACAACCTGCAGGCGCACTTGCGTATGCACGACCAGATCCGCCTGCGCAGCGACCAGGGCGTGGGCCGCACCGCCGACTCCGACCAGGCCGAAGCGCGTCTGGCCCTGGCGCAAAACAACCTCTACACCGAGCAGGTCAACCTGGCCGATGCCGAGGCCAACTTTCTCAGCGTGACCGGCCGCCCGGCCGATGATCTGGCCTCCCCGGCCAGCGTCAAGAGCGCCATGCCCGCCGACATCAACAGCGCCCGGCAAAGCGTGGCCAGCAACAATCCGCTGCTGAAATCCGCACAGGCCGACGTACAGGCCGCCGAGAAGCAATACGAATCGGCCAAGTCGCCGTTCTATCCACGCTTCGATGCCGAGCTGGCAACTAACGCGGATAACGACGCCTCGGGTGAGAACGGCCATGCCAACGGCTGGCGTGCCGGCGTGTCGATGAACTACAACCTGTTTAACGGGATGCGCGACAAGGCGCGCCTGCAGTCATCGGCCTACAAGATCAACGAGGCCATGGACATTCGTAACAACGCCCTGCGCGAAATCAATGAGAACCTCGCCCTGGCCTGGAACGCGATGGACAACGCCCGCCTGCAAACCCCCAAGGCGCGCGACTATGCCGATTACTCGGCGCGGGTACGCGAGGCCTATCAGCAGCAGTTCACCCTGGGCCAGCGCACCCTGCTCGACCTGCTCGACAGTGAGAACGAGCTGTTCACCGCCAACCGCCGCTACACCGAGGTGCGCTACACCGAAGAGTTCTCCATGTACCGGGTGATCGCCGCCACTGGCGCGCTGCTGCAGCAACAGAACATCGTGGTGCCAAGCGAAGCCGTGGCCGTCAGCGATGTGCAAAACCAGGCGGCCCTGCCTGAGATGAAGTAAGCCCAGACACAGGCCACCCTGGGTGAGCACGCGCCACCCCGGCAAGACGCAACGCAGTAACAGCTCCGCCGGCCACCAGGCCGGGAAACGCAGTACACGGGAGTAGTTGCCATTGACGACCATGGAACGGCCTGGACCGGCTGGCGATCCGCGGCTTAGCCACGATGATCCGCTGCTGGATGGCCTGTTGATTCTCTGCAAGCTGCACGACTGCCCCGCCAGTCGGGCCAGCCTGACGGCCGGTTTGCCCCTGCCCGAGCAACGCCTGTCGGCCGAACTGCTGCCCCGTGCAGCCGCCCGTGCCGGGCTGCAGGGGCGCTTGTTGCGGCGTGAGCTGAGCGCCATCTCCAGCCTCAACCTGCCGGTATTGCTGCTGCTGAAAAACGGCCGCAGCAGCGTGCTGACCCGCTGGGGTGACAAGCAGCAGGCCCTGGTACTGCCCTGCGAAACCGACGGCGGCGAACAATGGATCAGCCGTGATGAATTGGCCGCCGCCTACAGCGGCCAAGCCTTGTTCGCCCGCCCGCGGCACGACCTGGAAGAAGCCCGCAAACCCTTGGTGCCACGGGTCGAGGCCTGGTTTCGCGACACCCTGAAACTCTCCCGCGGCCTGTATGGCGATGCCTTGCTGGCCAGCCTGCTGGTCAACCTGCTGGGCCTGATGGTGCCGCTGTTCGTCATGCAAACCTACGACCGCGTGGTGCCCAACCAGGCCTTGTCGACGCTTTGGGTGCTGGCCATCGGTCTGTTTATCGGCACCGCCTTCGAATTGCTGCTGCGCGTATTGCGCGCCCACCTGCTGGATACCGCCGGAAAAAAGACCGATGTGGTCCTCTCCGCCACCCTGTTCGAGCGCATCACCGGCATGTCGATGAGCGCCCGCCCGGCCACGGTTGGCGGCTTTGCCCAGAGCATCCATGACTTTCAGGGGCTGCGTGAGTTTCTCACGGCGGTCACCCTGACCAGCCTGATCGACCTGCCCTTCACCGTTCTGATGCTGCTGGTTATCGGCCTACTGGGCGGGCAACTGGTGTTGATCCCGCTGCTGGCCTTCCCGCTCACAGCGCTATTTGCCTTTATCATCCAGAGCCGCCTGCGTGACATCGTGCAACGCAGCCTGAGCCTCGCCGCCGCCCGCCAGGCGCTACTGATCGAAACCCTCGGCGGCCTGGAAACCCTCAAGGCCTGTAGCGCCGAAAGCGAACGTCAGCACAAATGGGAAAGCACCCACGGCGCCCTGACCCGCCTGGACAACCACTCACGCCTGCTGGCCGCCGTGGCCACCAACGGCACCCTGTTTCTCCAACAAGTGGCGGGCATGGCCACCATCGTCGTCGGCGTCTACAGCATCACCGCGGGCGATCTCAGCGTCGGTGCGCTGGTGGCCTGCTATATGCTCGGCAGCCGGGTTCTGGCGCCCCTGGGGCAAATTGCCGGGCTGATTACCCGTTACCAGCAAGCCCGCCTGACCATGCAAAGCACCGATGCCCTGATGACCCTGCCCCAGGAGCGCCAGGCCAAGCAGCGCCCCCTGGAGCGCACCCACCTGAAAGGGGCCCTGGATATAAAACAGGTCAGCTTCAGTTATCCCGGCCAAAGCAACCCGGCGCTGGCCACTATCAGCCTGCGCATGAAAGCCGGCGAGCACATCGGCATCATCGGTCGCAGCGGTTCGGGCAAAAGCACCCTGGCGCGCCTGGTGATGGGCTTCTATCCACCGGCAGAAGGCCAGTTGCTGCTGGATGGTCTCGACTTGCGGCAACTGGATGTCGCCGACCTGCGTCACCAGATCGGCTATGTCGCCCACGACCTGCCCCTGTTGGCCGGCAGCCTGCGCGACAACCTGACCCTGGGCGCACGCTATGTCAGCGACGAGCGCATGCTCGAAGTCGCCGAGATGACCGGCGTCGGCGATCTTGCCCGGCAGCATCCGCAGGGCTTCGACCGGCCCGTGGGTGAGCGCGGCCAACTGCTCTCCGGCGGCCAGCGCCAGGCCGTGCTGATGGCCCGCGCACTGCTCTTGGACCCGCCGATTTTGCTCTTTGATGAACCCACCAGCGCCATGGACAACACCAGCGAGGAGATCCTGCGCAACCGCCTGCACAGTTGGGCGAAGGACAAGACCCTGCTGCTGATCACCCATCGCACCTCCATGCTCAGCCTGGTCGATCGCCTGGTCGTATTGGATAACGGCCATATCGTTGCCGACGGCCCCAAAGAGGCCGTGATCGAAGCCTTGCGCAAGGGCCGTGTCGGCCCTGCCGCCCTGTAGGACAGCCCTGATGGAACTCAGCCAGTCGTTGCGCGAACACGCCAGCCAATGGCGACAAAAGCCCGACACCGAGTTTATGCCCGAGGTCGACGGCACCCTGCTGGAAGACTCGCCCACCCTGGCGCGCCTGACCGTCTGGCTGGTCGGCCTGCTGCTCTTGGTCGCCCTGGTCTGGGCCAAGTTTGCGCTGCTGGAAGAAGTGACCATGGGCGAAGGCAAGGCCATTCCATCGAGCAAGATCCAGGTCATCCAGAACCTGGAAGGCGGCATCGTCGCCGAAATTTTCGTCCGCGAAGGGCAACTGGTGAACAAGGGCGATGTGCTATTGCGCCTGGACGACACCCGTTTTCTCTCCAACCGCGACGAAAGCGATGCCGACCGCATGGCCCTCAGCGCTCGCCTGCAACGCCTGCAAGCGGAAGCCGCAGGTCGCCCCCTGGAGATGCCTGCCGAAATCACCGAAAAGGCACCGCAATTGGTCGAGGACGAACTGGCCCTGTACAACTCACGCCAGGAGCGCCTGCACAGCGAACAACGCACCCTCAACGAGCAACTGCGGCAAAAGACTCAGGAACTGGCCGAGTTCAGCTCCAAACAGCAGCAATACCGCTCCAGCCTCGGCTTGATCCAGCAGGAGCTGAACATGTCCCAGCCGCTGGTCAGCAGCGGCGCCATTTCCGAAGTGGAGATTTTGCGTTTACGCCGCAGCGCCGTGGAAATGCGCGGTTCGCTGGACGCCACCACCCTGGCCATCCCACGGGCACAGGCGGGCATCAGCGAAATCAAAAGCAAGATGGAGGAGTCCGAGCTGGCGTTTCGCTCCGATGCCTTCAAGGAACTCAACGAGGTGCGCACCGAGCTGCAAAAGATCACCGCCAGCAGCCTGGCCATCGAGGACCGAGTCAGCCGCACCACCGTGCAATCACCCGTACACGGCATCATCAAGCAGCTCAAGGTCAATACCATCGGCGGCGTGGTGCAGCCCGGCAGCGACCTGCTGGAAATCGTGCCCCTGGAAGACAACCTGCTGATCGAGGCCAAGGTCCGCCCGCAGGACGTGGCCTTTCTGCACCCTGGGCAAAAAGCCATGGTCAAGTTCAGCGCCTACGACTACACCATCTACGGCGGCCTCAAGGCCAATCTGGAGCTGATCAGTGCCGACACCATCAGCGACGAGGACGGCAACAGCTTCTACCTGATCCAGGTGCGCACCGACAAGAATCACCTCGGCAGCGACGCCCAGCCCCTGTTGATCATCCCCGGCATGATCGCCACGGTAGACATCATCACCGGCGAAAAAAGCGTCCTCGACTACCTGCTCAAGCCAGTGCTTAAAGCGCGCGCCGAAGCCCTGCGCGAGCGTTAATCGCACCCCGGATAGACGACTGGCGATTAGACCCTATCGGATCGGCCTCACTCCACGATAAAGCTACGGCTGACGCTGGTGTATTCGTGCAGTTTGAAGGTGAATGGCGCCTTGCGGGTGCCGTTGTAGCGAAAGCGGTAGGTGCCGGGGCTGACGGAAGCCGGAATGTCCCACTCCAGGGTGGCCTGCGAGGTGCCCCACAAGCCGTCGATACGCCGCCAATGAAAACGCGTGCTCCAGTCATTGTCGTTGGCCATCGGCAGCCAAGCACTGCCGAGCAAACGCTGCACCTCCAGAAAGCTGCCCATGGGGCGCAGATTATTCTTCGGATGACCGGCCCAGAACACGGCGCGGGCCGTTTCTCCGGGGCGGTAACGGGATGCAGGCTGGCTGACGACATCACCGATGCTTTTACCGATCGGCGCCTGGTCATGCACCACCCCCGTCTGCAAGCTCATCTGCTTGTTCTTCAAGTCTCGCGGGCGCGGCTCCCCGGCCAACGGCAGCGCAGTGCCGCTGGCCAGGCTGCTGGCCTGCTCATGCAGGGCTTGCCGATAGGCGGCCAGGGTCCATGGCCCAAAGTGTGTCGAACCGGCCTCGTAATGCCCCAGGCGATACTCTTCATTGGTGGTCACATAACCGGAATAGGCATTGCTGTAGCCCGCCACCACAAGATGCTCAAGACCGGTGCCCTGGACGCCGGCAACGGTGCTGCGCAGGCGCCGCCCGGACATGATGGTGAACTCCCCCGGCAGCGCCAACAGGCCGAGTTGGCCAACCTTGATCAGCGACACCGGCAAAACTTCGGGCGTCCATGGATAGGGCTTGAAATTACCTTGGGCCAACAATAAGCCGCGCGGCTGATGGCAATCCTTCTGCGCCTCGGTGGGCGCCGTCAGCATTGCCGTCAGGGCCTGCCAGAACAGGTTGCCGTGCAACTGCCCCTCATGGAACAAGTCCAGACCGCGTCCATCTTCGGTGCCGGCAGCAAACCCATAACCCAGGGCCGCCGTGCAGGTGCTATGACCCTCGCCATCCTCGGTAAAGGCGGCGGACACGGTCTGGGCGCTCATGTCGTAATACTTGTGGCGATAATCAATCGAGCCGCTCAGTTGCTCGCTGGCCTGCTCGTAGAGTTGCCGGGCCATGGCATATTGCAGTTGCCCGATCAGGCGCACGCTTTGCTCCGGGGTGTTTCCAGGGCCGCTACCATCCAGGCGCAGATTGGGGGTCATATCACCGGCGTTGCTCTGCGCAAAGGCCGCGACAAAGGCGTCCGCCGCCCGGCTGTTGGCGCCCTCCTGCTGCTCAAACAAATACTCGGCATAACCTTTGTTGTCGCCCGAGAGCAGCGTATTGGTGCTGGGTAACGACACGGCATGGGTCGCAAACCAACTGATCATGCCGACGGGCTGTTGCTCGCGAACCAACTTCAGCACGGTCATTTCCGGGTCGGTGTCCGGGTAACTGGCGGCATCGCGATTCTGCCAGTACGCCTCCTGGGAGCGATTGGCATTGGCGCCCCATAACTCACCGCGGTTATACAGAATGTAGCCCGGCGCAAGGTCGCCATGGGCCCGCTCAATAGCCGCCACAATGCCGCTCACCTGGGCGTCATAGGTCTGTTTGATATAGCCCTTGGTGGTGATGTTGTAGAGCGCGTAGTGCGAATGACCGCCCGCGGCCGAGTGCGTATGGGTGGCGCTGATCACCAGGTTGCGCTCGTTATAAAGATCGCCATAACGCGCCTTCAATGCCTCCAGCACCCCCTGAGTGACGCTCTGAAAGACCGCACCGCTGTCGATATTGACGAACACCACCCGCTTGTCTGCTTGCCTGTCTGCAATGATAAAAGCGCGCGCCCATTGCCGATCATGGATACCGCTGGCGACCTGCTCCGGGACGGCATAGCCAAACAGACCAACTTCTGCGGCCGGCCCGGTAATGTCATACAGGCCACGGCCGATCAGATAGTTCTGATCACGCGCCAACAGGCTTGGGGAGAGCAATATCGCGCTGACCAGCAACAGAGGGGTAAGCAATTTCATCGGCGGCGCCTTCTTGTTATTAGGGTCTGTTCCCGTTTCATCGCGAGCCGTCTCGATGCAACAAACAGCAACCCGTGCCCGCGCGAATGAGACCATAGTCCCAAGTCATGAGGAGTAAAACTAAAAGAAGGGTAAAACCGGCCATCTTAAGTTGGGACGAATCTGGGCCTTGAATTCAGGGGCAAACAAACAGCCGCCCCCTTGCCAATGCCCTTCACTGACGCCGGTGGATGGTTATTTTGTAGCCGGGATGAAACCCGCGAAGCCAGTTGCCCGGCAGGCGCGCCGCGGGGTTTATTCGGCTTGGCGTGTGCCGCCCTGGGTACACGGGATGACCTCAGCCTCACCGCTGCCGTTGTGCGCAGCGGCCAAGGCTCAAGACCCAAGCCCGTGATTACGCTGGAATGTGGCCTCGCCCATGGCCGCAATTTGCCCCTCGATCAGCGCCTCGAAGGGTTGCAGCAAGGCCGCGAACGACTGCGGCGCCTCCAGCGTCTCCAGCGCCACCACGATGGCCTCCAGGGTCGACAGGGCGCCGGCCATCGGCGCCTTGCGCAAGCGGTAACGCGACTCCAGCCCCGCCGGCAAACACACCCGCGGCAATGCCGCCAACAAGGGATTGCAGTACAGCAGCTTGCGCGCCTTGCGCCAGGTGCCATCCGGCACCACCAGCAACAGTGGCCGCGCGCGGGGGCTGGCGGCAACAGTCGCGAGCGGCTGCGCGTCTTCGCCGGGAAACAGCAAACAGGCCTGATACGCCGGGTCAGCCAGCCAGCTCGCCAAGTCGGCAAACTGCTCGCCCACCTGCAGTTCGCCATTGACCAGGCCCAGGGCCGCCAAACGTGCCGTATTCAAGGCATGCCGGCTTTCCTGCGGGTGCTGCAAAATCAACACCCGCGTACGGCTCTGCAACTGCGGAATCAGGGCACACAAGCAATGGCTGGGCGGCCGTTGGCAGCGCTCGCAGCGGGCCCGCGCCGCGCCATCAGACATGCTCAGATCGCATCGCCCTTGCGTCGATAAGGGAACACGTCGATCACCTTGCCCGCGCGAATGGCCGCCTGCAGCCCCTGCCAGTATTCGGCGCTAAACAGGTCGCCATGCAGCTGATTAAACAACCGACGCTGGCGAATATCGACAAACAGGAACGGCGGGAACTCCTCGGGGAACACATCCAGCGGCCCCACCGAGTACCACGGCTCGGACGACATTTCGTCTTCCGGGTAGCGCGCCGCGGGGATCTTGCGAAAGTTCACCTCGGTCAGGTAGCTGATTTCGTCGTAGTCGTAGAACACCACGCGACCGTGCCGGGTCACGCCGAAGTTCTTCAGCAGCATGTCGCCGGGGAAGATATTCGCCGCCGCCAGTTGCTTGATGGCCAGGCCGTACTCTTCCAGCGCATCGCGCACCTGGGCCTCGTTGGCGTGTTCCAGGTAGATGTTCAGCGGGGTCATCCGCCGTTCGGTCCAGCAGTGGCGCACCAGCACCACATCGCCCTCGACCTGCACCGTGGACGGCGCCACCTCCAGCAACTCGGCCAGGCACTCGGGATCGAACTTGCTCAGCGGGAAGCGGAAATCGGCAAACTCCTGGGTATCGGCCATGCGCCCGACCCGATCGACGCTTTTCACCATGCGGTATTTCTCCAGCACGGTGGCGCGATCAACGTTCTTCGACGGCGAGAAGCGATCCTTGATGATTTTGAATACGGTATTGAAGCCCGGCAGGGTGAACACGCTCATGACCATGCCGCGCACCCCCGGCGCCATGATGAACTTGTCATCGACATTGGCCAGGTGGTTGATCAGCGCGCGGTAGAACTCCGACTTGCCGTGCTTGTAGAAACCGATCGAGGTGTACAGCTCGGCAATATGCTTGCCCGGCATGATGCGCCGCAAAAAGCCAATGAACTCCGCCGGGTAGCCGACCCGCACCATGAAATAGGAACGGGTGAAGGAGAAGATGATCGACACCTCAGCCTCGTCGGTAATCAGCGCATCCACCTGAACGCCCTGGCCCTCGCGGTGCAGGAAGGGAATCACCAGCGGCCACTGCTCGTCGCGGGTGAAGATCCGCCCGACCACATAGGCGCCCTTGTTGCGGTACAGGCGCGAGGCGAACAGCTCGATGCACAGCTCCGGGTCCTTGCACACCCAGTCCGGCAGGTTCTGCCGCAGTTGGCCAAGCACATGACCGAGATCACGCTCCAGGTTGTCGTAGGGCACCTCGAAGCGGTAATCCTCGAACAACTGGCGCAGCGCCGCCTCCAGGTCGCCCTGGGGGTGATACTGGCGCACCTGCGGCGCCCGCTCGTTGACCCGCAGCGCCGGGCGCGTGGTGTGGATAAACATGCAGCCATCGCTGATTTGATCGTGCTTGAACAGGCTGCAAAAGATCGAGTTGAACCAGGTTTCCGCCAGCTCGTCGTCAAAGCGCAGGTCGATCAGGGCGATATAGGCACACTTCACCAACGGCCACTGGCTGACATCCAGCAGCACCTCGTCGGCGTGGGCCTGATGCAAAAGCCCGGTCACTTCGGCGACTTTCTCTTCATACAGGTTGATTCGCGCAGCCGATGCCTGCTGGATTTCCTGCCACTGCGCCTGCTCGAAACGCACCCGCGCGCCGTTGGTGATCTGGCGGAAGTGCTCGCGGTAATCGTCAAAGCCTTCGAGGATACGCTTGGCGATGTCGCCGGCCGGCCATTGCTGTGGCATGAGAAAGCCTCTACACGGAGATAAAGAAAGAGTGGCGAGCTTAGGGGCTGTTGCCGTTTGATCGCAAGCCAGGTTGCCGCGAATGCAACGGCAACAGACCCTAACCAGTGCGGCGCTCAAGGAAAAGCCTAACCGCCGCGCAAGACAACGTCTCGCCCGGCACCAACGGCTGCTACGCCAACTGCCGGGCAGCCAGGTAAGCCTCGATAAACTCGATAAACGCCTGCACCTTGCGGGTGGCGCGGCGATGGCTGGGGTACACGGCCAGCAGCAGCGGGCCGAAGGCATCCGGGGCAATCTGGTAGTCGGGCAATAGCTGCACCAGGCGGCCGCTGGCCAGCAAGGGTTGCACGCTCCAGTGCGGGCAATCGAGCACGCCCTGGCCGGCCAGGCAGGCGGCTAGCAGCAGGTCGTAGTTATCGCTGCTCAGGCGCCCTTGCGGCTGCAGGATAAAGCTCTGCTCATTGAGGCTCAGGCGCCAGCGCCGGTCCAGCACCACATGCTCGTAAAGCAGCGCCTGGTGGCTGAGCAGGTCGTTGGCAACCTGCGGGGTGCCGCAACGCTGCAGGTATTCCGGGCTGGCGCAGAGCAGGATACGGCTGGCCGCCAGCGGCTTGACGATCATCCCCGGCAGGTCGCCACGGCCTTCGCGCAGGGCCAGATCGATGCCGGCCTCAAGCAAATCGATATAGGCATCGCTGAGGTTGACCTGCAATTTCAGTTGCGGATGTTCGGCCATAAAGGCCGCGCAGGCGTCGTTGAAAAACGCCGGGCCGAAGGCCAGCGGTGCGGTCAGGCGCAGGGTGCCGTGCAGGCTGTGTTGCAACTGGCCAATCTCCTCGCCGGCCTCGCGCAGGCTGGCCAGCACTTGCCGGGCGGTGTCCAGGTACAGCAGGCCGGCTTCGGTCAGCACCAGACGCCGGGTCGAGCGCTCGAACAGGCGCGCACCCAGCTCGGCTTCCAGATGGCCAACCGCCTTGGTCAGCGCCGACGGCGTCTTGCCCAACTGCTCGGCGGCGCGGCTAAAGCTGCCCAACTCGGCAGTGACGACAAACATATTGAGGGCACTGAGCTTGTCCATTTATTCCTCTGCGGCACAGCCATAACGATCAAGCAAGGGTAACGCGGCGCAGGGCGTGAATCCTAGCCGGATATTTTTGCCGCGCAGGCACAACAGAAAGTCAGGTATAGCCCCGCTCGCGCAAAAAAGCTTCGAGGAACTGGATAAACACCTGAACCTTGTGGGTGGCCCGCCGATGGCTCGGGTACACCGCCAGGATATGCGCGCCAAAGGCATCCGGATCGAGCTCGCAATCGCTCATCAGGCGCACCAGACGGCCATCGGCCAGGTACGGCGCGGCGCTCCACCAGGGGGTGATCAGCAGGCCGGCGCCGGCCAACGCGTTGGCCAGGAGAAAGTCGTAGTTGTCGCTGAGAATGCGCGGCACCGGCTGCTCGATGCGCAGCACCTGCTCGCCCTGGCGAAAGCTCCAGTAATGGCGGCTGAGTGCCGGGTGCTTGTACATCAACCACTCATGCTCGCCCAGGGTTGCCGAGGTTACCGGCAATGGCTGACGCGCCAGGTAAGCCGGGCTGGCACTCAGGACGATGCGATTACTGCCCACCGGCCGGGCGATCAGGCCGGGGATGTCGCAGGCGCCCTCATGCAGGATCAGGTCATGGCCGCTTTCCAGGATGAACTGATCGTTGTCACTCAAGTCCACCTGCAAACGCAGTTGCGGGTGCGCCAGGCAGAAGGCCGCACAGACCTCGGCGAGAAACGCCGGGCCAAAGGCCAGCGCCGCCGAGATGCGCAGCTCGCCATGCAGGCCGTGCTGCATCTGGCCAATTTCCTCGCTGGCATTGTTCAGGCAACTCAGCGCCTCACGCGCGGCCTGGGCATACAAGCGGCCGGCCTCGGTCAGTTGCATGCGCCTGGTGGTGCGTTCGAACAGGCGGATGCCCTGCTCCTCTTCCAGCGCCGCAATGGCCTTGGCCACGGCCGAGGGGGTCTTGCCCAACTGCTCGGCGGCGCGGCTGAAGCTGTTCTGCTCAACCACGCACACCAGGGTGGTCAGTGCATTGAATTTATCCACCATTGACTCCCAACAGGAACAAAAGTTGTGCCCGAAGCGGGCATTCCGCCGCCAGAAAAACTTGCTTAGTCTCGCAGCAAGACCAATAAAAACAAGGGAGTCACCATGAAAGGGTTTATTCCAAGCCTGCTCGGCGTCGCATTGGCTTGTGCCTCACTGGAATCGATGGCCGCCGCCGATTTAATCATCAGCAACGCCAAGGTATTTACCGGCGAACCCGGCCAGGCCTTGCAGCAAGCCGTGGCGGTGGAGGACGGTAAAATCCTCCAGGTTGGCAGCAATGCCGCGATCAACGCCCTGGCCGATGCCCAGACCCGGCGCATCGACCTGGCCGGCAAGGTGCTGATGCCGGGCATGATCGACACCCACAGCCACCCGATCATGGGCGCCCTGGCTAGCCTGCGCGCCAATCTGTATGACGAGGTCAAGCCATTGGCCGAGCTGGAAACCTGGATTCGCGCCCAGGACCAGGCCGGCGTGGCGCGCATGGGCGATGTCGTGGTGATTTCCGGGGCCAGCTCGGCCTACTGGCAGCACAGCCGCGAGCTGGCCAAGCGCTTCAACCAGGGCGACTGGGCCAAGCAACCGTTGGTGCTCGATGGCATCGACGGCCACACCGGCTGGGCCAACCAGGCCATGCTCAAGCGCGTGGGCATCGACGCCGCCCTGGTCAAGGGCCTGGACGCCAAGGAGGCCGGCTATATCGAACACGACGCCGACCTGACGCCCACCGGCTACCTGGCCGAAACCGGCTGGGATCGGGTGCGCAGTCAACTGCCGGCGCCCAGCCCCGAACTGTTGCTGAAAGCCGCCCGCGAGGCGGTGCGGGTCAACCAGCAAGTGGGCGTCACCGCCTGGATGGATGCCGCCGCCAACGGTGGTGGCGAGCAGTCACTGTTCGAGATGCGCCCCACCGAGCATGACCTGGGCGTGCTGCCGCTGTACCGGCAACTGGCGGAAAAAGGCGAACTGAACGTTCACGTCGCCGCCCTGTTGCTGGCCCATCCGCAGAGCAAGCCAGACGATCTGGCCGTGCTCGACCAGGTCATGGCGCAGTTCAAGGGCGTGCCCAACCTGAGTTTCCCCGGCATCAAGATCTTTGCCGACGGGGTCATGGAGTTTCCGGGGCAAACCGCCGCGGTACTCGACCCGTTCAAGAACAGCCTCAAGCGCGGCGAACTGCTGATCGACCCGGCGCACTTCGGTAAGTTGGTGGTGGCCGCCGAACAACGCAACTGGGTCGTGCATATGCATGCAGTCGGCGACCGCGCGGTGCGCGAATCGCTCAATGGCTTCGAATACGCGCGCCGCCTCAGCCCCGCGCCGTTGCCCCATAGCATCAGCCACCTGCAACTGGTCAATCCGCAGGAGTTCCCGCGCTTCAAGCAGCTCGGGGTGATCGCCTCCATGCAGTTGCTGTGGGCCACCGCCGAGAGCTACACCGAGGAGCTGGTCAAGCCGTACGTCAGCGCCATGACCTACCAATACCAGTACCCGGCGCGCTCGCTGCACAAGGCCGGCGCGACCATTGCCGGAGCCAGCGACTGGCCGGTGTCCAGCCCCAACCCATGGAACGCCATCGCCCAGGCCAGCACCCGCAAAGGCCCGCTGGGGGTGCTGAATGCCAAGGAAAGCATCGACCGCGAGAGCATGTTCTACGCCTACACCCTGAACGCCGCCAAGGCCCTGCGCCTGGACCAGCAGATCGGCTCCCTGGCGCCCGGCAAGCAGGCCGATCTGATCGTGCTGGATCGCGACGTGTTCAAGGTCAGCGATGCCGAGCTGTTCGACACCCAGGTGCTGGAAACCTTCTTCGCCGGCCAGTCGGTGTACCGCGCCGAGCCCGCGCCCGCAGTTGCCCAGGCCCAGTAACGCCGGAGCCCCCCGGTTGTCTGCCTCCGTCCAGCGTTAACGGCCCTGCTCCCCGTTAGCCCCGGACGGGCGCAGCCCTGTATCACCCCCAATAACAATAAGGACTTCACCCATGCGCACTGCCTACCGTTTCGCCCTCGCCAGCCTCGCCTTGCTGCCCATGACCTGCGCCCAGGCCATCGACCTCAATGAGCAATTCAGCCTGGTCATCACCCCCACGCTGACCAGCGACTACCGTGCCAGCGGCATCTCCCAGACCCTCGGCGACCCCGCCGCACAACTGAACCTCATGCTCAGCCACGCCAGCGGCCTGTACGCCGGGGTCTGGACCTCCAATGTCGACTTTGGCCCCGAAGATGACGCCCGCCAGGAGCTGGAGTATTTCGCCGGTTATTACTGGCAGATCAGCGACGCCATCAGCCTCGACGCCTGGTACACCCAATATGAGTTCGCCGGCGCCAGCCAATACAACCAGAGCGACGTGCAGGCCACCCTGGATGTCTACGGCGTGCTGCTGGGGGCCAAATACGCCACTAACATGAAAGGCCCGGACTACGAAGATGAAAACGGCAACTGGCACGACGGCAAACAGAACGAAGACATGAGCTCGGCGTTTATCGGCTACCGCACGCAACTGCCGGCCGAGATCGGCTTCGAGGCCCGCTATGAATATGTCGATTACAAGGATGAGGTGTTCTGGAACAGCGATTTCAGCCGCAGCCGCAGCGACTACCGCGACTGGGAAATCAAGCTGACCCGCGATCTGCTCGGCGTGACCTGGGGCCTGAGCTATATCGACACCGACCTGTCAAAAGCCGAATGCCTGAACTTTATGGGTTACGACGACGTCTGCAGCGCAACCCTGCAGGCCAGCGCCAGCAAGACCTTCTAACGCCCCCATAGGGCACAACCGCGGAGGATGGGTTGAGGCGCGCAGCGTCGATACCCATCACCGCTGGCAATCCCATGGGTATCGCTGCGCTCAACCCATCCTACGATCCTACGGCTGCAGCATGTCCTGCGGCTAAGCACTTACGCATTGCCTTGGCCGCCATTGCCACCAACAATGCTCGTCTGATCCGCTTGCGAGCTTGTGCCGTGACCCTCTCTGCCTACCTGCGCCTGATCGGCCTTGCCGCCATCTGGGGTGCCAGTTTTTTGTTTATGCGCGTGGCCGCGCCGGTGCTCGGCGCCGTGCCGACCGCGTTTTTCCGCGTGACCTTGGCCGGCCTCGGCCTGTTCGCCCTGCTCCTGCTGCTGCGGGTGGCGCTGGATTTTCGCGGCAAATTCAAACAGGTGCTGCTGCTTGGGGTGATCAACTCCGGCGTGCCGGCGCTGATGTACACCCTCGCCGCCCTGGTGTTGCCGGCCGGCTACTCGGCGATTTTCAACGCCACCACGCCGCTGATGGGTACGTTGATTGGCGCCCTGTTTTTTGCCGAGCGGATGACCTTGAACAAGGGTTTGGGGGTATTCCTCGGGCTGTTCGGGGTGGCTGTGCTGACCCGTACCGGGCCGTTGGCGTTTAGCCTGGAATTGCTGTGGGGCGCCCTGGCCTGCCTGCTGGCCACCACCTGCTACGGCTTTGCCGGCTTCCTCGCGCGGCGTTGGCTGGACCAGCAAGGCGGCCTCGACAGTCGCCTGTCGGCCTTTGCCAGCATGCTCGGCGCCAGCCTGTTCCTGCTGCCGCTGTTTGCCTGGACACTCTGGCAGCAACCGCCGACCAGCTGGGGCGGGCTCAACGTCTGGCTGTCGCTGCTAGGCCTGGGGCTGCTCTGCACGGCGCTGGCCTATGTGTTGTATTTCCAGCTGCTCAGTGACATCGGCCCGCTGAAATCCATGGCCGTGACCTTTCTGATTCCACCATTTGGGGTGTTCTGGGGGGTGTTATTGCTGGATGAACCGCTGTCCTGGGCCTACCTGTACGGCGGCGCACTGATTCTGCTGGCCCTGTATCTGGTGCTTAAGCCCGCCGTTGCAGCGGACCGCCCGCGCGCCGCCTAAGACGACACGCGAGGATCACCCTTCACTCGCCGCAAGGCGGCTCGCCGGGCAGGATTGGCGGATGCTCCAGCAAGGTCCGCGACAGGGCCTCGCCGGCCATCTGCCGTTTCTTGCCCAGTTGTTCGGTCAGCGTATCGCGCAGCTCAATCACATCGGCATCCCCGGCACTGGCGGCCAGGTTCAGCCAGGCATAGGCCTGCACCGGGTCCTTGGGCAAGCCGTAACCGATCACCTGCAAGGCGCCCAGACGCGACTGCGCCTGACTGTTGCCTTGCTTGGCCGCCAACAACCAGCACTGCGCCGCGCGGCGGTAACGGCTGTCGTCGTAATAACGTTGCGCCAGGCTATTGGCCGCCAGCACCGAGCCCTGACGCACCGCCGAACGCAGCCAGCGCTCGCCATCCTGACCGGGCAACAGCTCGCCCAGGCGAAACTGCGCCTCGGGCATGCCGGCCACCGCGGCCTGCTCCAGCAGATACAGGCCGTCGCTCTGGCGGCCGGCGTCGAGCGCCTTGAGCCCATTCAGATAATCGTCCGTGGCCGACGCCTGGGCGGTGCCGCTGAGCAGCATCGCCAATCCATACACAAGGGTTTTTCTCACTGCACCATTTCCTGTTCGCTAAACAGCCCGTCGAACAGCATGCTCGACAGGTAACGCTCGCCGGAGTCCGGCAGGATCACCACGATGGTCTTGCCCTGCATCTGTGGCTCGCCGGCAATACGGACGGCTGCCGCCATCGCCGCGCCACAGGAAATCCCGCACAAAATGCCTTCTTCGCGCATCAGGCGCAGGGCCATGGCCTTGGATTCGTCATCGGTCACCAACTCAACCCGGTCGACGATGCGCAAATCCAGGTTCTTCGGGATAAACCCGGCGCCGAGCCCCTGGATCTTGTGCGGTGCCGGCTTGAGCTCCTGCCCGGCCATGGCCTGGCTGATCACCGGCGAGGTCACCGGCTCAACCGCCACCGAAACAATCGCCTTGCCCTGGGTGTGCTTGATATAGCGCGAAATGCCGGTGATGGTGCCGCCGGTGCCAACCCCCGAGACCAGCACATCGACAGCGCCGTCGGTGTCGGCCCAGATTTCCGGGCCGGTGGTTTTCTCATGGATCGCCGGGTTGGCCGGGTTCTCGAACTGCTGCGGCAGAAAGTATTGGCTCGGGTCGCTGTTGGCGATTTCCGTGGCCTTGTCGATGGCCCCCTTCATGCCCTTGGCCGGCTCGGTCAGCACCAGCTCGGCGCCCAGGCCCTTGAGCACCTTGCGCCGTTCCAGGCTCATCGACGAGGGCATGGTCAACAGCAGTTTGTAGCCCTTGGCAGCCGCCACAAACGCCAGGCCGATGCCGGTATTGCCCGAGGTCGGCTCGACAATGGTCATGCCCGGCTTGAGCACACCGCGCGCCTCGGCATCCCAGATCATGTTGGCGCCAATCCGGCACTTGACCGAATAGGCCGGGTTACGCCCCTCGATCTTGGCCAGGAGGGTCACCCCAGGCGGGCCCAGGCGATTGATCCGCACCAACGGGGTATTGCCGATGGCTTGCGCGTTGTCTGCATAAATGCGGCTCATAACCACGTCCTCCTGTCTGTGTTGCTGATAATCAGCCAAGCCTAAGGTGCCGGCTTGAGGCCGTCCAGTCGCTGAACGCGGTTTGCGTTGCCCGGCCTCGGCCTGGCAATGCCACGCGAGCATCCTCAACGCCAGGATTTGCTGACTCGTCATTCAGTGACTGAATGCTGCGTCTGCGTTCACAGGCCACTAGCCCGCGCGTTATAGTCGGCTTTTCCAATACTGTACTGTCCAGTTTCGCCGCTGGCTTTAGCGTCCGAGGTTTCCCCATGAAGTTCGAAGGTACCCAGTCCTACGTCGCCACCGACGATCTCAAGCTGGCGGTCAATGCAGCCATCACCCTGCAACGCCCGCTGCTGGTCAAGGGCGAGCCCGGCACCGGCAAGACCATGCTGGCCGAGCAACTGGCCGAGTCCTTTGGCGCCAAGCTGATCACCTGGCACATCAAGTCCACCACCAAGGCCCACCAGGGCCTGTACGAGTACGACGCGGTCAGCCGCCTGCGCGACTCGCAGCTGGATTCGGACAAGGTCCATGACGTGCGCAACTACATCAAGAAGGGCAAATTGTGGGAGGCCTTCGAGTCCGACGAGCGCGTCATCCTGCTGATCGACGAGATCGACAAGGCCGACATCGAGTTCCCCAACGACCTGCTGCAAGAACTCGACAAGATGGAGTTCTACGTTTACGAGACCAACGAGACGATCAAAGCCAAAGTACGGCCGATCATCATCATCACCTCGAACAACGAAAAAGAGCTGCCGGACGCCTTCCTGCGCCGCTGCTTCTTTCACTACATCGCCTTCCCCGATCGCGGCACCCTGCAAAAGATTGTCGACGTCCACTACCCCAACATCAAAAAAGACCTGGTGGCCGAAGCCCTCGACGTGTTCTTCGATGTGCGCAAAGTGCCAGGCCTGAAGAAAAAGCCTTCCACCAGCGAGCTGGTCGATTGGCTCAAGCTGCTGATGGCCGACAACATCGGCGAAGCGGTACTGCGCGAACGCGACCCCAGCAAAGCCATCCCGCCGCTGGCCGGCGCCCTGGTGAAGAACGAGCAGGATGTGATGCTGCTTGAGCGCCTGGCGTTTATGAGCCGTCGCGGTAGTCGCTAAGGCTTTATCTCCCCTCTCCCATTCATGGGAGAGGGGCCGGGGGAGAGGGTATCAGCGACCGCGCGTCGCCTGCCCCCACCCTCTCCCTAGCCCTCTCCCTCAAGGGAGAGGGGATTGTCACCTGTTTCCCTGAGGGCAACTTATATGCTGCTCAACCTGTTCAACGAAATGCGTGCCGCCAAGGTACCGGTGTCGGTGCGCGAGCTGCTTGATCTGCTCAATGCGCTCAAGCACAACGTCGTGTTCGCCGACATGGACGAGTTCTACTTCCTCGCCCGCGCCATTCTGGTCAAGGACGAACGCCATTTCGACAAGTTCGACCGCGCGTTCGGCGCCTACTTCAAGGGCCTGGAAAATCTCAATCAGCACATCGAGGCGTTGATCCCCGATGAATGGCTGCGCAAGGAATTCGAGCGCTCCCTGACCGACGAGGAGCGCGCCCGGATCGAATCCCTCGGCGGCCTCGACAAGCTGATCGAGGAGTTCAAGAAGCGCCTCGAAGAGCAAAAGGAGCGCCACGCAGGCGGCAACAAATGGATCGGTACCGGCGGCACCAGCCCGTTCGGCTCCGGTGGCTACAACCCGGAAGGCATCCGCGTCGGCGACGCCGGCAAGCGCCAGGGCAAAGCAGTCAAGGTCTGGGACCAGCGCGAGTACAAGAACCTCGATGACCAGGTGGAACTCGGCACACGCAACATCAAGGTGGCCCTGCGCCGCCTGCGCAAGTTCGCCCGCCAAGGCGCCCAGGATGAGCTAGATCTGGACGGCACCATCGACTTCACCGCCCGCGACGGCGGCCTGCTGAATATCCAAATGCGTCCGGAACGGCGCAATGCGGTCAAACTGCTGATCCTGTTCGACATCGGCGGCTCGATGGACGCCCACGTCAAGGTTTGCGAAGAGCTGTTCAGCGCCTGCAAGACCGAGTTCAAGCACCTGGAGTACTTCTACTTCCACAACTGCGTGTACGAGTCGGTGTGGAAGAACAACCTGCGCCGCACCTCCGAGCGCTTCTCCACCCTCGACCTGCTGCACAAGTACGGCGCCGACTACAAAGTGGTGTTCGTCGGCGACGCAGCCATGGCCCCCTACGAAATCACCCAGGCCGGCGGCAGCGTCGAACACTGGAACGAAGAGCCGGGCTACCTGTGGATCAAGCGTTTTATGGAGAAGTACAAAAAGCTTATCTGGATCAACCCCTACCCCAAGGACACCTGGAACTACACCGCCTCGACCAACATCATGCGCGAGCTGGTAGAAGACCAGATGTATCCACTGACCCTGAGCGGGCTGGAAGAAGGGATGCGGTTTCTTTCCAAGTAAGGCACGCGCAATAAACAACGGGCCCAATTGGGCCCGTTATTTATTGCCATATATCCGTTATATGTGCCCCTATTAAACCCTGCGACACCACCCGTAGGATGGCGTGGAGCGCAGCGATACCCATCAGGGACTTGCTCATGCCCAATTACCCGATGGGTATCGCAAGCTCAACCCATCCTACGCGCCAATTAAGCCTCACAACTCCAGTTAGTCGTGCCAAAAAGTCGAGCACCTGTATCGGTGCTCCCGCGACCCACGTAAGAACGATCAGATATCCGAGCGACATGGAAATCCACGCTAGGAAACTCATTAACCATAACTTCAAGATTGGCTCTATAAGCAACCACAGCAGCCACCACTATGCTGCCCGGCTGAAGAGGCATAACAGCATCCAATGCCTCACGAATTGAACGACCAGTATTGATAACGCTATCCACGATAATCACAGGACGCCCTCTAATAGGCATGGAGTCTAGACTTGCGCCTGGACTATAGAGCACTAACGAACTGCCGGGCAAAGAAGACCAGAGCCCTTCGGCAACAAATAACCCTGCCCTCATTACAGCTACGATGATTGGCTCACTTCCTGGTTTTAGCTGAACGCCTATCGAGGACCCAGCGACATGATTGATCGTTACATCCTCAATTATTAATTTTTGTGCGACAGCTCCTGCCAACTGACGACCAACATTGCGGTGCGCCTCTGCCAGGCCGGGCCCCATCAAATCTGCCTGACGAGTTGCATTGACGAATAGGCGCATAAGCGCCTCGTCGGAATTATCAATCAACAATCCAAAATCCTCCCTGAAGGATCATCTCAGCTGCTTCCGCAGCTGAGCATGTATGTAATTCATCAAAACGTTGATCATCGACAAGAAGATGACGGACGGAAGTTACTGCCGCCAACTTAGAGCGCAGGGCCAAACTACCCTTGATATCGGGTACAAACAACGCGGTATCCGCAGCCATGAGCATTGGCAGGTCAACACAACTATCTCCGGCAGCGATTACTACCCATCCCATTTTTCGTAAAGCAAATACGATATCGCCCTTTGAGCGGGCGGAAATGGCATAGCTATCGAGTGCCTTGTGGCAGCCCCCAATAACTGGAATGCGGCTATACCCCGCATTGGAAAGAACTTTACGCCATACCTGAGGAATGCCAGCAGTTACAACAACCACAGGAACCCGCTCGGTGATGACGCCCAAGATCAACTGCCAACAAGCACGTAGCTGAACACTGTCAGCTACACATTCAAGCTCAGATACATACACATCTCTGCAGACCGCAGACCATAAAGTCGATACAGCAGTGAATGCTTCATCCAGATAACCAAGTCGCTCGAATATCTGCCGAATAGATTCGTTGATACCAAGTGAGTGACCAACCAGCCGCCCTGTATCTTCAGAGCTCAATGTTCTGTCTGCATCAATAACAAGACAGACGCCTAGTGGATGACCCTCCCTAATAGGAATATTTTTTTTCAGCTCTGCAAGCAAGGATTTGCCTGCCAGCGTTGGTAGACCAAGCGTCACCGCATCCCCTTAGGGTCAAGCCCGTTGAGAAATTCGGCCAGGATATTCAGCCTATTTGAAAGATCAGACTCAACCAACTCAAGTAATGGAACGTTCATCTCTTGGGCAAGCCGGCGGCCTTCCAAAAGTTCGAAACCCATATGTTCAGCTATGTCGCAAACAGACTCTGGGGGGCGATCACGATCATCACCTTGTCGTTGCACAAGCACTGATTCAGGGTGAGGATTTATGAGTATGAGCGCTTGAAAAAAACTTTTGTCTTCAGCCGTAAATATGGGTTCAAGCAGGCACGTGTTTCGATTACGCAAAGTGAAATGCCCATCGACAAGCAATCGGCCATCACACTGACTTAGGAGTTGTCGTAACTTATGAATCGATTTCTCACGAACGGCCTGCCGTTGTTCAGAAGCCCAGCTGTCCAAGTCATGCACTGTCGACGGAGCGATGATTGCTTTAACTATGGCTGAGCCTGTCACCTGCATATCCTGCGTGTGCAACCGTGTATGTTCCCGCAGAAGAGTCGTCTTGCCGACTCCGGAAACACCACCAACACAGATAGAGATCTTTCTAGTCCCACCCCTCGTAAAGTGACTCATACGATTCTCGCTGCAGCACTAGCAATTGCGCAGTCCAGCCACTCAATAGCACGCGCTTCAAGCCTCGAAATACGATCATCGGGCTGCATACCAGCAGGAACCAACTCTAATCCCATCATTGGAGTACAAGTAGCACATGCCGGAAGAGCCAAGACTTGGTTCATGTATGCGCGCACATCGCCAACAGTGGTTGTTGACGTAACAACCAGTCCCTCGTTGTCTCGGGACTGCTTTGCAATACGTGAACAAACAAAAAGTCGGCCACGTTCTACCGTAGCGCAGTGGCGGCGATACCAACAATCATCAAACATCGCCTGGGCCTGAGCAGCAGAAACCTCACGCGCCTCCTTCCACGGGTCCCAACCATCATCACTCTTGCGAAAGATAAGCTGCACATGAGGTGCAACAAGCGCTATCCAACTGCGGTAACGTTGTTGAATTGTCTCTCCAAGTCCGTAGTCACTGATACTCAAGCGGTCGATATGCTTTAGCGCAATCTTACTGAGCCCCCGAGGCGTCAATCCGTTGGTAACAACTTCTAGACAATCAGCAATTCCAATAGCACTAATCCGCGTCAAAGCACGTTCAAGCAGGCGTCCATCGATAGTCGGCTCTCCACCTAATACCGCTAGGCTTTTTACTCGGATGCCCGCACTAAAAAGATTTTCGAGTGTCTTGACTATTTCAGCAACCGGCTCACCTACGGTGGGCGCCGGTTGAGCGGGAACGAAGAAACCACAATTGGCACAAGCAAGGGTGCAGCGCGAGGTAATCGATACTTCTAACTCACGAATCTGAAATATCTCTTCCATTAACTCCCTCATGGAGACTCCAAACATCCAAATAATGAATCACCCCGGACTTCGCAGGCACACAATGATCGTTCTTGACCAATTGCTGCCCGTCGTCAACCTCAGCTATCGAGTCAATAGCAGCCCAATCTCATAAGGCACCCTACATCTATGGAGCCAGGGAACAGGCCAACCCAAAACCCCACCCAACCTAACTCCCCGTTAACGCCAATGCCGCGCCTGCACCTGCCGGCTGCGACCCAGCCCAGCCAAACCACCCAGAATCAGTAGCGTGCCTTCCACCAGCCAGGCCAGCAGCAAGCCGCAGCTCAGGCCCCAGGCGATGGCCTGGGGGGCCAGCAGCACTTGATAGCTGTAGCCGTTGTAGGTTTCTTCCAGCAGTGGCCGGTCGGCTGCGGTGATCAGGTGCCAGACGCGCTGATACCAGGCGCCCTGCATGGCCCACCATTCGGCCTCCAGCTGCGCATCACGGCTGACCAGGGCGGCCACGCTCTGGCCGTCGCTGCGCATTACAGGGTCGTCACTAACCCGGTAATGGGCCACCAATGCATCCAGATCGCCCTTGAAGAACTTCTCTGCAGTCGCGCGAAAGCCCTTGAGGCTCTGCTGTGCTTCCAGCCGATGGGCCTCCAGGCGCTGGTTGTAATCGGTGATAAACCCTGGCACCTGCACGCCCACCAGCAGGCCAAAGGTAAACACCAGCAAACGTAGGTAACTGCGCAACATAGCCCTCTCCCTGAAATTTTTGGACGGCGTTACAGGCTGCCATCGGCAATGCATTCACCACGGCGCCACAGGCGCCACTCGCCGGGCTGCATCCGCGTCCAGGCCTCGTTGCTGGTCAAAGGCGCCGTGGCCAGCACGGTGACCACATCATTGGCCGAGGTTTCCGCCTGGAAGTCCACGGTCAGCTCGGCATCGGTCAGGCAGGCCGGACCAAAAGGTGCTCGGCGGGTAATAAAGGCCAGCTTGGTCGAACAAAAACTGAACAGCCAGTCACCGTTGCTGAGCAGGCAGTTGAACACACCCTGGCTGCGGTAGTGCGCGCAGGCCTGGACCAGGACCGGCAAGAGCATCTCCACCGTCACCGGCTCGGGGAACGCCTGGCGCACGCGGTTGAGCAGATCGCAGAAAGCTGCCTCACTGTCGGTATCGCCCACCGCCCGGTAAAAGCTCGGCACGGGAGCGAAATCAGCCAGTTGGCCGTTGTGCGCGAAGCACCAGTTGCGGCCCCAGAGTTCGCGCACGAACGGATGGGTATTGGCCAGGCAGACGTTGCCGACGTTGGCCTGGCGGATATGGCCGATCACCGTCTCGCTCTTGATCGGGTAGCGCTGCACCAGCCGCGCCACCTCGGACTCAACGCTCGCCGCCGGGTCCTGGAACAGGCGCAAACCACGCCCCTCGTAGAAGCCGATGCCCCAGCCGTCGCGGTGCGGGCCGGTGCCGCCGCCCCGCTGCATCAGCCCGGTAAAGCTGAACACGATATCGGTCGGCACATTGGCGCTCATGCCCAGCAGCTCACACATGACTCAAACCTCCAGGGCCAAACGCGCCGACAAGCGATTCAGCAGAACGACAAGGCGCCGATTACAGCCGTGGTTCGATGCGCAGGCGGCGATCGCCGTGCTGGTCGATGCGTGTATCAGCTTGCGGTGCAGGGTCACGCTGCAGCACTTCGCGCAGGGTCGGCTCGTCGTCAGCAGCGGCAGCCGCCGCGCGTTCCTGACGGTGCTTCTGGCTTAGGCGCTCAAACGGCCAGCGGATCAGGGCGAACAATAGGTACACGCCCATGGCCAGCATGGCGTACATGCTCAGGTCCGCCGCCGCGCGCCAGGCGTTGTTGCCGACTTTCAGCAGCAGGTCGAGGGCGGTGATGGCGATCGCCGGGGCAAACAGGTCTTTGGCCGGGTCCACCACCGTGGGTGAGAACAGCAGCACCGCCACGATTACCCGCAGCGGCTCGCGCAGCCAGCGCCACAGCCAGCCGGTCATGCGCAGCCAAACCAGCAGGCAACCCAGGGCGGCAACGCCATACAGGCTCCAGGCGAGCAGATAGTCGTGTTCAGTCATGCGCGTTCATGGCCGGGCTGGCAAAAGGGCGCTTATGATAGCGGCTTTTGCCCGTCGCGGCCTCCCCCGCCCGCCGTCTGCGCCAACCGCCTGCCTCAACCGTTCACACCCACAGAGAGCCGCCCATGCCG
>Ga0209343_10001933_pt1 | contig 27479 bp, 25 predicted proteins | sample RifCSPlowO2_02_FD_184026 | JGI IMG/M metagenome (GOLD analysis project Ga0209343, IMG submission 184026) | Groundwater microbial communities from Rifle, Colorado - Rifle CSP2_plank lowO2_0.2 (SPAdes) (version 2) | ecosystem: Environmental > Aquatic > Deep subsurface > Groundwater | place... | reverse complement strand
TGGCGGAACTCGCCGGGCGTATAGTCGCTTTGCCCCGGTTTGCCGACTTTTTGACTCTGAACGTGCCGGAGATTGTAAAATACGATATAAGTTTCGACCTCTTTAACTTCCCATCCGACCATCCTGCCCGGAATCCTTCAGACACTTATTTCTTAGATAAAGAAAATGTTCTTCGCACCCATACCACCGTTATGTGGTATTACCATCTTAATTTGCCCGAAGTGAAAGAAAAAATTAAGAGAGGCGAACCGGTTGGCGCGTTAAGTTATGGCAAGGTTTATCGAAAGGACGAGATAGACCGCAACCATATGAATGTCTTTCACCAGATGGATGGGTATTATCTTTGCAGAAAATCAGAGCATGTCATTGTTTCAGAGGATCTTCAAAACGTCTTGGCCGAAATTGCCAAGGCCATTTTTGGTGAAAGTGTAAAATATAGGTTTAACACGGATAAATTTCCATACACTGACCCGAGTTTGGAAATGGAAGTAGAGGTAGGTCCTTCAACAAGCTCAGGACAAGCGAGGTGGATAGAAGTGCTGGGAGCGGGAATCGTCCATCCAAATGTTCTAAAAAATTTCGGCGTTGACCCAGACGAATACAACGGCTGGGCGTTTGGCTTCGGTCTTGAACGTCTTGCCATCATCAGCATGGACTTGCCGGATATTCGTTTGCTTTGGTCCGACGACGAAAGGGTCAAGAAACAGCTTAGGTTAGGTAAAAGATACGAAGAGGTTTCCAAGTACCCGCCGATAACGCGTGATATTTCTTTTGTGGTCGGCAAGGATTTTGTTCCAAACGACTATTTTGATCTGATCCGTGACTTGGGAGGGGATTTGGTGGAACAAGTTGAACGGATAGACAAGTACGAGGATTCCAAAAAATTCGGTTCGGACAAGGTCAGTTATACATATAGGATTGTTTATCGAAGCATGGAAAGGACGCTTAAAAGCGAAGAAGTGGACATGATCCAGGATAAGATCTACAAGCAAACAGCCGAGCAATTTAAGGCAGAATTGAGGTGATTTTTCGGTTGCTTTATGGCCCCTAAAATGATATAATTAGATAGTGAAAATGCCCCGCCCTCTAAGCAATTACAGTCGGGCATAGAGGGCGGGGTTACTCATTGTAAAATGGCAGCAAAAGAAGACAAAAAACAGCAGTCATATACCGCCAAAGACATCTATGTTTTGGAGGGACTGGATCCGGTCAGAAAAAGGCCGGGGATGTATATCGGCTCTACCGGAGTTGAGGGCCTCCATCATTTGATATGGGAGGTTTTTGATAATTCTCTGGACGAGGCAATGGCCGGCTATGCCAAGAATATCGAGGTAGTTCTTATGCTTAATAACAGAGTGAAAGTGGTTGATGACGGGCGAGGCATACCCGTTGAGAAGCACAAGCAGACGGGCAAGTCGGCGCTTGAGACGGTAATGACCACCCTTCACGCCGGAGGCAAATTCGGAGGCGAGGCGTACAAAGTAGCCGGCGGCCTTCATGGAGTAGGCGTCTCTGTCGTCAATGCGCTGTCAACTTGGCTCAAAGTCGAGGTGGCTCGGGACGGCGAGCTTTATGAGCAGGAGTATGAGAGAGGCAAACCCAAAAAACCGGTCAAAAAGGTGGGTAAATCAAAAGGAAACGGAACCACGGTTACTTTCGAACCGGACCCGGAAATATTCAAAGAGATAAGGTTCGAGTGGGACACTATCCTTACCCACCTTCGCCAGCAGGCATATTTGACGAGAGGAGTAAGAATCAAGATCATTGATCAGAGGAATCCTGTTACCGTTGATTATGGTTTTTATTTTGAAGGCGGCATTGTCTCATACATAGAGTTCTTAAACAGAGACCTTGAGCCAAAAAACAAGAACATATTTTATACCGCCAAGGAACAACAGGATATTTTTGTTGAGATTGCGCTTCAATACGTTGATGACCTGCAATCGAGGGAAATAAGTTTTGCCAACAACATTCATACTCATGAGGGCGGGATGCATGTGACCGGTTTTAGGTCGGCTATTACCAGAGCTCTCAATGACTATGCCAGAAAGAACGGTGTTCTAAAGGAGAAAGACGATAATCTGTCGGGGGAAGACGTGAGAGAGGGTTTGACCACTGTTATATCAGTCAAGTTGAGAGAACCTCAATTTGAAGGCCAGACCAAAGCTAAACTCGGCACGCCTGACGCGAGAACGGCCGTTGAGTCGGTGATGGGTACGGAATTCGCCGATTGGCTGGAAAGAAATCCCACCGATGCAAGAGAAATACTGGAGACGGTTATATTGGCTTCTAAAGCCCGCCTTGCGGCCAAAGCGGCAAGAGAAACAGTTCTGCGCAAAGGCGCCATGGAGGGGATGACCCTTCCCGGGAAACTCGCCGACTGCTCAAGCCGAGATGCGGCCGAGTCGGAATTATTCCTGGTGGAAGGAGATAGTGCGGGCGGCTCATGTAAAAGCGGAAGAGACAGGAGAACACAAGCAATACTTCCATTAAAGGGTAAAATTTTGAATGTTGAAAAAGCGCGAGTTGATAAAATGCTTGCCCACCAGGAAATAAGGGCCTTGATCATCGCGATGGGTACGGCGATTGCTGAAGAGTTTGACTTAAATAAATTACGATATCACAAAATTATTATAATGACCGATGCCGATAGTGTTACGCCTGATACGGCTTTGCTGGTCTATGATAAAAGAAAAGAGCTTCTGCGCAGAGTTAAAATAGGTGACTTTGTTGATAAAGAATGCGATTCAACCGAGGACTATCAGGTTTTTGCCTGCGACTTGGACAAAAAGACATTTTCACTAAGGAACGTTGAGAAAACAATAAGACATCCCGTTCGGAAAAAGATCTACGAAATAGTAACTCGATACGGCTATAAAGTAAAAATTACTTCCGACCACAATGTTTTTCTATACAGAGACGGGCAACTTATCACTGTTCCCACGAAAAAACTTAAAGTCGGTGACTCTTTGGTCGCGCCTTCGGCTCTGCCACGGCTGGATAAAGAGATCGGATTTAATTTAGCAGAGCACATCAGAAATACTGACCACGCTAGTGATGTCAGCGTGAAAGTTCCCCTCTCATTTTTTGCCGCCGTCGATATTCCTGACGACGCTTGGATCGATCTGCCTTCAGAGACGTGGCGAGAAATTCAGAATTTGAGGGAAAAAGCTGGAATTTCAAGACGGTTTATGGGCGAGAAGATCGGCGTCTATTTCACGGTTATGCAGCAGTGGGAAAGTAAAATTGACAATGTGATGCCCCGCTATGGTTTGCTGAAGAATTATTTCTCTGCGTTTCAAGCGGAATATAAGTCCTTAATTCAAAGAGGCAGTGTTTTTGCGCCTCTTAATTCGTGGAAAGGAGTTATACCAGAAAACGCCGAATTTTATTTCAAAAATCACACGAATCGAATAAAAAGTAATTTTGCGCTAGGCGAGGACTTGGCTTATTTACTGGGGTGGTATATGGGTGATGGCTGTTCTATGTTTTTTGGCAAAAATCCTTACCGTTTTGGTATTAGTTTTGGCAAGGATAAAGTTCACTATCTTGACGGTTTGAAAGAAATTATAGGCAGGTTGTTTAACGCGAATGCTTTTATAGATCAGAAAGAAGATGGCGGACAACTCGTTTTTCATTCATATCAATTTAAGGTGTTGCTCGAGATGCTCGGCCTACTGGGTAAAAAGTCCTATGAAAAGTTTATCCCGCCCGAGGTTTTAAGCGCGAAAAAAGAAATCCAAGAAGCGTTTTTGAGAGGGTATCTCGAAAGTGACGGAAGTATTATCGTCAAAAAGTACAGGAGTTTTACGGCACGGATTAGTTTCACCACCGCTTCAGAGGAGCTCAAAGAGGACATCACTATCTTACTTAGACAGTTGGGTGTTTTTCCGGGCGTTACCGGAAGGTATTTTAAAGATCATTTTTTGCGAAACGGGATTAAAATTTCAAGCAAGCGGATGGGCCACATCGTAAGCGTAAACGGTTTTAACCAGCTAAAGAGTTTGGTGAATGTATGGAAGAATCATAAGAATGCCGACAGGTTGTCTGCTTATTTAGCAAGCCACAAACGGAATATCAATAAAATATCTTATAGAAAAACACAAGTCGGAGACGCGGTACTGCTTCCTATTACGGCTATTAAAGAAGTCAAATCTACAAGCGACTATGTATATGATGTTGCCGTCAAAGTCGACGAAAATTTTGTGGCCGGAACAGGCGGCCTTCTTTTGCATAACACGGATGGTAGTCACATTCGTACTCTGCTTCTGACTTTGTTTTATCGCTACTTCCCTAAAGTTATTGAAAATGGCCATCTATATATAGCCCAGCCGCCGCTATATAAGATACAGAAAGGGACGAAAGTTCAATACGCTTATAACGACACTGAAAAGGAAAAAGTACTGGCCGAGATCAAGAAAGATACAATCGACAAGAAGCAAGTGGCAAAAACCAAAGAACCGGTTGAGGAAAAGATATCCGGCGTATCCATCCAGCGCTATAAGGGTCTCGGAGAAATGAATCCTTCCCAGTTGTGGGAAACGACCCTTGACCCGGCAAACCGTGTTCTGCTCCAGGTGGGCATAAAAGACGCGCACGAAGCCGACAGGGTATTCGATGTATTGATGGGTTCGGAAGTTATGCCCAGAAAGAAATTCATACAGTCCCACGCCAAATCGGTACAAAACTTGGATATTTAAATTGAATGAGCGAGACATCTTTTCACTTCGAAACTCCGCCGGACTTTCAACCAAACGTTGACTATCGTTCGGTGATTGAAAAAGGAGAGATCGTCTCCACCAAACACCTTGAGGGCTACTGGCCTATGAGTGTTGTCGCATTCAAAACGGGGGAGAGCGCTATCTTCAAAACCACGGATGACAAACTTGAGGCAGTGGTCTCTGCCATTGACTCGGCGGGCCAATTCGACCTGATACCGCCGGTTGCCGCAAGAAACGTAGAGGGCTCAAGTGGAATGGTCCAGCATATTCCTGAGGACAGTCAGCTGGCTATATATTACAGCGACTGGAAAGAACTGGTATCGGAGGAAGAACTGATAAAAGCGGCCGCTTTTGACTTTGCTTTGGACTCCAAAGCGCGGACGCAAATAGACATTTTGATAAACCGGAACAAGAAAAAGATCTTTCTCATCAATAACGACGGTTTGATGCTGTTGGAATATGGGCACAAAGAGAAGTCAGTTTTGGCCCCGTTAACGGTTGAGAAGGGCCCCGTCGGTTTATCCGAAAAAGTTATCGCCGGATTTAGAAAAGTCATCGATTCGGAAGGCGAATTGATGAAAGGTCTCAATAAACGAGAGGCGGACTTTGTATCCGGATTCGTAAGCAGAGCAAAACTGCTTGTAGAAAATAAAGCACTGTTATGACATTAATGTATTTTGTTGACGTATATGAACTGGACAAGCTCAAGCATCAAAAGAAGGTGGCTACGTTTAAATTTGGCGAAGAAACGTTCGGCTCGGTTCAAGTGGAAGGTGAAACCGCAAATCCGGTGGTTGACAGCGTAATTCGGGAAGGGATATTTGACTATAAATTTTCAAGGCCAGGCCGGCTCTATCCTTATGACGGGATGAGTTTCCTTGAGAACCTGAAATATAACCTCAGGTCCGGATACCTCTCTGCCACAGATGTTCAACAGAAAGCAGTTGACAGTTAGTACCACGTTTTGTTATCATTAGGGCAAGATAAATATTGCCCCCGAGGGGGTTTTAAAATACAAAAATTATGGAGAAAGTAACTCGATTTTTGAAAGAGGTCAGGCATGAGCTGGCGAAAGTAACCTGGCCCACCAAAGGCCAGGTGATCCAATACACGGTGGTAGTCGTAGTCATCAGTTTAGCCGTGGCCGTATTCCTGGGTGTGCTGGATATTGTATTCGAGTGGCTGTTGAATAAATTTCTTATAAATTAAACCTTATAACGCAGCGCGCTTGGCCATATTCAAGGCAAAAGCGAGGACCGAACCGAGCCATACTGTAGTATGGTGAGGGAGGACCAGAGCTTTTAACGAAGAATACGGCCAAGCCCGTAGGGCCCGTACCGATAATGCGAAGCATATCGGAGGGCGAGCAAGTTAGAATGCCAAAACAAGTAACAACTGGAGAAAAGAATTGGTACGCAATCCATACCTACTCCGGGTACGAGGATAACGTGGCCAGAAACCTGAAACAGCGCGTCGAGTCGCTTGGTTTTGAGGATAAGATATTCAATGTCTTGGTTCCCAAAGAAAAGAAGATAAGAATAAAAGGAGGCAAGAGAGAGACCATAGAGGAGAAAATATATCCGGGTTATGTTCTCGTTGAAATGATGGTGGATGACGACTCCTGGTATGTAGTCAGAAACACGCCGAATGTGACCGGATTCATCGGAGCCGGCACCGTGCCGACCCCGCTTTCAAGCGAAGAAGTTGAAACGTTATTGAAGAGGATGGGTGTTGAAGAGCCGAAGTACAAGATTGACGTCGAGGTGGGCGATAGGGTAAAGATAGTTGATGGTCCGTTCAAGGACTTTGACGGCAAGATATCCGAGATAGATATGGAAAAAGGCCGGGTAAAGGTGCTGGTCACCATATTCGGCCGGGAGACGCCGGTTGAACTGGATTTCCTGCAAATCAAGAAATTGTAATAATATTTTTTAGAACGCAGCTGGCTTGGCCAAGATTGAGGCAAAAGCGAGTATTGCGACGAGCCATATTGCAATATGGTGAGGAGCAAACGGAGCTTTTAACGAAAATATTGGTCAAGAGCGTACTGCTTCAACGGACGAAGTCCGTAGCAGAGCGGTCAGCAAGTTATAAATGGCAAAGAAAATAAAAACAATAGTAAAGCTCCAAGTCGAAGGCGGGCGGGCGACGCCGGCTCCGCCGGTTGGCACCGCCCTCGGTCCTCACGGGATAAACCTCCAGCAGTTCGTGTCGCAATTCAACGATATGACCAAGGACAAAATGGGCCAGGTCACTCCCGTTGAGATAACTATCTATGAAGACAGGAGTTTTGACTTCAAATTAAAGACCCCGCCTGCGGCATACCTCCTCCGTGTCGCTGCCGGACTAGAGAAGGGTTCGGGTGTTCCCAATAAAAACAAAGTAGGCAAGGTAACCAAAGATCAAGTAAGACAAATAGCCGAACAGAAAATGGCCGACCTGAACGCCAACGACGTCGAAGGAGCAATGAAGATAGTAGAAGGCACCGCCCGCTCAATGGGGATCGAGGTGAAGTAAAAATGAGTAATTAAGTAATTGGGTAATTGAGAAATTAAACCCCGCTCTTTGCAAAAGAGCGGGGTTTTAGTTAAAATTAGAAAACAAGTTTTTTAAAAAGGAATTTTATGGTCAGCAATCCGTATCCGGGGAAATTAATTTTGCTTGCTGGCGTTGATGATTCGGGCAAAGGCACTCAAGCTCGCCGACTCGAAATAATTATTCCGGCCAGCTACCCTAAAGTCAAAGTTCTGCGGCCATTTCCAAAAGAGCCGACAAAAGGGCCGATCGGCCAGAGAATTTATGATATCTTATTTGACCGTGATCCCGAGTTCACGCTTAAAGATGGCGTGGAGGGTAAGGTCAAAATTACCGACTTTGAATTACAGAAGTGGTTTATCAGGGATCGCATTCAGCATTATCAAAATGTCATTATTCCAACGCTGGCCTCCGGCATAAATATCATCTGTGATCGGGGGATGGACAGCACTATCGTTTACGGCGGGAACACAATCGGGGATTTCAGAAAGATAGTCGCTTTGCACGAAGAGATGTTCGCGGAAGCGGGACTGACTCTTTTCTGGCCGGACCTGATTGTCGTATATGACATTACGCCGGAAACGGCGATGAGGCGCAGAAAAGCGTCGGGTAAAGAATGCGACGCTTTTGAGGATGAACTAAAGACCAGACGAGTGACAAGCAACTATCGGGCATTGGCGGCTCTATATCCGAATTGCCGTCTTGTTGACGCGGAGCCGGAAGGAGAAGAAGGTCAACGGGTTATCTTTGCCGATGCTCGCCGATATATTTATCCGGTGCTGGGAATTAAAGATTGGGGATCAGACGGGGCATAATTGCCCCTTTTTTGTTTTTTAAAATTTTGATACTATCTCTGAACCAGTTCTTTTATTGTAGGAGTGTTGATGTCTGACCAACTCCCAAACCGTATTTTTGAAGAAGTGAGTCAAACATTTCGTCCAACAAGCGAAGGCGCGGAAAAGTGGCTTTATCGCCCTATTCAGTGTCTTGACCACGGATTTGTGTATCTGGCCGACTACATGGGAACCGACCTTGCCGTTGTTGATGCGGCTCGGGTTTCATATGGTCAGGGCACAAAATCCGTAAATACCGCCGAGAATCTGATCCGCTATCTTCGCCGGCATGTCCACACTTCTCCCTCGGAGATGGTGGAGGTAAAATTCCACTGCAAGATGCCGATCTTTGTGGCTCGCCAGTGGGTGCGGCATCGGACGGCAAATATCAACGAATACTCCGGCCGTTATTCGGAAATGGTTGACCAGTTCTATTTGCCTGAACCGGATGTTATCAAAAAGCAGGCCATAGACAACAAGCAGGGGCGAGGAGAAGATCTTTCTGATGAAGAAAAACAAAAAGTGAGAGAGATACTCTCGGCTGGTTATCGGCGCCAATACGCCGACTATCAGGAGCTGCTCAAAATGGGTGTCGCCCGAGAGCTGGCCCGCATTCCGCTGCCGGTAGCGAACTACACCGAGTGGTATTGGAAGATAGATTTCCACAACCTTATGCACTTCTTGCGTCTTCGATTGGACACCCATGCTCAATACGAGATCCGTGTTTACGGCGAGGCGATGGCCAGGATCATCCAGGCCGCCTTTCCGATGTCGTTCCGGGCATTTGAGGACTACCAGCTCCACGCTCTTTCATTCTCACGGCTTGAGCTTGAGATATTGAGCGCTCACCAGTGGCCGATGTCCATTGAAAAAGCCAGCCACGTGATTCCGGAATCAATGCCGAACAAACGCGAGCAGGAAGAATTTGTAGCAAAGCTTGGTCACTTGAAGTTTGTCATATAAGCCCAAACTGGGCTTTTTTTATTGGGAAAATCGTGATAAAATCTATTTAATATGCCAGCTCCAATAGACCCAATTAAGAGAGAAGTATGGCTTAAGAAGTTGAGTCTAGTTCATAAAGGTAAAGCCACCTGGAATAAAGGAATAAAAATGCCATTAGAGTTTCGGTTAAAAATGGGAAAATTATCCAAAGAATTTTGGACTAATCCAGAAAATAAAGGAAAGATCCTGATAAGAAATCTAAAAGTAGCCGAGTCTAAAAAGGGAGATAAAAATCCAATGAAAAGACCGGAAGTGGCCTTAAAAGCAAGTATCGCAATGAAAGGAAGGTTGGTAGGCGACTTAAATCCTTCTTGTAGAGCAAGTGTCAGGGCCAAAATCAGCCAAGCACTTATGGGGCACACTTTTACTCCAGAAAGCCGCGAGAAAATTAGCAAAACTCGTACGGGAAAACTTGTCGGTGAACTCAATCCTTTTTATGGCAAACACCACACAGCTGAAAACATAGAGAAAAGCAGAGTAAGAACTATAAATATGTTAACCTCGGGCCTGCTTTCGAGCAGGAGAACTACCATAGAGTTAAAAGTTAGAGGAGCCTTGCTAAGGGCAAACTTTAAATTTAAAGAACAAGTACCCTTAAAAGAGATTACGGTGGTTGATTTTTATTTACCAGAATATAACATAGTAATTTATTGTGACGGTGATTATTGGCACAAAGGAGGATGGGCGAAGAAACATAAGGTGCCGAATAAAGACAAGTGGCAAACTAAGATTTTGGAAAATGAAGGATATAAAGTTTTTAGGTTCAGTGAAACAGAGATTGAAAGGTCGGCTGATAATTGTATTGAATTAGTTAAAGATCATATTAATAAGATGGCATGAAAGATCTTAAATACAAACCTGTAATAGGACTTGAAATACATGCTGAGTTGAAAACAAAAACGAAGATGTTTTGTGATAGTTTAAATGATCCTGACGAGAAACATCCTAACGTCAATATATGTCCAATTTGCCTTTCACATCCGGGGACTTTGCCTGTTGCCAACGAAGATGCCGTAAAAAAAGTTATTATGGCTGGGCTTGCCCTCGGTTGTAAAATAGAAAAAGACACTTTCTTTGAGAGGAAGAATTATTTTTATCCCGACCTCCCCAAGGGTTACCAGATATCACAGTATCAAAAACCGCTATGCTATGGCGGCCAACTTAAAACAGGCAATAAAAACGTAAGGATAACAAGAATTCATCTCGAAGAAGATGCCGGACGGTTATATCACTTATTGGACAAGGACCCCGCTCCAAGCTTATCCGCTGACCGCCATTCAGAAAAGGGGCGGGCTTGGGGCGGGGCAGGTTATTCTCTTGTTGACTTCAACCGTGCCGGAGTACCACTTATGGAGTTGGTAACCGAGCCGGATATTGAAAGCGGAGAAGAGGTCAGAAGATTTGCCGAAGAACTCCAATTGATATTGCGGTACATTGGCGTATCGGATGCCGATATGGAAAAGGGGCAAATGCGCGTGGAGGTGAATATATCGTTAAGTCCTTCGACAAGCTCAGGACAAATGCCTACGGCATTTGGCACGAAGGTTGAAGTTAAAAACATCAACTCAATTAAATTTGCCGCAGATGCCATTGACTATGAAATAAAACGACAGACCGAACTGCTTGAAGCAGGGGAGAAGATAAAACAGGAAACGCGAGGTTGGGATGAAAAAAAAAGGGAGACGTATTTAATGAGGACAAAAGAAGAGGCACAGGATTACAGATATTTTCCGGAACCGGATCTCCCACCGATTCATTTTGAAGACACCGATGTTGAAGATATCGGTTCCCGACTTCCCGAGTTGCCCCGGCAAAGAAGGGCAAGATTCTCCAAACAGTACGGCTTGCCGGAAAGAGATATAGAACTTTTCACGGCAAATAAATCACTCGGCGATTACTTTGAACACGTGGCATCGGAACTTTTGTCTTTTGATAAATTAGACCACCTGAAAAGACCCGAAGCGGAACACCAGAACAAATTATTCAAACTTGCTTCCAACTATCTTATTACCGAATTAAAACGTATGGCCGAAGAAGTTTATGCCGAACCGGCGGATACAAAGGTGTCGCCGGAAACGCTGGCGGACCTGGTTGTCAGGATATTCCACGGCGAGATTTCTTCAAGCGGCGCCCAAACAGTGCTGAAAGAAATGTTCGCTACCGGCGCTTCGCCGGGGAAGGTGATAGAGGAAAAAGACCTCGCGCAGTTATCAAACGTCGGTGATCTTGAAACGGCAGTGGACAAGGTTATCGCAGACAACCCTAAAGCGGTCGAAGATTATAAAAAAGGAAAAGAGGCGTCGCTAAAATTTATGGTTGGAATGGCGATGCGCGAAACAAGAGGAAAAGCCAACCCGCAAGTGGTCGAAGAAATAATACAAAAGAAGCTTAAGGCCTAAAGCTTAAAGCTTAAAGCTAATAGTATGTCTATTTTCGAAAAATTCAGGAGAAGAGAAAACGAAGAGCGGGATCTAGCTGAAGAGAGAAGGCAAGAGGCGGTCAGGCGCGCTCAAGAGGACTTGAGAGAAAGATTGAAGAAGAAAGAAGAAGGCAAAGAGGGGGAAGAAGTTGACTTAACGGAGGAATTGAATAAATAGTTTCTCGGCTTCTCGCTGTCCGTCGGCTGACGGATTGAGCCAGTGTATTTCTTTATTTCTTTTAAACCAGGTCATCTGGCGCTTTGAGTATTTGATGATGTCTCTGAGCAAATTCTCATATTCTTGAGAATTTGAGAATGATTGTTTTCGTTCCGAGCTTTTTAACCATCGGCTGACCCATCTGTATTCTAAACCAAAGTCATAAAGTCGTTTTTTGGTTACACTCGACCTCAGAAGGTTTTTGACCTCCCTCACCACTCCTTGTTTAAGGCGTTTGTTTAATCGTTTTTTAATTCTTTTATTAAGGTCTTTTTGTTGAAACTTTATTCCAATCCAAAGAATTTTGTAATTGACTTCATTTTCAGCGACCGCGTTTTTTGAAGTTAATGTTGGTTTGGGTGATTTTTTAACGGCCACAGCGATTTCCAAAGCTCGTATCAGTCGGCGTTTGTTTTGGGGTTCTATGGTTTTAGCTCTGTTTGGGTCTAATTTTTCCAATCGTTTGAACAGTTGTTCCGCTGACTGTTTCTCAAGTTTCGCGCGAAGTTTTTTGTTAGGCGGAACTTCGGCAACTGATATTCGGCCGAGCAGGACGTCAACGTAGAATCCCGTACCACCGACGATGACAGGAATTTTGCCTTTAGCAAATATTTCTTTTATCGCTTTCTCTCCTAATTTTTTAAAATCATCAGCAGTGAATTGTTTTTTAGGCGATACAATGTCGATAAGACGATGGGGCACTATTTTCTGCTCTTTTTTTGACACTTTTCCTGTTCCGATGTCCATTCCGCGATAAACCTGCCGACTGTCGGCAGATATTATCTCTCCTTCAATTTTTTTAGCAAGTTTTATAGCCAAATCCGACTTCCCTGAAGCCGTCGGACCGACGATGACGATGACTTTAGCCAAATTGATTTTAGTCATTGAAAAAGGTAGTATAGATGGAGTTTCTTGCCAATAAAGGATGTTAGCATGTGAGGGAAAAAACAAGCAAGCTTCTCGAGCTTTGGCCTGTTTATCTCCTTGCCTGCGTTTATTATGTATCTTGGTTCAATCCGGACCTTGTTATCGCTCCTATGCTTCTACTGAATCATCACTCGAAGCTGTGGGTGGTGTTTATTGTCGGCTTTGTCGGTTTCTCAGAAATGCTCGGCGGCTACAAAGGATGGTCGGGAATGAGGGGTTTGGTCGTGGAGAAGTGGCTAAAAGATAAAGAATTTGTTAAAAAATTGAAAGGTGAGGAGAGGGCAGGTAACTTTGTAGAAGGCCTTGAGATACGCCTTACTAGAAAGTATCTAAAATTTACGGACAACAGAGAGTACTATGAAGAGCCGGTTTCCAAGGTATGGCTATTTCGTAACATGGACAAGGTGCTCAAGTGGCTTGTGATTATTTTAAAAAGTGGAGGAGTGATTGCGATGTTTATCGTCGGCTTAATTCCAGTTCCCGGTTTTCGCGTAATACCGGATATACTGTGCGGAACCGCCAGATCCAAAATGGGATTTATAGCCTTGTCTTTGGGCAACTTTCTAAAGACAGTTGGTATGGTTTACGGTTGGGGTGAGATACTCTCATAAAACCAGAAGACCTTTTAAGGTCTTTTTGATTCTATTTCTTTTGTAATTTTTTCTATGAACTCCTCAATTTTAATCTGGCCAACATCGCCCTTGCCTCTCTGTCGTACGGCAACGGCTTTGGCTTTAACCTCTTTCTCGCCGACAACCAAGACATAGGGGACTTTTTGCAGTTCTGCTTGCCGTATCTTCTTTCCAAGCGTTTCATTGTCCAGATCAACTTCCGTTCTGATTCCGGCCTCTTTTAACTTATCCCGGACGTTTTCTGCCCACTTGTTCTGCTTTTCCGTTATCGGCAGTACCGCTGCTTGCACGGGGGACAGCCAGACCGGAAATGCTCCGGCAAAGTGCTCGATCAGGAATCCAATGAATCTTTCATCAGATCCCAGGGGTGCCCTGTGGATGGTATAAGGTATTGTTTTGTCTGACCCATCTTTATCAACATAATTCAACCCAAACCTTTGTCCCGACCCAAAGTCAAGTTGGTTTGTTGAAGCGCCGTATTCTTTTCCAATGGCGCTTTTAATATTGAAATCAAACTTAGGTCCGTAAAAAGCGGCTCCGCCTTCGTTTTCAACATATTCTATTCCTGATTTTTTTGCTGCCTCCTTAAGGATCTTGATTGCGTTTTCCCAGCCGCTCGGGTTATCAAAATATTTGTTTTTCTGGTTTTTAAAATCAGGCAAAGCGAGTTCTATGTAATAATCCTTGATCCCGAAAATTTTATAGTAAAAAGAGTGGAGGTTGATGATTTTAACCAACTCATCCACTGCTTGTTTCTCAGTGCAATATATGTGAGCGTCGTTTTGTGTCATACCTCTGACTCGCAAAAGCCCCAAGAGTTCTCCACTTTTTTCATATCTGTAAACTGTTCCAAATTCGGCAAATCTAACAGGAAGCTCCCGGTAAGAGCGCTTTTTATACCCGTAAACCATGTGAGAAAACGGGCAATTCATTGGTTTTAAATAGTAGTTTCCTTCCTCTGATGCCATTGGCGGGTACATATCGTCCGCGTAATACGGCAAATGCCCCGATGTTTTAAATATGTTTTCCTTGGCTATGTGAGGAGTTGATATTCGCTGGTATCCTTCCTTTGCTTCAATTTCTTTGGCAAAGCTTTCTAAAACTTCTTTCAATATCGTGCCTTTTGGGAGCCAAAAAGGCAGGCCTGGGCCGACTTCTTCTATCGTGGTGAATAGTTCCAACTGTTGGCCAAGCTTTCGATGGTCTCTTTTCTTGGCCTCTTCAAGCATTGTGATGTGGTCGTCAAGCTCCCTTTTTGTGACAAAAGCGAAGCCGTAGGCGCGGGTTAGTTGAGGATTTTTCTCATCTCCCCTCCAGTATGCCCCGGCGACGTGAGAAAGTTTGAATGCTTCGGGGTTGATGTCTTTGGCACTGGCCACATGGCCGCCTCGGCAAAGATCGGTAAAGCTACCCGAAGTATAGAGGGTTATTTTCTCACCCTTATTCTCGAGCTCGCTTATCAATTCTTCTTTGTAGGGATTTCCTTTAAAGAACTTTCTTGCTTCGTCAGCGTCAACCTCGCGGCCTTCGAATTTATCCCAGGTCTTTAATATCTTGCGCATCTCGGCTTCTATCCGGGGTAAGTCGGCGTCTGATATCTTTCCGGCAACATCGATGTCGTAATAAAATCCGCCATCAATTGAGGGACCTATTGCCAACTTTGAGCCGGGGTACAATTCCAAAACCGCCGCACCCAAAAGATGGGCGAGAGAGTGGCGGAGGTGTTCTATTGGATCTTGGGGCATAAGTTAAGGATATCAAAAAGAGCAAAAAACAAGAATTGACAGAGCTTAATCAATGTGTTAATTTAAAGCCACCAAAGCAAAGGAGGGGAAACATGTCGAATCTGCTGAGAAGGTTCGTTGACGAGGGTGATTTGCTCCTTGGGCGAGTTCTTTTGAAGAGAATGGGTCAGCGTATATATAGTGACGCAAAGGAGAGAGTCGGTAATTCTGTAAATCTGTTCGAGGTCTATGATATTTGTTTAGCTGCTCTTGTGTTTGATAAAACTTTTGGTCTTTCGCGTGATGATGCCAGGATTGTGGCTTATGCATTAACTGAAAAAGCGGTTAAAGAGTGTCTTCAGGAAAAACTCAGAGAATAAAACCCCGTGTGTCCGCTTTAAGCGGATTTTGTTTTACAAAAAAATAACGTCGTGGTATCTTAACGCCACTTCAAGCAGTTCGTTAAAAGGGAAAACAATGAAGCTAGTTGGATCTTTCCAGGCACTTTTTATCTTTTGTTTCTTAAGTTTTTACACTGACAATGCTTACGCACAGCAGCCCGAGAATTTGCCCTCTGGTCTTTCTTCAGAAATAGCCGATTTTGTTGTCCAGTGGGGCAATTCAGATGGCTTCAATTCAAGATTACCTGACGAAGGATTGATGTACGAGCTGAAGTTCTTTTTGGGATCAGAGTTTTACCAAGTGACCGTCTACCAATACAATTCGGGTATTAGGCATTTAACCTTGAATTATTACTTAACCAACCAGATTTTTGACGGACGGTCGTCGCCTGCCGAGTTTGTTGCCCGTGAACTGATGTATGGTGTGCCCAAAATTCATCTCGAGCTCCACATAACGGACAAAAACATAGACGGGACAGCTGATGTCTATCAGGAATTCACAAAGAGGATTGGGCCGGTCTATGAGGGATTTACAAGAGAGGAGAGAGACAGAGGCAAAAAAGCCGGGGTTGGCGAATACTTGCTTTTAGAAGGAAAGGTTTATCGTGAGAGGAGATTCAGGAGAGACAGATGGACAACTGCCTCAGAGCAGGAAAGAACGGAAGTGCGAGTGTCCTATGAAGAATTGCTCTCAAAGCTGGCTTTCCACTGGAGACTTATCCAGTATCATCAATAATCTTCATAATTTCCAGTTCGCCCTCGGGCGAATTTTGTTTTTAAGCAGCCGCGGCGATTGTCTTTACATCATCACACAAGAGTTTAAGAGAGCCGTCGCGGTCATTTATTTTCCCGGTGGCAACGACGATGCTGTTCTCTTTCCAGATGTCCGGGTTTCTTTCGAGAACGTTGGGGAATACCACTACCTCTATTTTAGAGGTAAGGTCTTCGAGCAAAGAGAACAGCATCGGTCTTCCGGTTTTGGTCATTATCTTTTGTATCTTGGTTATCACCCCTCCTATTCTGACCGTACCGGCGGTGGTGGAGGATATGTTTTTGATAGGCAATACGCCCTCCAGGCGCAGTGCCGGCTGAAATTCGTTGAGGGGGTGAGCTGATACGAACAGGCCAAGCAGTTCCTTTTCCCACATTAGTTTGTCCCAGACCTTGGCCGGTTCTGCCGCCATTAAACGTAACGGCGGCAGAGATACATCGGTTGAATCGCCGAACAAACTTGTTTGACCCCGACTGGCGTTTTTTTGTTTTTCGTGGGAGTAAGACAGCAAAGATTCAAGATTAGTAAGCAGTTGATTTCTCTCGCCGAAAGCGTCAAGCGCTCCGCATTTGATCAGTGACTCAAACGATTTTTTATTGAGGTCTTTGTTCTGTACTCTTGTGACGAAGTCGTCGATGTCCTTGAACTCGCCGCTCTTGTTGCGTTCGGCGATGATGGCGTCAGCAACGCCTTCGCCCAAATTTTTGATGGTCAATAGGCCGAAGCGGACCTGGTCCGACTGACCCTTAATGACCGTAAAGTCCTTGAAGGAACTGTTAATATCCGGCGAAAGGACGGCAATTTTCATTCTTTGGCATTCCGTTATTACCTCGGCTATCTTTTCGGTATCGCCGGCTTCTGCCGTAAGCACGGCGCACATATATTCTGCCGGGAAGTTAGCTTTCATATACGCGGTTTGATATGCGACGCGCCCGTAACAAGCGGCGTGGGAGTTGTGAACGATAAAGTCATTGGCGACAAAGTTGTGAGTTCCCTCTATCTCTAAATCATAAGTTCTTTCTAAACCGACAGATTTAATTTCTTTTATCTCGTCCCACAGAATGTCCGAATAGGAGATTTGGGATATCTCCTCGTTATCAAGAATTTCCGCCATGTTCTGTATCGTCTCCCGCAAATACCCGGATTTTCTTCTGTCATTTAAAAGTAAGCGTTCTGCCACGCCGAATGTTTTTGCAAAACTCTTGTAATTATAATTTTCGGCAATGATGGCTTTTCTAAGAATGTCTCTGATCAAACTTACCGGTATAACATCTGAAGATCCTCTGGCGGCCCACTTTTTGATAGAGCCGTTGAGAATCGGGTGGTTCCCCAGTATGTTTTTACAGGCTGACCCTTTTTGTCCGACGAACTGATCGGAGAAGTTACTAATGAATTTCTCAATATTATTCCAACGGCTGATGTTGATCCTAAATCCTAATCTAATTTCTCCCCGATATTTAAACTTCAAAGAGTGAACTGTGCTGATTATCCCAAACCGGAGCAAAAGGTGTTGTAATTGGCGAGCTAGTCGTTCTGACGAAGTTGCGTAGAATATTTGAGGCCAACTTTTTCCCGGACTCACGGTGATACTCCCATCGCCCTGGAACATTTTCCCAATCAATACAGCCAGCTTCTCTTTTGGCAGATTAAAGACAAAATCAGGTATAAACTTCTCGGTTGCCTTTTTGTATTTTAAACCGAGTGACTCAATGTAGGTAACTACTTCCGAAGGACTGGTTATTTTAGTCCTCTTTGAATATACGGATACAGCAGGTTTAGAAGCATTAAGGACTGCGGTTGTATTTGCGAACATTTCAAGATTTTTAATATAATCGTCCAGTTCATCTTTCTTTGTGGAATAAAAATAAACTCCGTGAGGGTGGCACAGATTGCCTTCGGCGAGAAGGTATCCCAAAACAGCCATCTTGAAATCTGGTGTTTGCGATACGGTGTTTGCTGTGGCTATAACTCTCGGTACCGCAATTTTTTCACCCACAGAAAGGTTACCTAATTCTGACCAGCCCTCTACTCCCAAAAACGGATGGTTGCTTGTTGCTTTAATTAAGCGTCCGCTCCTGGTCCTGACCTCAAAGAGTTCTTTAATTCCGTTATCAAGCACTCCTTTCATTTCGGCCGGTTTTAATTTCATATCATTATCTAAAGAAAGAACCCGTCCCACCTTTTTGTTCCCGGTGTATATGTCTTCAATTTTTATCAAGTTGCCGGTGTCAAAGTCATAAATAAGAGTATCTCCAGCTAAACATTTGTTAAAACCATAACCCTGAAATGGCTCAAATAAGTTCCAAACATATTCTGCTTTTTCTTTACTCATTCCGCTGTGGGTCTGGCATCCTTGAACGAAAATCTCATGCTGTTTGGCCATTTCGGCAGGAATCTTTTTGCCGACTGCGTTGCGGAATTTATCAACCGACTCCCAGTTGTAACCGGCCAGTTCCATAGCCGTAAACAAAAGATCGTCTTGATAAACCAAGATCCCGTATGACTTGTCAAGGAATTTTTCCGCTTTTGGATGGAAATATGTAATGGGGCTGCGGCCGTGTTTGCGCGCGATGTATTCTTGAATGTTGTTGATCGGACCGGGTCGATATAAAGCAACCATAGCATTAATATCGTGGATGGTTGTCGGCTTGAGTTCCATAAGGTGTTTGGTCATTCCAGCAGAACCGCCGAGCTGGAAAACTCCTTCTGTTCCGCCATTGGCCAGCATTGTGAATGTTTTTTTATCATCAAAAGGAATTTTTTCAATATCAATGTTTATATTTCTATGTTCCTTAACCAGCCGCACGGCATTCTCCAAGATCGCCAAGTTGCGAATGCCCAAGAAGTCAAGTTTAGTAAGACCAACACCCTTTTCGCCGACAGTGTACATATCGTATTGAGTGATAATATTGTCTTCTCCTTTTGGGTCAAACTGGATGGGCACGTATTCTGTTAGCGGTTTGGGTGCGATGACCACGCCGGCGGCATGAACGGAAACATGGCGGACAGTGCCTTCCAGTTTTTTGGCGATATCAAGTATCTGGCGGGCCTCTCCGTCCCGGTTGTAAAGGTTTTTGAGCTCGGGTTCCAATTCCATGGCATGGTCGATGGTCATAGGGAAGCCCTGTGAGCCCATTGGGATTAGCTTTGCGATGCGGTCGCCTGTCTCGTATGGTTTTCCGGTTGCTCTTGCCACGTCACGGACCGCTCCGCGGGCCAGCATAGTGCCGAAGGTGCCTATTTGGGCCACTTTATCGGCGCCATATTTCCTTTTGGTATACTCTATGACTTCCTGCCTTCTGTTGTCGGCAAAGTCCATATCAATATCCGGCGCAGAGGGCCTGGATAGGTTTAAAAACCTTTCAAATGGAAGCTGGTATTCTATGGGGTTAACATTGGTAATGCCTGATAAATAAGCCACCATTGAACCGGCGACTGAACCTCGGACAGTGGTATAAATATTGGATTCATGCGCGAATCGGAGCAGGTCGGCAACAACAAGGAAATACGGGGCGTAGTTCTTGTTTTTAATGATTTCGAGTTCGTAAAGCCGGCGCTCTTCAATTTCCGGGTTATTGTCCAAACTGCGCTCTCTGGCCCCCTTGAGGGTCAGCTCGTCAAGCATCTGGTCAGCTGTTTTGCCTTGTTCCAGTTCAAAGTTCGGGAAAATGAATTTGCCCAGATCAAGTTCCACATTGCATCTTTCGGCGACCTTTTCCGTGTTTGCCACCGCCTCGGGGATATCTTTGAACCATTCCAGGGCTTCTTCGGTTGAGATGAGATGGTACTGGCCGTTGCCGGAAAAGATCTTGGTATCGGCGACGTCCGTATTGGTAGATATGGCCACAAGCGTTTTGTGAGCGAATGCGTCATCGGGATGAAGATAATGCGAGTCCTGAGTGGCTACAAGCGGTATGTTGAGTTTGCGGGAAAATTCTATCAAGGACTTTTTCCAATCCTCAAAAAATTCAACGTCAGGGTGGTTCATTATTTCGAGGTAATAATTGTCCGGGCCGAAGATCGACTGGTATTCTTTAATGACCGCTTCCGCTTTTTCCATGTTTCCGGATTTGATGGCTCGCCCCAGCTCGCCCGCAGGACAGCCGGATAAGGCAATGAGTCCTTCAGAGCACTCTCGAAGCAGGTCTTTGTCCACGCGCGGTTTATAATAATAGCCCTCAAGGTGGGCGGCGGTGGTGAGTTTGATGAGATTCTGGTAACCGGTGTTATTCTTGGCTAGGAGGGTGAGGTGGTAGCGTTTGTTGTCGATATGAGATTCTTTCTGAAACCTGGTTCGGTTTGCGACATATGCTTCAACTCCGATTATCGGCTTGATGCCGTTCTTCACACAGGCCATATAGAACTCTACGGCTCCGTACATTGCGCCATGGTCGGTCAAAGCTATTGCGGGCATACCATTCTCTTTCGCGAGCTTGACCATATCCTTGACCTTGGAGAGGCCGTCAAGGAGAGAGTAGTGGGAGTGAGTGTGGAGATGAACGAATTTCATAACCTTATTTTAGTTCTTTGTTCTTGATCGGACAAATGTGGACAACATCCTAGGAGAGCAGAACTCAAACTATCATCGGCTTGAGAAGCTCAAGAATGAGATGATTTCGCGACGCGACGACGAAGATGTATTAAATATACTTCAAGGAGGAGCAACAAAGAAATCAGCCATTTTTGAGCTTCCCTGCGGGCGGGGCAGGTTTGCTTATCTGCTTCGTTGCTCGTCGCTCACGTACATTAAGTACGCATCACTCCTCGCGCCTAGCATATAAGCAAACCTGCTCCCGCTCAATTGATGAGAGTTTGAGTTCTGCTCTCCTATACTTTAGAAGATTTGTCAAAAACCCATTCTCGTGATAATATTTCTGAACTATGGCAGTACCACGTCATCATATGGCCAAAGGCAAGCAGAAGAGGCGCAGAAGCCACCTTGCCCTAAAGCCCAAAAAATTAGTAAAATGTTCTCATTGCGGAAGAGAAATTTTGCCGCACATTGTTTGCAGATACTGCGGCTATTACAAAGGCAGGGAAGTTATCAACGTTTTGGCCAAGGAGTTGAGGAAGAAGGAAAAGAAACAGCATTCGGCGGCAAAGTAATAGTGATTAAATATCTGATCTAATAAATGGCATCAAGGCACCTTTCTAGAAGTGTAGCTATGCAATCGCTCTATGAGTGGGATTTTCGAGGCAGAAAAGAAGAAATGCTGCCTGAAGTAATGGAAAGGAACATCCAAGAATTTGCTGCCGGAATGGAAGACACTACTTTTGTCCGCGACTTGGTCAACGGTGTCATAGAGCACATAACCGAGCTGGACAAGATCATAGAAAAAGCCGCTCCCCAGTGGCCTCTTGAGCAGATAGCGATAGTTGACCGAAATGTGCTTCGTCTCGGCCTTTACGAATTGCTGTTCGGAAAGAGGGACGAGGTGCCTCCCAAAGTTGCCATAAACGAAGCCATAGAATTGGCAAAATCATTCGGCGGAGAATCGTCCGGCAAATTCGTTAATGGTGTATTGGGCACTGTTTACAGAGAAATAGGCGAGCCCGGAAAGGACGATGCGCCGCCGGCCAGAGAAAAGAAAGAAAAAGAAGAACAAAATGTCGGATAAATTTTCTGAACTAGAATCAAAAATAGGTTTCAGTTTTAAAGACAAAGACTTATTGCTCACAGCATTAACCCACCGGTCGTATTTGAACGAAAATCCCGGCTGGCGGCTTGACCACAATGAGCGTCTTGAATTTCTAGGTGACGCCGTCTTAGAGCTGGTAGTAACGGAATATCTTTTTAAGAATTATCCCAACCCCGAAGGGGAAATGACCAACTGGCGGGCAGCTTTAGTTAATGCAAACATCCTGTCTAAAATTACCGGAGAATTCGACTTGAACGATTATGTTCTTCTTTCAAGGGGAGAGGCGAAAGACACCGGCCGGGCAAGGCAATATATTTTGGCCAACGCGATAGAAGCGCTGATAGGAGCGATATATCTTGACCAAGGATATGAGCCCTGCATAGAGTTTATAAACCGATTCATTCTTAAAGAACTGCCGACGATAATCGAAAAGCGTCTATACCGGGACGCCAAAAGTTCGTTTCAGGAAATGGCCCAGGACAAGGTCGGCATCACTCCTACCTATGAGGTCTTGAAAGAATGGGGCCCGGACCATGCCCGGAATTTTGAGGTAGGAGTATTTTTAGAAAAAGAACTGATTGGCACCGGCCAAGGGCCGTCCAAACAAGAAGCCCAACAGCAGGCGGCGGAGGACGCGCTGGCTAAAAAAGGGTGGTAAAATAGTCCTTGATTTCCTGGATTATTCTGTTATCATACAGCGACAATGCTTAAAGTCAGATTACAACGCACAGGAAAACGGGGACAGGCCTATTTTAGGGTTGTTGTTCTTGAGCATACCAAGAAACCAAAAGGTAAATTTTTGGAGCTTTTGGGCAACTACGACCCGCACAAGAAGGAACTCAAGGTCAATATGGAGCGGCTGAACCACTGGGTTTCCAACGGCGCCCAGGCGTCTCCTACGGTAAATAATCTACTTGTGAATTATAAATACTGGGATAAACCCAAAGTGCAAAGCTGGAAACCGAAGAAAAAAGAAAAGCCAGCCGAAGCACCGGCTACTCCTGTCGCGCCTCAGCCAGAGTCACAACCTGCGGCATAAAAATCTCCCTTGCGGGAATTTTTTATTTCTTTAATACTTACAGTAATAATATTTTAGAACGTAGCTGGCTTGACCGAATTCGAGGCAAATATGAGCATTGCGACGAGCCATACTGAAGTATGGTGAGGAGCAGGCGGAAGATTTAACGAAGAAGTCGGTCAAGAGCGTACTGCCGTAGCGACATAAGTCGCTGGCAGAGCGGCCAGCAAGTTATAATGTGTGGAATTTTCGGTTTTGTAAGTAAAGATAAGGTAAAAGCCGTACCAATAGTGTTGGATGGTTTAAAGCGCCTGGAATACCGGGGCTATGACTCCTCGGGTGTCGCCGTGCTTACCGGCTCAAGGATATATTCAAAAAAGAAGTCAGGCAGGATACTTGAGCTCGAAAAAGTTGCCTCCGACGGCATTTTAGCCTCGATCGCCATCGGCCACACCCGCTGGGCCACTCACGGCAAACCCACGGACAAGAATGCTCATCCTCATTGCGACTGCACCGGTAAAATTTATCTGGTTCATAACGGCATTATCGAGAACTTCAAGGAGTTGAGAGCCAAACTTGAGAAAAGAGGCCACACATTCAAGTCGGATACCGACACTGAAGTTGCGGCTCACTTGATAGAAGATTTCTTAAAAAATTACAGTTTCGAGGAATCGGTCCGACTTGCACTCAAATCCATAGTCGGCACCTATGCTTTTGTCATCGTAAATGCCGATAACCCAACTACTATGATAGTGGCAAGAAATTCAAGCCCGCTTCTTGTCGGATTTTCGGATACTCATAAGTTCGTCGCTTCCGACGCCTCGGCCGTTCTGCCTCATACCAGGAAAGTCGTTTATCTTCACGACGGAGAATTTGCAATTCTTACTCCGTCGGATTTTCGTATCGCCACATTGGACAGAAAGGCCGTATCCCGCGATCAGGAACTCATAGAATGGTCACAGGATGAGGTCAGGAAAAACAAGTTCCCGCATTTTATGCTCAAAGAAATATTTGAGGAGCCCGAAGCGGTAGAGAACGCGATAAGAGGCCGGCTTATTGTGAAGGACGGACTTGCCAAACTTGGGGGGCTTGAGTCGGTGGAGGACAAAGTAAAACGGTTGAACCGTATGATAATTTCTGCTTGTGGCACGGCGTACCTGGCCGGTCTGACAGGGGAATACATCCTTGAAGAATACGGCGGGATATCGGTTGAGGTTGAGTATGCCTCCGAGTTCAGATACAAAAAACAGAAATTTGATGCCAAAACCGCGCTCTTATCCGTAAGCCAATCGGGCGAAACAGCCGATACGCTCGGAGCATTGAAAGAAGCGAAAAGAAAAGGGGTTCTAAGTTTGGGTTTGGTCAACGTGGTCGGCTCGTCGATCGCTCGCGAGACCGATGCCGGAGTGTATAACCACGCCGGTCCGGAGATAGGTGTCGCCTCCACGAAGGCATTCGTTTCTCAGCTGGCGGTATTGTCTCTGCTTACGCTTTTTATAGGCCGTCAAAGAGATATGTCTTTGGTAATGGGAAGGCGGGTTGCGTCCGAACTGCAAACCTTGCCCGAGAAAATGAGGACGGTTCTGAAAGAAGCGCCAAATATCAAAAAGATCGCAAGAAAGTATCGCAATTACGACCACTTTCTTTATCTTGGAAGGAAATATAACTACCCTGTCGCTCTTGAAGGGGCACTTAAACTGAAAGAGGTCTCGTATATTCACGCCGAAGGATACGGAGCGGGGGAGATGAAACACGGGCCGATAGCGATGATAGACAAGAACTTTCCAACTATGGTTATAGCGCCCTCTGACAGTATGTATGAAAAAGTGGCAAGCAATATTCAGGAGATCAAAGCGCGAAGTGGCAAGGTTATCGCCATTGCCACTGAAGGCAACAAAGAAATTTCCAAAATTGCTGACGACGTTATTTATATACCCAAGACACTTGAGATGCTTACACCAATGCTTTCGGTAATGCCTCTGCACCTCTTTGCCTATTATGTCGGCGTATTAAGGGGTTATGATGTAGATAAACCAAGGAATCTAGCCAAAAGTGTCACTGTTGAATAAAAAAGCTCCACGGGGGAGCTTCATTGAACAGCCAAGCGGCAGTCCATTCCATAAACCTTTCTTAAAGATAAGTTTGCAGCAGCTTGGGCCTGTTCGTCGTTTTGGTAGGTCCATGTTTCAACGAATTGCCACTCTTTCTCGAACTGGGACTTCCAGAACTCTAAGTTGTCTGTCCACGAACCCGCCTTTCTTGTATAGACATCCAAAGAAATTCTTTTGTCTTCCAAATAATGAATATGGAAAAGGGAGTAAGGTTTAAGCAGGTTGAGCAGTTCTACCAACTTCTGTGCGTCCTCATCCGATTTGATGGGCTTATTTAAGTCGCTCTCTTTCAAGCCGGCGTTGGATGCTACTAGGATGATACTTTTGGGACTTTGTCTTGATGGGTAAATGTATAGATCGATAAATCCGCTCAGCAACGATTTTGATTTGGGTTCGGTGCAGACGATACTTCCTGACGACTCGACCGGGAGTTGATAGTAGTTGTCCGGCAGAGTGATAGTGTCGTCAGCTCTGTTGTTTATGGGAAAGATGCTGAAAAATATTGCCGTTAATAGGCCTACAACTCCGAGGGGGATTATCCAGTCCTGCCACTTTTTCATTGATTCCTCCCGTCTTTAGTTGTAAATTAATGCCGGCATTACCCTAACATGATAATTGACGGAAAACAAATATCCCGGGAGGTTTTGAAAGAACTGAAAGAAGACATACGGCTCAAAAACTTGAAGTTGCGATTGGCGGCTGTTTTGGTGTCTAGTAATCCGGGAATTAGAAAGTTCGTCGAGTTGAAGGGTAAGGCGGCGAAAGATGTCGGTATTGATTATGAGATCTTTGAATTTCCGGAGACAATATCAGAGGATGCACTGCGGGATGAGGTAAGAAAGATAGTCCAAGACGAAGCCAATGACGGCGTTCTGGTTGAACTGCCTTTGCCGAAGGGAATTAATGCGCAGAATGTTTTGAATGAGATAACTCTAAATAAAGACGTGGATGTTCTGTCGCAGGAAGCGCAGGACAAGTTTTACTCTAATAAGTCGGTAATTCTACCGCCTGCCGCTGAAGCGGTGAGAACGGTTCTGGAATTTTATAATTTCGATTTGAAAGGCAAGAAAACGGCTGTTTTCGGCTATGGACTTCTAGTGGGGAAACCCGTTGCTCACTGGTTATCGCAAAACGGCGCGTACGTATCCGTAATAGATGAGCATACAGAAGATCCTCAGAAGCATTCTATTGGGGCAGACGTAATCGTATCCGGCGTCGGAAAACCGGGACTTATCGGAGGCGGTATGGTTAAAAACGGCGTAGTTGCGATTGATTTCGGATATAAGAATAAGGACGGCAAAATGGTAGGCGACTTCAAGTTTGATGAAGTTGCTCCGAAAGCAAGTTTGATAACTCCCGTTCCGGGTGGCATAGGACCGGTGGTAGTGGCTGCTGTTTTGAAAAACCTCGTTAAATAAAAAATCCGCCATTTAGCGGTTTTTGTTTTATTGATGGGTTCTCCTTTCCCACATTTTAAGTTCTTGCCTCAAGAATCTCCTTCTTTCCCGTTTGTCGTGAGGGTGAATTTTGTCGGCAGCCAGTATTCTTTTTTCGTCGGATTCCAATTCATTCGCCTTGAATTTTCTATCCAACTCTTCTATCAGGACCCTCCTTTTCTTGTTAGGCAAAACGCCGGCAAATTCCATCAGTTTCCAAACCCGCAGTTTTGCCTGACTTATGGGAGTAGCCATCTTGCCTTGCTCCATCTAAAGTAAAAGAACTGCCGTGGAGAATATAGAATAAAATCACAATTTTTTCAACCCCGTTAGAAGTCTGTCTTATTCAGTATTAAGTCAATCTTGAGGAACCTTTTGTTTTCTATAACATAGCAGTTATTACGGGGCAGAAAAAATTTTTATTAAATTTTTTCTGCTTAGGACTTCTAACGGGGTTGACCTCGAATAAGAGCGCGTTATGATGCGAGCATAAGAACATTTACATAAAGCTGGGGGAGGAGGGGTTATGTATTGTTTTGTTCTTCTGCTCGTTTCTTTGCTGGCTACCGGAACGCCAGCCTGTGTCTCCGGCTCCGGGGAAGACATACGCACCGTAATAATTACGGCGTTTGTCGACGAAGATGACTTTAATAACTCTTCGCGAATTGAGACCGTCAAAGGAGCTGTCGCCTTATCTTCCTGGGTCTTTCAAAAAGAGTTCCGTGTTGCTTTTGAGCTGCGAGAGGTTACTGTCTGGCACTATCCGACAGAACAGGATAAACTCGATCTGGACGCAGCGGACCTGCATTTCAAACTTCTTGCCGAAAACATAGATACGGATATTGTGCTCGCCTTCACCTCAAAATCTATGGATAGATACGCTATGGCGGAAATTGACGGGAATTGGGAAGAAACAAGACAAGAAGTTCTCGGTATCGCCTCCGGTTCAGGTTCGGGCAGGACAGCGTTTGTCCGTATCACTGAACCACTACTGTCCGGTTTAATTTAAAACAAAGCCAGTTGAGGCCCCTCTCTGGCCTTGAGTTTATGCAAAGTTCTTGTGCTTAGAGATAGAAGATCGATTAGGTTGAT
>Ga0209343_10001932_pt1 | contig 27482 bp, 27 predicted proteins | sample RifCSPlowO2_02_FD_184026 | JGI IMG/M metagenome (GOLD analysis project Ga0209343, IMG submission 184026) | Groundwater microbial communities from Rifle, Colorado - Rifle CSP2_plank lowO2_0.2 (SPAdes) (version 2) | ecosystem: Environmental > Aquatic > Deep subsurface > Groundwater | place... | reverse complement strand
CATGCGCGCCAACCATCTCGATCCGCGCGCGGCGACCCGGCAGGCGATGAAGGAAATCACCGGCGCGATCATCGCGATCACGCTGGTGCTGATGGCGGTATTCGTGCCGATGGCGTTCTTCGGCGGCTCCACCGGCGCGATTTACCGCCAGTTCGCCGTCACGCTGGTGGCGACCATGGCATTCTCCGCTTTCCTCGCGCTCTCGCTCACGCCGGCGCTGTGCGCGAGTTTGCTCAAGCACGACCCGGCAAGTCTGGAGCGCGGCTTTCACGGATGGTTCAACCGTTTCTTCGACCGTGTAACAACAAGCTACACCGGTGGCGTGAACTACGCCAGCCGCAGGCTGTTGCGCTCCCTCACGATTTACGCCGTGATCGTCGCGGCGGCCGCGTGGACCTACATGAAGCTGCCGGGCAGCTTTCTGCCGGAAGAAGACCAGGGCTACCTCGTCACCGCGATCCAGTTGCCGCCCGCAGCCACGACCGAAAGATCGCGGGCCGTGCTGGAATCGGTCGAGCAGTTTTTCCTGAAACAGCCGCAAGTGGACAAGGTGGTCGGCGTGCTGGGATTTTCCTTCTTCGGCCGCGGCCAGAACATGGCGCTCTCCTTCGTCAAGCTCAAGGACTGGGATGACAGGCCGGGCAAGGAAAATTCGGCGCAATCATTGATCAAGCGCGCCAACATGGAATTTTTCCGCATGAAGCAGGCGATGTTGTTCGCGATCAACCCGCCGCCGATACCGGAACTCGCTTCGGCCGGCGGCTTCGATTTCCGCTTGCAGGATCGCGGCGGGGTCGGGCGCGAAAAACTGATCGAGGCGCGCAATCAGGTGCTGGGCATGGCCATGGGCGACAAGCGCCTGACCGCCGTGCGCCCCGAAGGCCAGGAGCCCGCGCCGCAGCTTTTCCTCGACATCGATCGCGACAAGGCGGAGACGCTGGGAATCAGTGCCGCCGAACTCAACGATACCCTTCAATCGCTGTTCGGCGTGTCCTATATCAACGACTTCGTGCGCCAGGGCCGGGTGCTGCGCGTGCAAATGCAGGCAGAAGACGCGACGCGCCGGAGCGAGGCCGACCTGATGCGCACGGCGGTGCGCAACAGCAGCGGGCGCATGGTACGCCTGTCGGAATTTGTCCGCACCAAATGGGTGGCGGGTGCGACCAAACTCGACCGCTACAACGGCCTGGCTGCGATGAAGATTTCCGGGGCGACCGCGCCGGGCGTATCCAGCGGCGAGGCCATTGCCGCAATGGAAGCCATCGGCCAGAAGCTGCCGCCGGGCATCGGCTTCGAGTGGTCGGGCATTTCGTCCGAGGAAAAAATCTCCGGCCAGCAAGCGCCGCTGCTGTTCGGCGTGTCACTGCTGGTGGTGTTTCTGGTGCTCGCCGCATTGTATGAAAGCTGGTCCATTCCATTGGCGGTGATGCTGGCCGTGCCGCTCGGCGTGTTCGGCGCACTGGTCGCGGTGGAGCTGCGCGGCCTGCCCAACGATGTCTATTTCAAAGTCGGGTTGATCGCCATCATCGGACTGGCGGCCAAGAACGCCATCCTGATCGTCGAATTCGCCCGCCGCCTCGAAGATGAAGGCAGGGAAAGGCTTGCTGCCGTACTGGAAGCCTGCCGCCTGCGCCTGCGGCCGATCCTGATGACCTCCATCGCCTTTGTCGCGGGCGTGTTTCCGCTGGCCATCTCCACCGGTGCGGGCGCAGAAAGCCGCCGCGCCATCGGCACCGGCGTCATTGGCGGCATGGTTGCCGCCACCGTGCTCGCCATTTTTCTGGTGCCGGTATTCTTCATGGTGGTGCGACGGCTCTTTCCGGGACATGCGCGGAAGCATAAGGAGGAGCAGCATGATTGAAAAATCTTGGCCGCGAATTGCACTGCATCCCCCCCTTTGCAAAAGGGGGGCTAGGGGGGATTTGAGCGTTGCCAAAATACCAAAATCCCCCTCAATCCCCCTTTTACAAAGGGGGAGGCGTGTTGGATTCCCCAAAGGATTATTCGGATCTGCTGCCCTGCTGATGGCACTGGCGGGCTGTTCGATGATGCCCGAGTACCTGCGGCCCGCCGCGCCGGTTCCCGCCGCGTGGCCCGACAACGCCAAACAGGAGGGCGTCCGCCCGGTCGCGGATACCGGCTGGGAACGCTATTTTCCGGACCCGCGCTTGCAGGCGCTGATTTCAACCGCGCTGGAGAACAACCGCGACCTGCGCATCGCCACGGCGCGCATCGCAGAAGCACGCGCGCAATATGGCATACAGCAGGCCGACCGGCTTCCGACCCTGAATTTGAATGCCGGGCGCAATGCTTCCCTGACACCGGCGGGCGCATCGGCATTTACCGCCAATGCCATGCACTCGCAACGCTATGACGTGAATGTCGGCGTGGTGTCGTTCGAACTGGATTTCTGGGGAAGGGTCAGCAGCCTGAGCGAGGCCGCCAAGGCGAGCTATTTTTCCACCGAGTCGGCGCAACGCGCATTTCGCCTGTCATTGATCGCCGACGTGGCGAATGCCTACCTGTCGTTGCAGGAAATGCGCGAACGGATCCAGCTCACGGCGACAACCGCCAGGACGCGCGCCGAAACCAGGGAGTTGATATCTCGCCGCCGCGATCTGGGCGTATCCAGCGATATGGAATTCTTGCAGGCGGATGGCATCTATCAAGCAGTGCTGGCCGAACAGGCGAACCTTGAGCGGCAGCAGGCCGCAGCAGAAAATTTGCTCAACCTGCTGGTAGGAAAAACGACAGCAGAAATAAAAAATCTGCCCGCCGGGCGCAGCCTTGGCGCACAGGACATGGCTCCAGACCTGATCGCGGGACTGCCTTCCGAAGTGTTGCTGCAACGCCCCGACGTGCTGGCTGCCGAGCAGAAACTGATTGCCGCGAATGCCAATATCGGCGCGGCACGCGCGGCCTTCCTGCCGCGCATCACCTTGACCGGCAGCGTCGGCACGGCCAGCCGCACATTGGCCGGCCTGTTCGATGCGGGCAGCGGCGCGTGGAGCTTCCAGCCTGCGCTCACGCTGCCGCTGTTCGATGCCGGGCGCACTTCAGCCAACGTCGATGTCGCCGAGGCGCGCAAGGTGATCGCCGTCGCCGAATATGAAAAAACCATCCAGCAGGCCTTTCGCGAAGTCGCGGATTTATTGAATGCGCGAGAGAAACTTGCAGCGCAGCTCGCCGCGCAGGAGGCCAATGCCGAAACGCAGAATCGCCGGCTACGCCTGGTGGAAGCGCGTTACGAAGTGGGCATCATCAGCCACCTTGAAGTGCTGGACGCGCAACGCGAATCTTATACCGCGCAGCAGGGAGCCTTGCAGGTGCGCCGAACCCTGTTGTCGGTGGCTGCGCAACTTTACAAGGCGCTCGCCGGGCAAAGCACATCGGGCGGGCAACCTGGGGCAGCCAAATGACCGCCGCAACAAAAAACGTCAGCGAACAGACCCGTTCCCGCCTGCTGAACGCGGCACGCGAAGCGTTTTCACAGCAGGGTTTTCAGGGCACGACGGTGCGCGAGATATGCCGCCGCGCCGAAACGAATGTCGCATCGGTAAATTACCATTTCGGCAGCAAGGATGGACTGCTTGCCGAGGCGTTGAATTTTGGGCAGCTCAAGGCTTTGCAGATAGCCAATGTCAAAGCCGGCAAAAACCCGGAGATGCGCCTGCAACTGTTCATCCGCGATTTCATGTCGATGCTGCTGGACGAAACGGCCCCTTCATCGCAATGCCGGATCATGGCGCGCGAATTGGCCGACCCGACGCCCGCGCTGGACAAGATCGTGCGCGAAGCCATCGCGCCGCTGCATGAATTCCTGGGCGATCTCGTGCGTGAAATCCTTGACAATAACGCCGGGGGCGGCAAAACCAGCGAAGCCGAATTGCGCCGCTGCGTGCACAGCATCCTCGGCCAATGCCTCTTCTACCGCCATTCGCACCCCGTATTGCAGCGCCTGCACCCCAAACTGCGTTACGACGGCAAGGAGATCGATGCGATAGCCGACCACATCGCGGATTTTTCCCTGGCAGGCATCAAACATATCTCTGGGAAAAACGGCATATAGCTTGAGTTGACTTTAGCCCAGATAATCCATTGGAAAATTCAACCTGCCTCCCCCTTTGAAAAAGGGGGGATGCTCTGTTATAGCCAGGTTTACGACTAATGGACAATCTGGGTTTAGGCTCCCTAAATCCGGTGTACTGCCTAACTCTCATAGGCGCGGCCGCGTGAAATGCGCCATAAAGCGGACACTGGCGAGCAACAGAAAGGTGCCAGTTCCCGCCCTTCGAGCTTCTGATAAATTTTAGATTGCAGTGCAATCATTTATTCGGTAGATTGCTATCAATGCTTACAAAAAGGAGTTTGCTGTGGCTACCAATCTTATTGTGCGCAATGTTGAAGAGGATGTTGCACTAGCGCTGAAGCAACTGGCCGCATCTCACGGAAGAAGCGCGGAAGCCGAGCATCGTGAGATTCTGAGATCGGTTCTGCAGCGTCCGAAGCGACGTTCTGTTGCTGAGATTCTGTCAAGTATGCCGAATGTCGGTGATGATGCCGACTTCAATTTCCGGAACGTGTAGTGATTTGCGTGCCAGAGTGTTGGAGCCGAAACCGGGTGAAACGTATGGTAAAAACTCGATGGACATCGGCATCTACGACGGCAAAGGAAAGCTGGTGGACCGTACTCAGGTCAAATATGGCGCTGATGCAGAGGCAACCGCCGAGCTACTTAGGAAAGGCGATTACCGGGGCCAAAAAGCCTTGGTTCCAGAGGGGCAAGGTAAGGACATCAAAGGCAGCATTGAGATACTCGAAAAGGGTGGTGTCAAATCCAAACCGCTATCCAAAGAGGCGGCGAAAGAGCTGCAAAAACAAGCGCAGCAAAAACATGAAGCCAAGCAGTATGAATGGAACGACGTTAAAAAAATCGAGATCGCCAAACAGATCGGCAAGCAAGCCCTGATGTGCGCCTGTATCACCGCCGGAATGCAAGGCTCGCGCATCTTGGCGCGCAGGGTCTGGAACAGCTTGACCGGTAAAACTAACCCCAGCGAGAGCGAAGATTTGCAGGAGTTTTTTGAAAGCTCCGTCAAAAGCGCTAAGCACGTGGGTGTGCAGGTCGCGGTTTCCGGCGGCGTAGTCGTTGCGGTGAAAAACGGCTGGCTGGGCAAATTCCTGAAAAAAACTCCGGCAGAACTGATCGCAAATATCGTTTATGTGGGGCTGGAGAACGCCAAAATATTATACAAACTGAGCAAGGGAGAGCTGAGCAAAGAAGAGGCGCTCGACGCGATGGGGCAGACCACGACGACCACCGTTGCGGCCATAGCGTGCGCGACTCAAGGCGCAGTTTGGGGAGCCGAAATTGGCACTATTGTCTTTGGCCCTCCCGGAGCATTCATAGGCGGTTTTGTTGGGGGTGTCGTGGGTGGCATCGCGGGCAGCAGCATAGGGAAAGCTGTTTATGAAGGCGGCAAGGTGATGGTTAAAGCGGCGGTTAATACTTTGAGAAGTGTGGTATCCAGCGTTGGTGACGGAATAAAAGCTACAGCGTCGATCTGGCACAGCAAACAGACGTTGTTATTAATGATCCGCCAATGCTAATCGAATGCAAGAGAGTACATTCTGAAGCGCAGATTGAAAAAAGGGTCAAAGAAGCAACCGCGCAAATAAAAAAGAGAGATATGGCAGAAAATTCGCCACTAAAAGGGGTTGTATATGTCGATATCACTGACATATTTGACCAATCGCACTCAATTTATGTAGTAAATGAAACGGGATTCCCGCTTAACAAAATGCCGCCGAGCACAGATCAAGATGTAATAAGAAGGATGTGTCACGATATTGGTGAAACTCTTCAAGGTTTTATTAAAGCTCAAGAGGCAAAATTTATTGAGTTTACGAATGAAAATATGGTGTGCATAGTTTTCAACTACAACTATGTAGGATTTCATGTAAGCATCTTAAATGAAAGAGCGGTGGTGGGTAGTTATAGATCAATGGTCACAGCGGATCAAAATGACGATCTTCCTGAAATTGCTGCCGTCAAACTTACTCTTGATAAAACTCAATACCAGAGAGGTATCGACTCATAATTGCACCAACTTTTTGCTCAAAGAGCCACCCTCAAAAACCACGAGTACTTACAAATAAAATTTTGTCGAAATGAACCGCTCTAGTTCACTCGGAAAGGCTACCATGCAGACCAAAAATTTAATCGACCAACTTCGCGCGCATGTCGAGTCGCACTATCCCTTGCTGTATACCAGCAGGATGGCAATATCGGCACCGATGATATCGAACTGGTGCTGGCCGAGAAAGAGCAGATCATCAAGAAAAGTGGCATTCTGGAAATGGTGCCGGTGCAGGAAAAGCTGGACGACATCGGCGGGCTCGCCAAGCTGAAATCATGGCTGCAACAAAAATCCACCGTGTTGGCTAATCTGCCCGAAGCGCGCGCCTTCGGCGTTGATGCGCCCAAGGGCATCATGATTGTGGGCATGCCGGGCTGCGGCAAATCCTTGACCGCCAAGGCCGCAGCCAAACTTTTCGGCCTGCCCTTGTTGCGTCTGGATGTGGGCTCGCTGATGGGTAAATATGTCGGTGAGAGTGAGGGCAATATGCGACGCGCGCTGAAACAGGCCGATGCGGTCAGCCCCTGCGTGTTGTGGATTGATGAGCTGGAAAAAGCCTTCGTCGGCATCAATAGCAGTAGCGGCAATGCCGGTTCGGAAGTTGCCAGCCGACTTTTCGGCTATTTCCTGACCTGGATGCAGGAAAAGACCAGCCCCGTTTTCGTTCTGGCCACGGCCAACGATATTTCAGCCTTGCCGCCCGAGTTGTTGCGCAAAGGGCGCTTTGACGAAATCTTCTATGTCGATTTTCCGAACGAAACCGAGCGTGTCGCGATATTTGACGTTCACCTCGAACGTCGCAAAAAAACCTCAAACAAGATCGACCGCAAGATACTGGCCGCGAAAACTGATGGCTTCTCCGGCGCAGATATTGAATCGGTGGTAAAAGAAGCCATCGAAAAATCCTTCGTTGACGGTAAAGCACAACTCAATACTGACCGACTACTGGAAGTCATCAAGGAAACACAACCGCTCAGCGTGGTGATGAAAGACAAGGTCAAAGAGTACAAGGATAAATTTAACCAGACGAAGATCAAGCCAGCGTCGTGAATCGCGTCGCCATATCATTATGACTGCTCATTCCCTGATAAAAAATGGGTTTTTTATTGGGGTGTAAATTACGTTGGGTATTACGAAAAATATTGCGATGACAGCTATAGCCATTTGGTGCAATCACGAGATCCACAACAATCCTGCGCTGTGGATCGCAGCGGATAGTCGGGTAAGTACCACTAACCACAACACTCTAATAGAGGATGCAGCCAAGGTGTTTAGCTTGCCTGTTGTGTGTAGAAAGCCTAATAAAGACGGTTTTTTTTCAAACATCTACTACGCACACACCTTTGGCTACTGCTTCGCAGGCAGTACATTGATGGGGCAAAACGCATTTCTCGGCCTCACACCACTACTCAGCAACCTTATCTCGCAAACGTCGTACATTCCTTCGCTATCTGATATTGCCCAGCACATGCTGTCCTTTCTGAGTCACACGTTCGACGATTACAAACAGCGAGTGGGTCAGAACGCTGTTTTTGAGGCAGCCGTTTTCGGATACTGCCATAGAGAAAAAGAGCTATCGGCTTTTCACTTCGTTCCAAAAGAAGTCAACGACATCATTCAAATGACTCTGGTTGTTCATAAGGGGATGAAAGACAGGGAGTTCGTCTACTTGGGTGACGACAAAAAGACAATGTGCTTCGACATTACAAATGCTTTCGCTGGCAACTCTATTCCGGGAAGGCCATTGAGTCGTATACCGCGCTATATCATTCAAGATCGAATTGATGACGATGCACGCGTGAACATTGGTGGAGACATCCAGCTTGGTATCGCTGATAAATTCGGTTTCCGCCCATTCACGCTTTGCAAACCTCGTGTACGAGGTCAGCCGGCTGCGTATATGAGCTACCTCGGACGTGAGCTCACCGCCGACATCGCACGTGTTGGTGAAGCCATGGTCGGTATGCCTGGCATGGTGTGAATGCCCCCATTACGCTACCCGCCTTTCGCGTCACCAATATTGCGCAATGAACTCGTCGTTTACCACAGGTCGTTGATGAGTTGCTTGCCGAATACATATATCGTATGTATTATAAGCCCGTGAACATTGAATTCGACCCCAAGAAGGCAATTGCCAATCTCCAGAAGCACGGGGTTTCTTTTGCCGAGGTCGAGCCGGTGTTTTATGACGGGTTTGCGTTGACCCGCGAAGACCGCGATGCATCCGGCGAGGCAAGGTTCGTGACCGTCGGTGCGGATGCGCTGGGGCGGCTTGTTGCGGTGTGCTGGACGCAACGGGGAAATTGTATTCGTTTGATTTCGGCGCGGTTTGCCAGTTCGACAGAAAGGAAAAGTTATGAAAGCTAACTACGATATGACCAAAGCCAAACGCGGCGCGGTGGTTGCGCCAAAGGGCAAAACGCGGATCACGATTTATCTGGACGACGAGGTAATTGCAGGCTTCAAGCAACGCGGCGAAGCGTTGGGCAAGGGTTATCAGACTTTGATTAACGAAGCCTTGAGCGCGGCGCTGCTGGTGGGCAATGCGCCCATGACGGTCAGCACCCTGCGCCAGGTGTTGCGCGAGGAGCTGCACGCTGCTTGATGCGGGGGGGACGTTGCTGCGCGGGCTGTTTTTTCACCGCCAGACATTTCACGTTGATAGATGGATGAGGTAGATCATAAACCTTGAGCCAAGCTAAAATCTGGCAATGTGTTTCAGGGGGCTTTTGTAAAAAACGGGACGGTAGCGTGGCCGGGGAATGTCGATATTGATCCCGAAACTCTTTACGAGTATTCGGTGCCGCTCAGTGATTCCAACTCGTAAAATCTCAAGGGTAGGCCACGGTTACACAAGCACTTCAAGCCCGTGCTTTTCGATCACGCTCAATAACCTGAGCGCCATGCCACTCGGCCTTTTCTGGCCTGCTTCCCATTTTTGCACGGTGGACTCGCTGGTGTTCAGGTAGCGGGCAAATACGGGCTGGCTAACGTGTGCATGTTCACGAATGCGCTTGATGTCCTTGGCATTGAATTCAGGAATGGCATCCAGGCACAAGGCATCGTATTCGCGCATGGTTGTTTTGTTGATGGCACCTGCACGGTGCAGCCCTTTCGCGGCGCTGTGAATGGCCGCAAATGCATCGCTTTTTGTTTTTGCTGTAGCGGATTTAGTCGTCATGGCAAATCTCCAATAATTCTTCATCATTTAAAAGCGCGGCAATCCTGGCATCACTTGCGCTACCGTAATCTTTCGCCAGTTTTTTGAATGCAGCCAATTCATCTGGTGCGATGTTCTCGCGATCCTTTTTTGCATAGAGGTAGGCATATATCCAATGCCGACCAGCCTTGGACACGATGATCGAACGGTGCATGTTGTCGTTCAAACGTTTTTTGTACACCCCTCCGCCGAGGTCATCTGCCTGCCCTTGCATGACTTGCCTGATCGCATGACAAAGCGCTTCATCCGCAATCTTCGCCTTACGGGCTTCCTTTGCAAACCAAGCTGTTTTGAATGTTCGATCCGTTTCGGCTAGCTTCGCGGTATCAGGCTTGAGCAGTTTTTTTGTCATACGCAATCCTAGCACCAGGTGCAACTAATATCAACCCGATATTGCAATATTGAAGAGGAAAGGTACTGCAAAGGAAGCGATTAAAGTGTTACGCACCGCGCTTATCACGGCACGCGGTGCCCCGGCTCACGAACGCGTTATCCACACCTTGCGCGCATGGAATATCCGAATCGACGAGACGTTATTCCTCGGTGGAAAAGATAAAGGCGAATTTCTGAAAGCATTCGGGGCGGACATTTTCTTCGAAGACCAGCAGAAACATTGCGAAACCGCACGCCAGCATGTTGCAACCGGGCATGTGCCGCATGGGGTGGCAAATGAGTAGCAGTTTGGGTTTGTTTTTGAAGTGCTTCACTTGGCCCTCATCCTTTTTTCTTTTTAGTGCCTGCTCGACCATTACCGCACGAAAACAACCCGATGTCAGCGTTGAATTCCATGGGGATGAAGGCTGGATCATTTCCCCTCTTATACACGGCAACGCCAGGCTCTTCTGATTTGCCCTCATCCGATAAACTCCGAGCATGGTTGTACGGGATCAGAACAGTCTCTGCCATATTGGATATTTCAAAGGGAATATCGCGCCGGGATGGAATTTTGTTTCCACTGCGACGTAAAGCTTGGTTAAGCTGCACGGTCAATATCACGGCAATCTTGGAGTCGGCGGCAAAGCGATGCAATTTCCTCATGCTGTTTTCATCCTTATTCCGAATTCCAGTTTGATTGGCTGCATCAAACCATCCGTCGATTACGACCAAGCCAATGCGATTTGTACCGTGCGTTGCTTCAAGCTCACTGATGAGCGTTTCTATAGAATCAGGCTTGTCATCCTTTATGAAAATTGGCGCATCATCCAGACGCCCAAGTGCGTGCACGATTTTCCCCCAGTCAGTGTCAGCCAACCCACCCGTCATCAGCAACTGGATGGGAATTTTGCCAGACTGAGCGATGAGCCGCATTGATGCGTTGCAATCTTTTCCCTGCAAGTCAACAATAACGGTGGCAATCTTCTGTTTCATCGCGGCGTGTCGCGCGATGCTTAATGCCAATGAAGTTTTTCCGTGCAATATTTCCGATGATATTAAAGTGATGCGCCCATAGGGTATTCCTTTGATTTCTTGGTCCATCCCCGGAAACCCGGTCCGGATGAAATTATCGTTTGATAACTCAGGGCAATAGCTCTTGTTCATTTTTTCAATATACATGGCGCAATCGGCTAGTTTTAATGGTATTTGATGGATCATTTTATGCTCCTATTTTTGCGCCACGTCGCATCATGTTTTTAATCACAAACTACACCATGCAGGCAATCCTGCAGGAAGTTGCTAAATGGCTGTGTGACGGACAACGCCATATTGCCGCATTCATACGACAGCTTGTGTCGTAGCAAATATGATGAGCGGGGCGCTATTTGAGATAGCCGATTACTTGATTGATGATTGCTACACGCACCAGCAGTTTGCTAAGCTGCCCGAAGATGCCTAGAGAAACGAGATGTCCAGCCGACCCGGTATATCTATGTAATCATGGTCACCACTCAATAAAACGATGAGGGCAACCGATGAAGCGTTTCCTGATGTGCGAGCCGAAGTTTTTTGAAGTGTGCTACGTGATCAATCCCTGGATGGAAGGCAATCAGGGAAAAGTAAACAGCGATCTGGCAAAGCAGCAGTGGGAAAATCTGCATGACATCGTGGCGAGGCTGGCGTCGGTCGAACTGGTCGAGCCCATTGCCGGATTGCCGGATATGGTGTTCACCGCAAACGCGGGATTGATTCACAAAAATGATGTGCTCGTTTCGTCGTTCTGCCATGCAGAGCGGCAGCCCGAAGCGCAGCACTTCGCAAAATTCTTTGCATCGCGAGGCTACCGCGTGTTGCACCTGAAAGAAGGAACGATATTCGAAGGTGCGGGGGATGCCCTGTTCGATTCCAAGCACAGGCTCTGGTTTGGCTCGGGAATCAGGAGCGCATCCCATGCGCTGGAGGAAATCGTCGCCGCGCTTAAAGTCGAAGTCCATGCGCTCGAACTGATCGATCCCCACTGGTACCACCTCGACACGGCATTCTGCCCGCTGCCGGAAGGCCAGGCCATCGCCTATGAAAAGGCGTTTTCCGGGGCAAGCGTAAATGCACTCGACGATGCCTTCGGCGAAGACATTATCTGGGTTGCGGAAACAGATGCGAGGAATTTCGCGTGCAATGCGATCTCCATCGGGCAAAGCATCATCCTGCACAAGGCATCGGCAGAACTGAAATCCGCTTTGAAACAACGCGGCTTCGAAGTCATCGAAACGGATGTTTCCGAATTCCTCAAGGCAGGCGGCGCATGCAAATGCCTGACGCTGGAAATTTGAAGGAGCATCCGGCATAGAGCCATTCCGGCGCACTGTCATTCCGGCGTACTGGCTGCCGCCCGGCGCTTATGCTAGATTCCTGCCCTGTTGGCGCACCAACCTCATCGGAGAAAACACCATGCCGCAAACCAAGTTCATCCTGCAGGAAAACGATATTCCGACCCACTGGTACAACATCGTGGCGGACATGCCGAACCCGCCCGCGCCGGTACTCGGGCCGGACGGCAAACCCATCGGGCCGGAGGCGCTCGCGCCGATTTTCCCGATGAGCCTGATCATGCAGGAGGTATCCGCCGAGCGCTGGATTCCGATTCCCGAACCGGTGCGCGAGGCCTATCGTTTATATCGCCCTTCACCGCTGTTTCGCGCGCATCGTCTTGAAGCGGCGCTGGGTACACCGGCAAAGATCTATTACAAGTACGAAGGTGTTTCCCCGGCTGGGTCGCACAAAGTCAACACCTCTATCCCGCAGGCGTATTACAACAAGGAGGCGGGCATCAAGCGCCTCGCCACCGAAACCGGCGCAGGCCAGTGGGGCTCTTCGATCGCGCTGGCCGGGCAGATGTTCGGGCTGGAGGTGCGCGTCTACATGGTGAAGGTGAGCTACGAACAGAAGCCGTTCCGCCGCTCGATGATGCACACTTGGGGCGCGGAAGTATTCGCCAGCCCCTCGATGGAAACCAATGCAGGCCGGGCGGCGCTGGCCGCCGACCCGGATAATCCCGGCTCGCTCGGGCTGGCGATCTCCGAGGCGGTGGAGGACGCCGCGAACCACGCAGACACCAACTACGCGCTGGGCTCGGTGCTCAACCACGTGCTGCTGCACCAGACCGTCATCGGCTTGGAGTCGAAGAAGCAGTTCGAGCTGGCGGGCGACTACCCGGACATGATCTTCGCGCCCTGCGGCGGCGGCTCGAATTTCGGCGGCGTGGCCTTCCCGTTCTTCGCCGACAAGGCCTGCGGCAAGAACGTGCGGCTGGTCGCGGTAGAGCCATCGTCCTGCCCGACGCTGACGCGCGGCGAATACGCCTACGACTTCGGCGACACGGCCAAGCTCACGCCGATGCTCAAGATGTACACGCTGGGACACGACTTCATGCCGCCGGGCATCCATGCCGGCGGGCTGCGCTATCACGGCGATTCGGCGCTGGTGTCGCAGCTCTACCACGAAAAGCTGATCGAGGCGGTGGCGGTGCCGCAACTGCAAACCTTCCAGGCGGGGGTCGCCTTCGCGCGCGCAGAGGGCATCATCCCCGCACCGGAATCGAACCACGCGATCTCCGCCTGCATCGACGAGGCGCTGCGCTGCAAACAATCCGGCGAGAAGAAAACGCTGTTCTTCAACCTCTCCGGGCACGGCCACTTCGACATGGCGGCCTACGACAAGTATTTCGCGGGCGAACTGGAGGACTTCCCCTATCCAGAGGAAGCGTTGAAGGTGTCGCTCGCCAACTTGCCCAAGGTCGCGGCCTGAAAAGCTGCTTCGCAAATTTTTATGACAGCTTCTGAAAGCCATCCTGAATGAGCGCCGCTGAATTGATTGCCGCCGCGCAAAAACTGTCGCGCGCCGTATCCAACCTGTCTTTTTCCGCGCCGGTCACGCATGTCTATAATCCCCTCGACTATGCTTGGGCGTGTCACGAGCAATATCTGCGGCGCTACGGCGAAGGAAAAAAACGCATCGTGTTCGTCGGTATGAACCCCGGCCCGTTCGGCATGACGCAGATCGGTGTGCCGTTCGGAGAAATTGCGGCGGCGCGCGACTGGCTGCGCCTCGATGCACCCATCTCAAAACCAATGCGGAAAAATCCGGCGCGCCCTATCGAAGGCTGGGATTGCCCACGAAGCGAAGTGAGCGGACGGCGCTTGTGGGGGTTGTTTGCGCAACGCTTCGGCGAGGCGGACAAATTTTTCGCCGAACATTTCGTCGCCAACTATTGCCCGCTGGCGTTCTTCGCGGACGCGCGAAATGTCACGCCGGACAAACTTTCCACCAATGAGGCTGCTCCGTTGTTTGCGGCCTGTAACACCCACCTGGCCGAAGTGGTGAATGCCAGCGGCGCGGAATGGGTAATCGGCATAGGCGGCTTTGCGGAAGCGCGGGCACGCCACGCGCTGGCGGATATTCCAGGCATCAACTTCGGGCGCGTCCTGCATCCCAGCCCGGCCTCACCTGCCGCCAACCGAGGCTGGGCAGAACAGGCGACGAAGCAGATGCGAGAATTAGGTCTGTGGGATCATCCGGGATAGCAGCCTGTTTGACTAGCGTGCCAGCGATGCGCGTATTGCCGCCCAGTCGTAGGCCAGCGGCGGAAAGGTTGGCGCAGTTTGCAGTTGTGCCTTGATGGCGGCGGCGCGTTCCGCGCTGGCCGGATGAGTGGAGAGCAGGCTCAGCGCGCCCGGCAGGTCGCCTTGCTGTTTCGACAGCGCTTCGAAAAAACTCACCATGCCGCGCGGGTCGATCTTTGCCGCCAACAAGCGCGCATAGCCGCCCGCGTCGGCTGAGGATTCCTGTTCGCGCGAGAATTGCATTCCGGCCATCCCTTTCAGCCATTCCCCGACAATGCCGCCACCCACGTCGCCCGTGACGGCGATCCAGACAGCCGCAAAGCCCAGCTTTTGCGCGAGGGCACGCAACGCATGGCGCTGTTCGGCATGCTCGATCTCATGCGCCAGCACGCCAGCCACTTCTTCGGCGGAGGCCGCTTTCTCGATCAACCCGCGATGCACGACGATGAAACCGGCCGGCATCGCAAAGGCGTTGACGCTGGGATCGTCGGCGAGCGAAAAACGGTAGCGGTAGGGCGTAGGCCGCGCCTGCGCGAGGCGTGCCCCGGTTTCTTCGAGGAAGCGATTCGCGGCGGTGCCTTCGATCAATTTGAGCTGAGCGCTCTGCATCTGCCACAGTTGCTCGCCGAGTTTTATTTCCTGTTCGGCGGGTATGCGCGCCACCACGGCATCGACGATCTCGGCGCGGAAAGCGAAAAACAGCGCGAGCAGCAACAACGGCAGGCCGATGGCAAGAAACAGCGAAGCTCCCAGCCAGCGGCGGGTTGTCGAATCACGCTGCGCGACAATGGGCGGCAACCAGGCGGCAAGGGCGGTTACGGCCTGCGGCCCGAGCAACATCGCGCAACGACCGAAAGGCGCTTGCCATTCCAGCAACAGCCCATCCCCTTGCCTGCGCACAGCTACTTCGCTGCGATTAACCGAGAGGATTTCCGGCCAGCCTTCGATATGGAGTTGCCCGCCCGCGAGGCGCAGTTGCACCGACGCCCCTTCCGGCGGCAGGCCGGAACCGAACCCGCGCGCCGGAAATTGCTCAGCGCTTGCGAAAGAATTCGTCACGAAAAAAGGGGAAATTCGTCCCGCCTCCCCCTTTGGAAAAGGGGGAATGCATCGGCATCACACGAATCACGCTTAATGAATTATCCGGGTTTATCACAAGTGCTCAGTCGTCACCGTTTAATAAACTTCCGAGCAACCCGCCCTGCTCCCCGCCCGAACCGCCACCGCCCTTCCTGACGGGAGCTGCGGCAAAGATGCGCGAGGCCAGCCGCGCGAACGGCAGCGATTGCAGCCACACCGTGCCCGGCCCGCGCATGACCGCGAAAAACAGCCCTTCGCCGCCGAACAGCGCGGTCTTGACGCCGCCGACGAACTGGATATCGAAATCGACGCTGGTCGTATAAGCCACCACGCACCCCGTATCCACGCGCAATATCTCGCCGGGCGCGAGGTTGCGCTCCATCACGGCGCCGCCGGAATGCACGAAGGCCAGACCGTCCCCTTCCAGCTTCTGCATGATGAAACCCTCGCCGCCGAAAAATCCCACGCCGAGTTTCTTCTGGAACGCGATGCCAAGCGACACGCCCTTGGCCGCGCACAGGAAAGCATCCTTCTGGCAGATCATCGTGCCGCCGTATTTTTTCAGGTCGAACGGGATGATCTTGCCGGTGTACGGCGCGGCGAAGGCCACTTTTTTCTTGCCCTGCCCCTTGTGGGTAAAGACAGTCGTGAACAGCGATTCGCCGGTGATCAGCCGCTTGCCCGCGCCCACCAGCTTGCCGAAGATGCCGCCCTGCTGCGCCGAAGCGTCGCCAAACACGGTATCCATCTGGATGCCGTCCTCCATGTACATCATGCTGCCTGCCTCTCCGATGGCCGCTTCGCCCGGATCGAGCTCGATCTCGACAAACTGCATATCGTCGCCGCGCAGATAATAGTCAATCACATCCATTGCCATGTTGTCCTCCGATTTGTAGTTAAAAATCCGTCAAATCACCGCCCGCACGACCGATGGCCTGCAAAGTATATTTGCTCAATTTTAATTTAAATTGGAATGGGGTAAACCCGTTACTTCCTGGGGAACTCATTAATCAAATCCAGATACCGGCTATCCTCAGTGGACGCCGGAGAAACCATCGCTGGTTTGAATTCGGCAAGACCGCGCAGGTAGGATAATGCTTTCTGTTTTCTGTATAAGAAAAACAACAAACCCAGCAAAAGCAGAACGGCGGCGATCAGAATCCAGCTCGACAAGGAAATATCGCTATCGTCAGGCTGGCTCATGGTTTGAGCAGTAATCAATACGGGGTGCCGTGCAGGAACCGAAGATGCGCCGGTCTGCGCCTTCAGGCTTTCAACTTTCTTGAGCAAGGCTATCTGTTTTTCAAGCAGGGCAATTTGCTGCCCGATCGCCTCATTTTCTTTCTGAAGCGCAATGATCTCTTCGGCGTATGAGCCATCTTTCCTGATCATCAATTCCGGCACTGCCGCCTTGCCTATTTTCCGTTTTGCCTTCGGCGCGCGCTGGGCCGAAGCATCTGATCCGGCACGTTTCTGTCTTGTGTCACCAGCCGGTTTTGCATCAACCGGTTTTATATCGGCTGCTTTCGTTACAACCGGAATACTTTGGCTCTTGGCCGGTGAAGCCTTCGCAGGTTCATGCGATGCCGGTTTTTCTTCAACATCATCCGGCATCTCAATGACATTCCCCATGATGAAAACGTACTTTTTAGGCTGCGTCGGGGTATTCAAAGCAGCGTCGTCGTCCGGTGTTGCATCTACCGTGTCATTCCCATTCTTGAATTCGGGCAAGAAATCAAACGTCTTATAAACCGAGCCGCTTGATGGGGACTTGTATTTAATAATGACGCGATAAAAAAGATTCTCGCTTCTTTCACCGCCCACCCGCAGGTAATATTGCCCGTCCTGCCTTTTCTTGACAAAGAAAGTCAAACTCCCTTCGTAAACGGAATCGCATCCAGTGGCTGTGCTGCCGATCAAGGATGAGCGGCATTCGTTGCCTTTTACCTGATGGAACCTGACATCTTTATCGTAAGCCCCCACAAAGGGAATATTGGCCGAAAAAGGCTCACCCACACGACTGGTCATTTGCCCTTCGCCCAATGACATTGCCGATACGCCCGGTGAGAGGCAGGCGAATAAAAATGCCGACAACAGATTTTTCAATATGAATTTCATATAGGAAAACGGGGCACCGTACCAAGCAGGACATTCGGTTCGAAACGCGGCAACTCAAGAGATTGTGCGCGATTCCCGTTCAGGCCATATGATTGTAGCGTATTTCGACGGTCGGCCAGCCTTGACCAAAAAGTCTCGACCAAAAAGTTTCAGCCGGAAAGCTTCCGCTTCAATACCTCATTCAACTGCGCCGGATTAGCTTTGCCCTTGCTGGCCTTCATCGCGAGACCGACGAAGAACCCGAACAGCTTATCCTTGCCGCTGCGGTACTCCGCGACTTTATCGGCGTTGGAGGCGATGATCTCGTCCACCAGCGCTTCGATCGCGCCGCTGTCGGATACCTGTCTAAGCCCTCTTTCCTCAATGAGTTGATCGACTAACTGTGGATGTCCGCCATGCTGTTGGTATCCAGAGTCTCGAGCAATATCCCAAAATTCCATAAATAATTCTTTGGCTGTTTTTGCAGTAATTTCACCTTCGCGCACGCGTCTTAGGATATGTCCTAACGTGTTATCGCTGACACCGAAACGCCAAGACGGCAAATTGTCTTGATTCATCTTGGCGGCAACTTCATTAATTACCCAGCTGGCACAAAGCTTGAAGTCAGCGTCAGTAAATGAAACGTTGGCTACATTTTTCCAATGCGTTTTGATTGGGAAAATCTCTCCGTTCTTACAAGCATCCATAGCAACACTAATGAAGTATTCCGCAATGTTCCTATTTGAAGTCAAGGCATAAGCATCGCATGAAGAAAGTCCCCAATCGTTTTGAAAACGCGCACGCATGACATCTGGAAGTTCCGGCAGAAGTTCACGCATTTCACCGATCATTTGTTGCGAAATTTCCAGCGGCAACAGATCGGGGTCGGGGAAGTAGCGGTAATCGTGCGCTTCTTCCTTGCTGCGCATCGCGTGTGTCTTTCCGGTGTCCGGGTCGAACAAGATGGTAGCTTGCTGAATCTTGCCGCCGTTTTCGATGGTGTCGATCTGCCATTGCGCCTCGTAATCGATAGCCTGCTGTATGAACTTGAACGAGTTGAGGTTTTTGATCTCGCGGCGCGTGCCGAGCGGTTCGCCGGAGCGGCGCACCGATACGTTCACGTCGCAGCGGAACGAACCTTCCTGCATGTTACCGTCGCAGATGCCGATCCATCGCACCAGCGTGTGCAGCGTCTTGGCATAGGCCACCGCCTCGGCGGCAGAGCGCATGTCCGGCTCGGAGACGATCTCCAGCAACGGCGTACCCGCGCGGTTCAGGTCGATGCCGGTCATGCCGTGAAAATCCTCGTGCAGCGACTTGCCCGCGTCCTCTTCGAGGTGCGCTCGCGTGATGCGTACCGTTTTTTCATAGGCCGGACTATTGCCTTGCGCGGGAACGTGGATGACAAGCTGGCCGTTGCCGACCACCGGCAGGTCAAACTGGCTGATCTGGTAGCCCTTGGGCAGGTCGGGGTAGAAATAATTCTTGCGCGCGAACACCGAGCGCGGCGCGATATGCGCGCCGGTGGCGAGGCCGAACCGGATCGCGCGTTCCACCGCACCCTTGTTCAGCACCGGCAGCACGCCGGGCAGCGCGAGGCTCACCGCATCGGCCTGTGTGTTCGGCTCCGCGCCGAATGCGGTTGAAGCGCCGCAGAAGATTTTGCTGCTGGTCGAGAGCTGCGCGTGTACTTCCAGCCCGATGACGATTTCCCAAGTCATGTCTATTGTTTCCTTATGGGTGTTTCCTTATGGGGTATTCCCTTATAGCCCTTGCGGCGCGCGGCTGTGCCAGTCGGTCGCCAGTTGATATTGATGCGCGGCATTCAACATGCGCGCCTCCTCGAAATAGTTGCCGATGATCTGCAAGCCCACCGGCATGTTATTTGAGCCGAAGCCGCAGGGGATGGACATGCCGGGCAGTCCGGCGAGGTTCACGGCAATCGTATAGATGTCGGACAGGTACATCTGCACCGGGTCGTCGCCCTTCTCGCCCAGTTTGAAGGCGGTGGAAGGCGCAGTCGGCCCCATGATGATGTCGCACTGCTTGAACGCATCGGCGAAATCCTGCGCGATGAGGCGGCGGATCTTCTGCGCCTGGAGATAATAGGCGTCGTAGTAGCCGTGGCTCAACACATAGGTACCGATCATGATGCGGCGCTTCACTTCCGCGCCGAAGCCTTGCGCGCGGCTCTTTTCGTACATGTCGGCAAGGTCGCCGTATTCCGGTGCGCGGTAGCCGTAGCGCACACCGTCGAAGCGCGACAAGTTGCTCGACGCTTCCGCCGGAGCCAGCACGTAGTACACCGGCACGGATAGTTTAGAGTTCGGCAGGCTGATCTCGACCACTGTCGCGCCGAGCTTCCGGTATCCGGCAATCGCCGCCTCGACCGCTTGTGCGACATCGTTGCCCAGACCCTCGGCAAAGAATTCCTTGGGCAGGCCGATGCGCAGGCCGTTCAGCGGCTTGTTCAAGTCGCGCCCGTAGTCTTCCTTGTCGCGTTGCAGGCTGGTGGAGTCGCGCTCGTCGAAACCGGCCATGACGTTGAGCAGCAGCGCCAGGTCTTCCGCGCTGCGCGCCATCGGCCCGGCCTGGTCGAGGCTGGAGGCAAACGCGATCATGCCGTAGCGGGAGCACACGCCGTAGGTGGGCTTCAGGCCGGAGATGCCGCACAGCGCGGCGGGCTGGCGGATCGAGCCGCCGGTATCGGTGCCCGTTGCGGCCGCACACAGGCGCGCGGCCACCGCACAGGCCGAACCGCCCGAACTACCGCCGGGCACGCGTGCCGCATCCCACGGGTTTTTTACCGCACCGTAATGCGAGGTTTCGTTCGACGAACCCATCGCGAACTCGTCCATGTTGGTCTTGCCGAGATTTACCGCGCCCGCGTCGTTGAATCGCGCGATGACATGCGCGTCATAGGGCGAGACAAAGTTGTGCAACATCTTCGATCCGCATGTCGTGAGCCAGCCCTTGGCGCAGAAGATGTCTTTCTGCGCGATCGGAATGCCGGTCAGCGCATCGGCTTGGCCGGCGGCGAGGCGCGCATCGGCCGCGCGCGCCTGCGCCAGCGACATTTCCGGCTGGACGGTGATGTAGGCGTTCAGTTTCGTGTTGAGGCTGGCGATGCGGTCGAGGTAAAGCTGGGTCAGTTCGACGCTGGAAACCTGTTTGGCGCGCAGCGCGCTGCCAAGTTGTTGCAAACTGGAATTGAGCATGGTTGAGGTTATTCGATAACTTTTGGAACGAGATACAGCCCCGCTTCGACTTGCGGGGCAATGGACTGGAACAGCTCGCGCTGGTCGGTTTCGGTGACGGCATCCTCGCGCAGCCGCTGCGACACATCCTGGGCATGCGACATCGGCTCGATGCCTTTGGTATCGACAGCCTGCATTTCCGCGATCAGCGCAAAAATACCGGATAGTTGCGAGCGGGCTGCCTCGATTTCCGTTTCGTCCATCGCCAGCCTCGCCAAGCGGGCGACTTTGCGAACATCTTCATTGGCCAAAAACATGGTAGGGGGCATAGTAAAAACTATATTGAAATAAGCCTAATAGGGTATCATAAAGGAGTTTATCGGAGCACCTCTTTGACTATCAGGGACTGAACATGTTTGGATTTTTGAACGGCTATTTTGCCAACGATCTGGCGATTGACCTCGGCACTGCCAATACGCTCATCTGGGTGCGAGGGCAAGGCATTGTACTGAACGAACCTTCGGTAGTGGCGATCCGCCAGGAGGGGGGGCCGAACGGCAAGAAGGTGATTCAGCAGGTGGGCTTGGCGGCCAAGCAGATGCTGGGGCGCACGCCGGGCAACATCACCGCGATCCGCCCGATGAAGGACGGCGTGATCGCCGACTTCACCGTCACCGAACAAATGCTCAAGCAGTTTATCCGCAAGGTTTACAAGGCCGGCATTTTCAGCCCCAGCCCGCGCATCGTGATCTGTGTGCCCTGCGGCTCCACCCAGGTTGAGCGCCGCGCGATCCGCGAATCTGCGGTAGGTGCGGGTGCGCGCCGCGTCGAGCTGATCGAGGAGCCGATGGCGGCGGCGATCGGTGCAGGCTTGCCGGTGGAGGATGCGACCGGTTCGATGGTGGTGGACATCGGCGGCGGCACCACGGAAGTGGGCGTGATCTCGCTGGGCGGTGCGGTGTATTCCGGCTCGGTGCGCGTCGGCGGCGACAAGTTCGACGATGCGATCATCAACTATATCCGCCGCAATTACGGCATGCTGATCGGCGAAACTACCGCCGAACAAATCAAGAAAACCATCGGCTCCGCTTTCCCCGGCAGCGAAGTGCGCGAGATGGAAGTGAAAGGGCGCAACCTGGCGGAAGGCGTGCCGCGCAGCTTCACCATTTCCAGCAACGAAATCCTCGAAGCGCTGACCGATCCGCTGAACAGTATCGTCAGCGCGGTCAAGACCGCGCTGGAACAAACCCCGCCTGAACTCGGCGCGGACATCGCCAACAAGGGCATGGTGCTGACCGGCGGCGGTGCGTTGCTGCGCGACCTGGATCGCCTGCTGATGGAAGAAACCGGGCTGCCTGTGCTGATCGCCGAAGACCCCCTGACCTGCGTGGTACGCGGCTCGGGCCGCGCCCTGGATAACATGGATAACAAATCCACCAACATTTTTACGACAGAATAATCGTTTCTGGGGAGTAGCAAAGTGGGGGATTTCAGGGTAGTGGTAAGCAGTGAGTAGGGAGTGGGAAAACCTGCCTCCCTCCACTGACCATCACCTACTTCCCACTACCCAGCAAAGATGGACAACACGCAATCCTTCCAGTTTTTCAATCGCGGCCCCAGCCCTGCGGTACGGCTGGTGTTCTTCTCGGTATTATCGCTTTTGTTGTTATTCGTCGACGCGCGCTACCGCTACCTTGAATCCACACGCAGTGCATTATCCGTGCTGGTTTCACCGGTGCAGCGTCTTGCTACCTTGCCGAGCGTATTGTGGCAGCAAGCCGGCGATTTCTTTATCACACAGCGCAACCTGATAGGCGAAAACAAATCATTGCATCGGCAGCATGAGAGCGATGCGGCGCAATTGTCGCAATTACAGGCATTGCAACAGGAAAATCAGCAGTTGCGCAGCTTGCTGGCGCTGCCTCATCGCAGCGAGTTCAACGCGCAACCAGCCGAAGTCGTGTATGCCGAGCGCGATGTATTCAAACGCAGGGTGCTTCTCAATAAAGGTGCGGATGCCGGCATAAAGGCCGGAAAAGTGGTGATGGACGACATCGGTATCGTCGGGCAAATCACGCGCGTCTACCCGTGGCTTTCCGAAGTCACCTTGATAACTGAAAAAGACCATGCGGTACCGGTGCAGGTATTGCGCAACGGATTGCGCACCATCGTATTCGGCGCGGGCGATACCAGCCAGTTGTCGCTGCGCTACATGCCCATCAGCTCCGACATCCAGAACGATGACGTACTGGTGACTTCCGGAGTTGACGGCATCTATCCTCCCGGCATTCCGGTCGCCAAAGTGATAAAGATCGAGCGCGATGCCGCCTACCCGTTTGCGCGCGTTACCTGCCTGCCGCTGGCCGGGGTGGACAAGCATCGCCATTTGCTGGTTCTGTCCGATTTGCCCAGATTGCCGGAGCGCCCGGCAGAAACGCCGGTGGCAGCCGACGCAACGCAGAATTCAAAGATGAAGCACAAGAGATAAATGTCCTATCTTACCCCTGACAACCCGGAGATTCAGCGCCCGGCCAGTAATACCTTCATCGTGATGAGCGTGTTGATCGCGCTGTTCCTGAACGGTCTGCCGTGGGAAGGTATCTGGCTGATGCTGCGCCCGGATTTCGTTGCAGTGGTCATGCTGCATTGGTGCATGCACAAACCGTTGCGCGTCGGTATCGGCCTGTCCTGGATGGTGGGAATATTTGCCGATGTGGCCGATGCCAGTTTGTTCGGGCAGCATGCGCTGGCCTATACCCTGCTCGCTTTTGGCGGCGTGGTGCTGCACCACCGCTTGAAGATGTTTAGCCTGCGCCAGCAAACCACCCAGGTGTTCGGCATCCTGGCGTTGACCTATGCGGTATATTCGCTGGTGCATTGGCAGATAAACGGCTACGTGGTGTGGCCGTACTTCCTCGGATGCCTGACTTCGACCTTGCTGTGGGTGCCGCTCAGCATCATGCTCCAGGCGGCGCGGCAGATACGCGTGGATCGTGACCGCTAGGGTTCGTTAATGGCCACGCACGTCGAACTCAAAAACCATCAGCGCGAAATCTTCTACTTCCGGTTGCGTCTGGCCGTCAGCATCGGTTTTGTGCTGGTATTGATGGGGGTATTGCTGGCGCGCCTAGTCTACCTGCAAGCCGTGCGCCACGATTATTACCAGACACTGGCGGAAAGCAACCGCATCTCCATCGTTCCGATCGTTCCCAACCGCGGCCTGATCCTCGACCGAAACGGCGTGGTGCTGGCGCACAATTATTCCGGCTATACGCTGGAGATAAATCCGGGAAAAGCAGCCAACATGGAAGCCACCATCAATGAACTATCCACGCTAATCAATATTACCCCGAAGGACCGCAAACGCTTCAAGAAGCTGCTCAGCGAGAGGCGCAATTCCGAAACCCTGATGATCCGCAACCGGCTCACGGATGAAGAGGTCGGACTTTTCGCCGCGCAGCAATACCGTTTTCCGAGCGTGGAAATCAAGGCACGGCTGTTCCGGAATTACCCGCATGGCGAAAGGACCGCGCATATGATCGGTTATATCGGGCGCATCAACCAGACCGATGTGGATCAACTCGAAGAAAACGACCTGGCGGCAAACTATCGCGGTTCCGATTACATCGGCAAAACCGGCCTGGAACAGAGCTACGAAAGCGAGTTGCATGGCATCACCGGCGTAGAGCAGGTCGAGGTGGATTCCGGCGGGCGGGCGGTGCGCATGCTGTCGCGCACCCCTCCGGCGTCCGGCAACACGCTGGTATTGAGCATCGATGCAAAATTGCAGGAAATCGCCGAGCAGTCGTTCGGCAACTACCGGGGCGCGCTGGTCGCGATCGACCCCGGCAACGGCGAAGTGCTGGCCTTTGTCAGCAAACCCGGCTACGACCCCAGCCTGTTCATCGATGGCATCGATACGCAAAGCTGGGACGAGCTGAACAATTCGCCCGACACACCGCTCAACAACCGTGCATTGCGCGGGCAATACCCGCCAGGCTCCACGGTCAAGCCGTTCATGGCGATGGCCGGGTTGCATTACAACATCCGCTCGCCCGGCCATACCATCAGCGACCCGGGGCATTTCAACCTCCCCGGCAGCGGCCATCAATACCGCGACTGGAAAAAAGGCGGCCACGGCAGCGTGGATATGTTCAAGGCCATCGCCGTCTCATGCGATACTTATTTTTACGGCCTTGCAACGGAGCTGGGCATAGACAACATGTTCAAATTCCTGTCGCGCTTCGGTTTCGGCAAAAAAACCGGCCTCGACCTGGAGGGTGAGACATCGGGCCTGCTGCCTTCTCAGGAATGGAAAATGAAGCGCCACAAGGATAAATGGTATGCGGGTGACACCGTGTCGGCGGGCATCGGGCAGGGCTATAACCTGGTTACCCCCATGCAACTGGCTTACGCCACCGCAGCTCTGGCCAATAACGGTATCGGCTTCAAACCGCACCTGCTCAGGGAGGTACGCAGCTCGCGCAGCAATGAAAACCGCCTGTCCACAATCAAGCAGGAATTCGACTTAAAGCTCGATCCGGCGCATCTCGACCTGGTGAAGCGCGCCATGATAGCGGTCACACAGCCCGGCGGCACGGCCGTGCAAGCCTTTGCCGGCGCCCCGTATCGAGTTGCCGGCAAAACTGGTACATCGCAGGTGATCGCCATGAAGCAGGATGAAAAATATGACGCCAGCAAAGTTGCTGAGCGCCATCGCGACCATGCATGGTTTATCGCTTTCGCACCAGCAGACCAACCCAGAATCGCACTGGCTGTACTGGTCGAAAACGGCGGCCACGGCAGCAGCACCGCGGCCCCGATCGCGCGCAAGGTGATGGACTATTTCCTGCTCGGCAAAGTGCCGCAACCGTTGCCGGACGTGGCTATCCATGAGGGTGAGGAACATGACTAGACGCCAGTTATGGCTGCGCTTTATCGCGCACCTCGACCTGCCGCTGCTGCTCGGCATCGGCCTGCTGATGACCGTCAGTCTGTTGGTGCTGTACAGCGCGGACAATGCCGGCTGGGGGCAACCACTGAAACAGATGCTCAATATCACGGTGGCGCTCACCTGCATGTGGCTGATCGCAAACCTGCCGCTGCATTATTTGATGCGCACCGCCGTGCCGGTCTATACGCTCGGTATGGTGTTGCTGATCTGCGTGGCGCTATTCGGCGAGATCAGCCACGGCGCACGGCGCTGGCTGAACATCGGCGTGACAACCATCCAGCCTTCCGAGCTGATGAAAATCGGCATACCGCTGATGATGGCCTGGTACTTCGAGAAGCACGAAGCCGCGCTCACCCTCAAGAATTATTTCTTCGCCGCGCTATTGCTGCTGATGCCGGTGGCGCTGATCGCGCGCCAGCCCGATCTGGGCACCGCGATTTTGATTTCCGCCAGCGGCTTCTACGTGCTGTTCTTGGCCGGGCTGAGCTGGCGCGTAATGGGCGTCATGTTTATCTCGGCACTCGCCAGCGCACCGGTGCTGTGGTCGATGCTGCACGATTACCAGCGCCACCGCATCCTGATGCTGTTCGACCCCTCACAGGACGCGCTGGGCAAGGGATACCACGCCATCCAGGCAACCATCGCGGTAGGCTCCGGCGGCCTGCTCGGCAAGGGCTACCTGAAGGGCACACAGACCCACCTCGATTTTCTGCCGGAGCGCACTACCGACTTCATTTTTGCGGTATATTCGGAAGAATTCGGCCTGCTCGGCAACCTTATCCTGCTGGGGCTGTACCTGCTCGTGATCGGGCGCGGCTTCATCATTACCGCGAATGCCTCGACCTATTTCACGCGCCTGATGGCGGGTTCCATCACGCTGACGTTCGCCACTTACGCCTTCGTCAACATGGGCATGGTCAGCGGTATCCTGCCGGTGGTCGGCGTACCGCTTCCGCTGATAAGCTACGGCGGAACATCGATGCTGACCTTGCTGCTGGGTTTTGGTATGCTGATGAGTATCGAAACGCACAAAAAGCTGGTTAAGAGTTGATTAGAAATTAGAGGCTCGGAGCTAGGGTCTTGTCTCGTGGCGCGAGGGGGGTCGAGTCCCCAACCCCTAGCCTCTAGCCCCTTATTCAAAGGAGAAATCATGAACAGGCAAACCATAATTCTGGCATTGGCAACTTTGGTGCTCGCCGCTTGCGTCACCCCCGCGCCACGCGCGCCAGAAACGCGCAGCACACCCGCGCCGGTCGAAGACCGTGCGGCCGGGTCGGCCACAGCACCTGCGTCCCCTGCACCGGCGGCGCGAGGCGGTTATCTCTCGGGCGATGGCCCCGGTGAAGACGTCCCGGCCAACCTCGACGAAATTCCCGACGCCATACCGAAAAACGAGCCGCTGCACCGCTATGCAAACCGCCCTTACGTCGCATTGGACAAGACCTATGCGCCGATGACCGCCGTGGGCAAATTCAAGGAGCGCGGCATCGCCTCATGGTACGGGAAAAAATTCCACGGCCAGCGCACTTCCATCGGCGACACCTACGATATGTACGCCATGACCGCCGCGCACCCCACCTTGCCCATTCCCAGCTACGCGCGCGTAACCAATGTGGCCACGCAAAAATCCGTCGTGGTGCGGGTCAACGACCGCGGGCCGTTCCTGCATGACCGCGTGATAGACCTTTCATACACCGCCGCCCACAAACTCGGCATCGTCAACAACGGCAGCGCCGAAGTGGAAGTCGAAAGCATTATTGTCGACCCCGGCGCCGGTACGCTTGCCAGACAAGAACCGGT
>Ga0209343_10001930_pt1 | contig 27514 bp, 27 predicted proteins | sample RifCSPlowO2_02_FD_184026 | JGI IMG/M metagenome (GOLD analysis project Ga0209343, IMG submission 184026) | Groundwater microbial communities from Rifle, Colorado - Rifle CSP2_plank lowO2_0.2 (SPAdes) (version 2) | ecosystem: Environmental > Aquatic > Deep subsurface > Groundwater | place... | reverse complement strand
TCTCAATGCTTCTGAATTTTTCAAAGATTATGTACCTGCAGTATTCTAAAATTGGGTTTTCTTCAGTTATTTTTTCAGGGCAGTATGCCTTGTTTATTTTTGATTTTATTTCTGCTTCGCTGTCATTCATGAAAATGGCTGTTTCGGGCTTTGACTTTGACATTTTCAGCTCAATTGCCCTTTCAACAGCGTCTTTTTCCCTGCTTACAGGACTGGTTAAGCCCATCAGCATGTGATGGCTTACAATAACCGGCTTGTAGAATCCTATTTTTTCTCCAAGTTCTCTTGCAAGTATTGAAACCTTTCTTTGGTCCATGCCCAATTGGCAGATATCAACATTCAGATGGAAAATGTCAGCTGCCTGCATGCACGGATAAAATATCTGGGATGCCTGCTGGATTTCCGCTTCTTTCCTTCCCATTATCTGCCCCGTTCTTATGATCCTGTTTACTGTTGAGTTTCTTGCTATCTGCATTACCTTTTTCCAGTATTCTTCTTCCTTGATTAACTCATTTGCCCATACAAACTCAACCTTGCTCAGTTCCATTCCCGAAGCTTTCCACACTTCAATCATGTATTTTCCTGCTGCCTGTATTTTTTCCAGGTCACCGTTAAACTTGTTGTTTGCCCATGCGTGCCAGTCCGCAACAAGCATTTTGAATTTAATGCCAGCCTTAACCATCTTGTTTATGTTTACGGCCCTTAGAATTCCCTGCGCTATGTGAATTTTTCCGCTTGGCTCAAAGCCGTCATAGGCAACAATGTTCTTTTTTGTTTCAAGAAGCTGCTTTAGCTCTTCTTCTGTCACTATTTCTTCGCCTACCTGTTTTATGAGCCCAAGCTTTTGTGGAATGTCCATATGATGTTTAATTTTTATTGGATATTTAAAGTTTTGGGAAAGAATTTCCTCTTCAAATAACATCAACATCCCTTAAGCAGTTTAATATCAGCTCCTGGCAGCTTTTGAGCATTTGCTGCAGGGATTGGTCTTTAGTCGCCTGCTTTATCTGGTTGATCCTGTCCAATAACTGCCTGAAGAACCTTATTAAATCCCCTTCCAGCATGTTTGTGTTTTCTAATATATCAAATATGGTTTTGTTATGGTAGCATGGATGCACCAAAGCAGTCAGGCAATCAAGATTCCTGAATCTAGGCTCCTTGTTAAGATACGTATTTTCCCTTATGGCTTTCTTCAGATCGTTAAGGAACCTTGATTGGTATTCCCTGTAGAACTCTGTCTTTTCCCTGGATTCATAGCAAAGGCCAGCGAGGAGCATAAGAATCTGATATTCGTTCAGACCGAGGTAGAAATCAGTTGCGAAAAGCTCCCCCGTCAGTATCTCGTCCGAGTATATCATGGAGGAAAATTCCCCCTTGTCTGTCAATTTATTTTCCCCGAGGTAATCAAGCTTTACCAGTTTCTTCTTTATTTTTTCAAAGCTGTAAAAGAAAATATTTTTCTCAATTTTATCAAATTGCTTTCCGAACTTCTGGAAAGTATGGAAATTATTCCTCAGGATTGTGCCAATCTCCTGCTTGTCGTGGCCCTTAATCAGGTTGAGCGCTGTATTTACAGACAATCTGAACTGGGACTTTATAGGATCTTTGTCAATGTCAGTAATCTTCTTAATTGCACTGTAATCAAAATCCCTCCTGTCTATCATTGCATATGCAAAGCCTTCTTTATCAATTCCTCTCCTGCCAGCCCTGCCTGCAATCTGGAAGTACTCTTTGGAGTTAAGAAAGCGAAAATTAGCCCCGTCAAATTTTCTTAATGACTCAAAGCATACTGTCTTGGCCGGCATGTTTATTCCCACTGCAAAAGTTTCTGTAGTGTATAAGACTTTGATCAGGCCTTTTCCAAAAAGCTCCTCAACAAGCTCCTTGATTATCGGCATTAATCCGGCATGATGGAAAGCTATGCCATAGGGCAAGGTCCTCATCAGCAGCCTTGAAGATTCCAGCTCTTTTATCTCTTTTACGGAATTCTCAAGTTTTTTCCTCACAAAGGAACTTATTTCCGGGTTTGTTTCAAATAAATTTGCTTTCATCAGCTCAAAAGCGCTGTCCTGGCATTTTTTCCTTGAGAAATTAAAAAATAAGCATGGAAGGTTCTCTTTTATCTCCTTTATCAGGGCTATGTGGGAAGGGGCTTTTAGCCTCGGGCTTCTGAAGCGCCTTCTTCCCATTATATAATTATAATCAGGAATGCCTGCAACTTCCCTTATACCCTCCAGTGTTGTTATGCCGAGCTCCGAATCAAAGAATCTCTTTTCCAAAGGAACTTCCCTCTCATTATGCACAATGACTTCCACTTTATGCTTTTTTATGGATTCTATCCAGGATGCAAATTCCATGGCGTTGGGAATTGTTGCCGAGAGGCAAAGGAACCTTACATTGCTTTTTGAGAAAATTATGGACTCTTCCCATACATAGCCGCGCTCTATATCATTAATGTAGTGTATCTCGTCAAATATGACATAGGATATATTGTCCATAATACGATCCTTGCTCAGGGCCATGTTCCTGTATATCTCGGTAGTCATTATCAATATAGGCGCTGACTGGTTCTTTACTATGTCCCCTGTTAACAGCCCAATCTTCTCTTTTCCGAATTCTTTACAAAAATCCTTGTATTTCTGGTTGGACAATGCTTTTATCGGGGCAGTGTAAATCACCCTTATGCCCTTATGAAGGTCTTTATTGATTATGTAATCAGCTATCAGCGTTTTTCCTGAGCCAGTAGGGGCGGAAACTACAACAGAATGATTGTTTTCTATTGCTTCAATTGCCTGTATCTGAAACTCGTCTAAAGTAAGGTTCTTGTACTTCATAAAATAAAGAACTCCTGCTTATTTATTAAAATTACCTATAGGGGATATCCTCTGGATCAAAGCCTCTTTGTTCCGAAATCCCTATCTCTTGCTCTTCGCGCCTATGCCTTTAGTCATGCGGCGGCTCCTGTTGTATCTCCAGAACAGCCCGATATTCCTCTCATCTTCCTGCCTCTGCTTCTGCTGCTCCGGCGTTATATCGGGAGTGGTAAAGGTCATGATTGAAGGCTTCTCTTTCCTGAGCTTGGCATACCTTTCCCTCTTCGGGTTTACCTTCTTCTTCTTGTTTTTGTTTTTCTTTCCCATAGATGCAGCTATTCTGAGCATATTTATAAACTTTTACTTGGAAAATGCCACCACTTTATTCATTCTGGATGATTTTTAAGATAATCTTCTTTTCATTCAGGAATTTTTTATAATCCTTAAAATTGCTGAAAGCCCTTAAAAAAACCAGCCTTTTATTCCTGTCAACAGCATAAACATAGTGCGTTTTTCCTTTTATAGCCCTGAATATGTGGTTGCCATCAATAGTCTCTTCAAACTTATGAAGCCTTGTGAAGTGCTCATGCTGGCAGCCGGCTACCAGGCCAATGTCAAAATCAGGGGCATCCCTCAGGAAATGCTTTGAAATAATTACCTCTTTTATACTGGACCTTAGCTGCTCAAAGTGGTCATTGCAGTTCAGGCATTTTACCTTCTTGAATTCCATATACAATCATCCTTTATATTTCTTCATGAGCCAAAAGGCAACAGCTGAAAGCGGCAAAAGAATTAAAAAATGAATCACTAAAAACAGCAGCACAAAATCTTTCGGATAACCCTCGAGGTAATACCTGGCCTGGAGCAAAATGCTGACTGTGGCTGAAAAGGCCAAGGATTTTATCCATAATTTTTGTTTTCTGGCTATAATGAAAGCTGCAAATCCTATAACAGTGCCGAAAATAACCTTGTTCCTGAAATAATAGCTCGGGACATAATATTCCTCGCTTAACTTATGAAATAAAAAATCAATAAATGTGAAAATAATGATTATGGCAAGTATAGCGAAGAAAACTAAAATCAAATTTTTCCAATTTGGAAGTTTCTTTTTTTCTTTTTTCATCTCATTATGCTTATCGGTGTAATTTAGTTATAATTCTTTGTTTTCCTTATTCCATCCGCAGAACTTGCAGTCATCATTCGCTTCAGGAATTTTCTCTTTCAGCACTCTTAAAGCTTCTTTAAATATCTTTTCGGCGTTTTTTACGCTTATTTCCATCTTTATAAGGTCTGTGTTGAAAACAACATCACCATTGCTATTGACCTTATCTGGATGGTAGAATAATAAGTAGGCATAATCTTCTGTCTCGCGATTATTTTTTCTCAATAATAAGTTGTATATATTTAACTGGTTTTGGTAATGAGATGCTGTGTCCTCTTTCAATGGAAAGCCTCTTGTCTTGTAGTCCAAAACAATCAGTTTTTTCCCTTTTTTTAGGATATTGTCTATAGCACCCCTGAATATGTTTTTTTCCTTGTCTTCCCATATTATGCCTTTTCTGTTGTTTCTCCATTCTTCCAATAATTCCCTGTTGTCAAAGAGCTTAACATCATCAATATCCTTCAATTCTGGAGGCAATTTGCCCTTTTCCATAAAAGAATCAAAATGAGTTTTCAGGATTTTGTCCATTCCGCTTGGCAATGATGGAAAGATGCCTTCAGGCCTCTTAATGCCTTTATTATGCTGCAGCCAGAAGCACCTCTGGCATTCTTCCAATAAAGACATTCCTGTTGCTGAGAATTTGTATGGTGGCATTTTTTTAAACAACCTTTGTATCTTTCAAAGCATCATTGACTAAGCCTTCCACTAAATCCAAATCAATATTTTCATAGCCTTTTGATATCCTCTGCATCAGCTCATTTTTGACTTTATTTGTTATCCTGCTTTTAATATATTCGATATCTTTATCCGGCAGGGAAGCGTTTACAGGGTTTATCTTTTCCCTGTATTTTTTGGCTATCTCAAGGCTTGTTGACAATTCCTTGTTATATCTGCCAGCCAGTTCCTTATCCTCAGTAGCTTTTTCCAGGATTTTATGCATTACTGAATTTGAAATGTTCCCTATGAACAAGTCAATTAATCTTTTCCTGTTTTGGGCCATTTATGCTCTCCATTACCATATCAAATGTCTTTTTATAAACATTTTTGTAATTCTTCAAAAAATTGTTTTTGTCCAATATATTCTGCTTTATATCATTAATATCCCTTAAATCAAAGATTCTTATAATCTCTTTATCCACTTTTTCCTTATCAATTTTTTTATTCTGGAGGAATAAAGAAATGGCAACCATATTCCTGGTGAGGTAGTATTTTTCCTCCCCATTCAGCAAGCCAAAATTGTCAATCAGGCTCTTGCTTTTTAAGAGGTGCAGATCCAGCAGCTTGTAATTTATCTTATTTTTTGTTTTGTAGATAAACCTTTTTTTTGCAATGCACCTGCTTAGCATCATTTGATATATAGGATCTGTTTCAAGGCCCTTAATTAACGCTTTATCGTCCAACAGGATAATGTGTGTTTTGATTTTTATTGAATCTTCTATGCTTTTCCTTGCATATTCCTCATCTGCCTTTCCTTCGCTGATTATCATGACATCAATATCGTTAAAATTAAACCCCTTTTCCAGGAAAGAGCCCGTTATTATTATGTTCTCATTTTCAGTTATTTTGTCAATAATGCTTATAATTTCTTCCGCTATCTCCAGCTTTACAGGCTCTATGCTCTTTATGTTGTAAAGATACGGCTTTTCAACAGTTTTTTTCCCCTCCAAAGGCCTGATAATGACATAGCTGCCAGCGCTGAAGCCTATTCTGTTCTTCGGGATATACACCTGGTCCATTTTGCTCCCCTTGCTTATCTTTGCTATTAATTCCATATTACGTAATATTACGTAATTATATTTAAATCTTGCGGTTTTTGGCAGGGTTTTATGCTTGCCTGAGTTTTATGTAGTTTTTGGAAAAAGAGAAAAGTTCGCATAACGTCAGGGTTCCTTGTTATACGCCCCGACGACTGAAAGGAGGAGAGCGCAGCGTGGCACGAAGCGTAGCGGAGTGAGTCAAATTTGAATTTTTCTATTCTTAAAGAAAAGGGGATTTTTCGAGTTACTTATCTAGAATATTCCATTCCGGATTCCAAACAATTTCCCACAAGTGACCATCGGGGTCTTGGAAATAACCTGCATAACCGCCCCAGAATGTGTCTTGGGCAGGTTTGATTATATTTGCACCAGCTTTTTTTGCTTGCTCCATGACATCATTAACTTCTTTTCTGCTATTTACGTTATGCCCTATTGTAAATTCTGTAGGACTAGGAGAAGTCAGAGTAATTTTAGTATCATGAGAAATACTTTTCCTAGGCCAAAGGCCAAGCTTTACTCCATTTTGCAATTCAAAAAAAGCGACAGCACCATACTCATATTCTTTGCCTATAATACCCTCAGTTTTTAGCCCAAGACCATCTCGATAAAATCTCACAGATTTTTCAAGATCATCTACCCCGATGGTCAGAACTGTAATTCTCGGTTTCATATAAATTTAGTTAACGTATGCAATTATATAAATTCTTCGTTAGTGCTTCAAGAAAAATCCCCCTACAATAATTTAAGAAAAATTCAAATTTGATTGCGTATAACGTACAATATTTCACGAGCTTTTTTACCTCGATAAAATTGCCCTCGAAGTTTGAGGCAACCCACAAACTTCAGAGCGGAAATTTTTTCAGAGCTGTAAAAAAGTTAGGAAAAATCGGGAAATCGCTTGGCGATTTAGCTTTAGCGACCGATTTTTCCGTGAAATGTGTGTTATATTCTTTTTCCATACGAAGTGTGGGAAACCTGCGTCCGCAGACTTTTTTTATCGCCGAAAACTTATTGTTATCGTACTTTTTTATAATAAATCCGAGCAGAGCGAGACTAAATTCTAAATAGAAATCTGGGCTATTATACACTCTTTATTTAAATAATATTGACTGTATTAAAAAAGTCAAATCCCCCTGTGCATAGGTTAAATTCAAAAATGTAGACCATATTTGATGCACTAACCCAATAAGTAAAATCATAGACAGTAAAGATATATTAATAACCCCTCTTTTATTTTGAATGAATAGTATGAGACCAATTAAAATAAACAAAATAAAAGTTGTCATCATCATAAATACTATGTCTGATCCAATTCCAGCAAGTACTATTTCTCTTTTTTCTCCAACATCCAATGATAAGAATTTCTCCTTATCATAATCTGTAGCAAAAGCAGATTTGCCACTTGCCCAAGGCTTTAATGACTGGAAGAAATGCGGTATATGCAATAAAATATCTGGTTCATAAGTCATTTTAATACCATACTTCGCGGCAGCATTTATGTGTGCTCGTTCATGAAAAATAGTGCCAAGTAAACTTAAATATGGTAACAATACAACCATGGTAATAACTAAGAATAATAAAAAGGCAAAATAAGGATTCCAAGATTTATTTTTATTTATCATTAACTAAAAGTATACAATTTGAGTTTATAAATTTGTCTTCTGGTACTGACGATTCCAATAATTTTTTATATGGATACCCACTATTATCTAATATGATTGAATTTACTTCACAAACCTTAATATATTTCATATTAGGTTGCATAGGTGCTAGTATTCCGAAATTCCTTGAAGTATATCACAAAAAGAAGAAAAGAAAAACTAAAGTCACCAAAAAAATTGTATTTTTAGAAGGATTTTATATCCTTTTAGGCGGCATTTTTGCTGTTATTTTGGAACCGTCAAACGAACTTCATGCATTAATATTTGGTGCAACATGGGAATCTGTAATCATAGCATATATAGCCCGGAGGGAAAAAGATGGCAAATAAAAAAGGTCAGGCACAAATTGTATTTTTGGTGATAATAATAGCAATTTTTTATTTTATAAATCAGTCTCTCCAAGAAGAAACAAAGGAGCCTATGGTAAATATAGAATTAACCCAGAATGGTTGCAATCCTGTAGATTTTGCAATAAAAAGCGGTACTAAAGTTACATGGACCAATATAGACAATGAAGATGTTATATTATCTCTTGATAGAAGCGGAATAAGATTAAACGGAGGAGAATCATTTTCAAAAGTATTTGTTGAAAAACAACAGGTATCTTATAGATGTGGATCTAAGATTGCCTCAATTAGAGTTGAATAAATGAAATTCTTAGTAAAATCCTGACTAAATACCTAAAAATTCTTTTTTAATTTTTGGTTTAGTAATCTTTCCTGCTTCTTGGAAGATTTTAATCAGTTCTTCGTACGTTCCTTTACCACCAATAGAATCCCAAAAATCTCTGCCCATAACTACTGGTTCTTTGTCCATCTCAAACCATCTCTTTGGATGAGGCCATGTATAATTCTCTTTTGTCTTAAAAGGATTATCTGGAAGAGCATAAAACCCATCATAATTTTCTCCTTTTTTCATTGCATATATTTTCATTAACTTTTCTTTAGAAACTTTTGTCTGGTCACTATTTGGCTTAGAAGACTTCAATTCACAATACAATTTCTTATTTTTTGATTCTCCATAAATATCCACAACCACTGAAATTTTTATCTTTTCTCCAGATGCAGCCTCATCAATTTCTTTAAGCTCTTCTTTCCAATTTGGTTTTCTCCCTCCTCTTGCGTGTTCTAATTCATTTAGTATCTTTTGAATTGTCTTTAGCTGGGATTGGTAAATTTCACCTTCGATATGCTGGCCTCTCTTTGAATAGCCCCATTCTTCTTCAATTATGATTCTTGCAATTTCTTCCCAAACAGATTGGCCTAAAGAGGTAACGAAAGAACGCTCAAATTTACTGCCTTTTAATATCTCTTCCGGAAGTAATGCGACATGGAAAGGTCGTTCTTCTTCAAGTTCTTTTACATCAAAAGGCTCATCAATCGTTCTCCTCTTTATTACTCTATCTACTACCTTAATAATTTCATCCTTGATTTTATTTTTTGTGGAGTCTTTAAGCACCATTATTCTGAATATTCTCAATGTTAATATAAAAATTTGTGACTTTTAAAAACAACAAATTTAAATACCACCTGAATAAGTCAAGTTTTATGGTATTAGAAAGCCTAAAAGTTGAAGATGTATTAAAAGGTTTAAGTTCTGATACCAGACTTCTAATAATCGATTCCTTAAAAAATGGCCCTAAATCTGCTATACAAGTATTCAATGATATTTCTGATAATGCTGGAATTAAGAATAGAGAAACCATTTATAGGGCATTAGAGAGATTAGTAGACATACAAATACTTGAGAAGAAATATGATTTAAACACTAAAAAAATCTTATATTCAATAAAAAACAATACTATAACCCTAAGTCTATTAAGTGATGAGGTCTTATTTCAAAATAAAAAGGACAAATCAATAGAGAGAATTGATACTGAAAATATAGACATTTCTTTTTCCAATGTCCCACAGTATGAAAGAACCAAACATGTCCATGGGTTGCACCCTTATCAAGGGAAGTTCATACCTCAACTTGTTGAATATTTAATTAAAAAAAATAAATTCTCAAATAAAGATATTATCCTTGATCCATTTATGGGTAGTGGTACGACAATGGTCGAATGCAAATTAAGACACATTGATTCTGTTGGGTTGGAGATTAGTGAATTTAATTGCTTGTTAGCAAAAGTAAAAGTTAATAACTATAATATTAAAAAACTGAAAGAAGAGATTGATAATTTTGAAAAAAAATCTAAACAAGTAGATTACTCAAAAAATATAAATGTTTCTGAATATTTGCAGTCTTGGTTTAGTGAAGAAGCGCAGAAAGAATTACTACATATGGTTAATGTCATCAAAGATAATGATTATAGATATAAAAATGTTTTAAAGATTATTGTAAGCAGAATTGCAAGGTCAGCAAGATTAATGCCTCATTATAGCTTAGAATGGGCCAAAGAACCTGTTAAAGAGCCTTATTACTGCCACAAACATAGCAGAACTTGTTATCCTACAGAAAATGCTATAAAATTTTTACATAGGTACTGTTTAGATTCATTTAAAAGAATTCAACAAAGACACCAAATTGAAACCTCTATGGACAAATTTATAGATAATGGAAAAACATTTGAGAATATTAATGTAAGTATATTTTCCGAAGATTCAAGAAAATTTAAGTTACCCGTAGATAATATTTCAGGAGTTATCACTTCTCCGCCTTATCTTGGAATTATAGATTACCATGACCAACATAAATATTCTTATGAGTTATTTGATTTCAAATGGAACTTTGATAATGAGATTGGACCAAAGTCAAATGGCGGTGGAGCAAAAGCAAGAGAAAAATACAAGGAAGATATGATTAAAGTTTTTGAAAATTTACATAGCACAATTAAAGATAATGCTGTCGTTAATGTAGTAATAGGGGATAGATTAAATATGTACCCAGAGATTTTTGATAAATCTTCATTCAAGGTAATAAAGGTATTAGAAAGACCTGTAAAATGGAGAACATCTCTAAGGGCACCTAATTTTAGTGAGAAAGTATATATTGTAAAGAAAAAATGAAAAATGAGTCTGATTAAATCAATTAAAATAATATCGACTAAAGAGCATAAAGATGTATTAATGGAAGATTTGGACATAGTATTTGAATCTGTAAATTTTGCAGAAAGTGATTATAAACTGTCAGATTTTGAATCTGCTGAGGCTAGTGCAGATGATAAAAAAATTATAGAAAAATACAATTCAATGGTAGCCCTAACAGTTTGGGATAAATTAAAGGATATCAAGAATATATACTTTACTGATGAATATTTTAGTTTAGATGAAGATGAAAGGGTAAGCTATTTTTTTCATGAAATTTGCCATTTTATAGTATACAGCAAGAACAATGAAAGCGAGAAAATTCTAGCAGAAAGGCAAAAAATAGATAAAAATTGTAGAGATTCAAATTTTTCTTCTGGAGAAATATTAGCAAAACATACACATTGTTATTTGCTTACTTTATTTAATGAACAATTAACAGATAAATTGATGATAAAATTAAAACCAGAACTATTTATCAAAAAGTTAAAATCTTCAATAAAATCTCACTACGAAAGCATTGAATCTACAACAAATCTCTATGATTTGTATAATCAGCTTATAGATGTTATGAGGTCTACTGAGTTAATTAAAGACAATGAAAATTTTTCTGAAGAATTGAAAAAATTACAACAGGCAAAAGAAACCACCACGAAAAAACTAAAGGAAGAATGTGATGATGGAAATAGATTTAATGTTTATATGGAATTTAAAGAAAAATTACTTGTTTCCTATAAATCTGAGAATGCGTTATCAACAATAGAAACTTTCAATCAATTAATCTCAAAATTAATTTTTTGTTAACATATAATTTAAGTTTACATCGGACATTCAGAAAGTTATATTAGTTAAAAACATAAAAAGAAAAAGAAAGTAGCCCAGATTTCTATCTAAAAAAGTTTGTATAAAATACCAATTTTATGCGAAGATAACAATACTAAATTTTCGGTATGCGATAGCAACTTCATAAGCGATAAAAAAAGTGAATATAACTATCGTTATACGAACTTTTCATTTACTATCTGCTCTCAACCACTGGACATTCACCCATAAACTATTTAAACCACTTTCCTAATTTTGATTTATATGAAAATAAGCGTTTCAATGCTTTCAACTTACCTGTACTGCCCGAGGATGCTTTTTCTGCAGAAAGTGCTTGAATTGGAGGAAGTGCCGAAAGAAGTTCTTGTAATGGGAAGCATAAGGCACGAGTCTTTTGATATGGCAAACAAGAGGGAAGAGCCAATAATAACCGGAATAGGAAGCCTTGACTTCAGCTACATACTGCAGCTATACAAGCAGAATTACTCAAAATTCCTGAGGGAAATAATAATAAAAAACAAGCCAAATTTAAGGGAAGTGAATGTAAGCTTAATCGAAGCTTTCAAAAAAAGCTGGCCCTCGCTCATGACGGAGGCTGATTCAAGGGCTTTGAACGTTTTCAGCTTTATAGAAAAACATAATGTTTTCGGAAAAGAGTTATGGGAAAAATTAATCCCAAAAATAAAGTCGGAATTCAGGGTTGAATCAGAGCAAATGCAGCTGAAAGGCGTTATAGACAAGCTTTACCTCTACGAAGACAGCTATGTTCCTGTTGAATTCAAGACAGGAAAAATGCCCAGAGACGGCTTGTGGCCAGGGCATAGAATCCAGATAGGGGCTTATGCAATGCTTCTGGAGGAAAAATTCAATACGCAGATAAAAGAGGGATTTGTTCATTACCTTGATGCAGATGAAAAGAGGCATTTGGAAATAAACCCCTTCTTAAAAGAGGAAATAAAAAGCCTGGTTCATGAAGTGCAAACCCTCATTGAAGGCAGAAAGCTGCCAGATTACTGCCAGAACAAGAACAAGTGCAAGAAATGCAGCTTCAGCACAATATGCTATAATGAGGAAGAGATGGAAAAGCATTTAAAAATGGCGGAAATAATAGCCTAAAATGCGGCAGCATACAAAACAACAAGCGCAGAAATGGTATACAAGAATCATAGGGATATTTTTTGTCCTTGTTTTGATGACTTTAATCACTGACTATTCAAAATTGGGTCATAGGCCAGAAACATGGCATAAGATATTCCATGTTTTGCTTGGGGCAGTTGTTCTATACTATGGCTGGAATAACAGGAAATTCTGGAAGCCTTTCGCATTGGCCAATGGGGCTTTCTTTGCTTATATTGCGCTATTTGGACTAGCATTTCCTGATTTTGGCGGCTTGGACGCATTCAACAGGCTTGACACAATACTGCATGGCATAGTCGGTACAAGTGGATTAGTTATAGGCTTATTAAATGAGAAAAAATAGTTTGTTTAATAAATTCAAAAAATTTAAATATAACCTAATTTATTAGCCTTGTATATTTACTCTTGAGGGATTATAATGGCAGAAGAAGACAAGAAATTCTCAAAGCAGCTGATAGGAAAGACAGTTGTAAGCAAGACAGGCAAAAGGTTCGGCGAAGTTGGTGACCTTGTTTTTGAGACAAGATCAGGAGAATTAATCCATATGGTTTTGAACAATCCGACTTCCTACACTGAAAAGCTGGAACTGGAAAAAGACAAGGACGGCCATGTTTTAATACCTTTCTCTGCAGTCATTGCAATAGGTGACTTTATGGTTGTCGCTGAAGAAGACATTATATAGGCAAATTATTTAAATTAATCTCTATTCTCAGCTTCTATGTCTAACGCTATCTGGACAGAGAAATACAGGCCAAAGGACTTCTCAGAGATAAAGGGGCAGAAGGAGATAGTGAAAAGGGTAAAGGCTTTTGTTGAGCAGCAAAACCTGCCTCACCTGCTATTTGCAGGCCCTGCAGGTGTTGGAAAGACAACATTGTCATTAATAATAGCAAGAAAGATGTATGGGGAGGAATGGCACCAGAACTTCCTGGAACTGAATGCAAGCGATGAAAGGGGCATTGACATTATCAGGAACAAGGTGAAGGACTTTGCAAGGACAAGAGCAATAGGGAACGCGCCTTTCAAGATAATCTACCTTGATGAATGCCTGGGCTACAATTCTAAAATCACAATAAGGTCCTCAGATGGCAAAGTACAGGAAGTCAGAATAGGGGATTTTATTGAAAATTACAGTTTTGAAGATTATAAAGTTATGTCTGTGGATGACAATGGAGAAGAAAACTTTGTTAAGCTGGCTAATGTAATGAAGATTCCACATAAACAGGAAGAAGGATTTTATAAGCTTAAAATCCACAATAAAGAAATAGAAATAACCGGCAACCATTTGCTGATTACACCTGAGGGGTGGAAATCTGTAAATGAACTAAAGATTGGAGATTTTGTTCTGTGTCCATTGCCTCAAAAAGCAGGAAACACTATGGCTTATGAAGAAGTAAGCTACGATTTAGCTGCTTTGCCAAGGGAGATAAAGAAGAAAGAGCACTACATAGCAAACTCGCCAGAAAAAGCAGTTATAGAGCTTTTAGCGTGTAATAGCAGAGGATTAAGCAGAGAAGAGATAACAAAATTAAGCAATATATCCTCCTCCAAATTAACAAGCATCCTGAGCAACAGCAAGAATGAATACTATATACCCCTACTTAACTACAATATTATCAATAAAGAAAAAAACAAGTTTAATCTGATAGAAGACAAAAACAAAGCATTAAACAGGTTATACCGGGCAAAAAGAGAGCAAAACAAAAAAAATCATGCCTACATAGAGCAACAATTAAAATCTAGAGAATTGTACCCTATAAATGGAGAGAAGGCACTGGTAGCTGCTAGAATAATGGGGCATTTATTCACAGATGGCTGCTTAAGTCTAAAAACAAAGCAATTGTTTTTTTCCGGCATGGAAGAAGACCTTAAAGAGATTAAGAAAGACATCAATAAGTTAGGATTTTATGGTCTTGGCACTATTCGGGCAAATAAGTGGAGAAATGGAGAATGTTGGTCATTTGGAGCATATAAAATTGATTTGCTAAGCCTGTTTTACTCTTTAGGGGCTCCTGTAGGAAAAAAGACAGATACCTACTACCTATTGCCAAGTTGGGTAACACAAGGAAACAAAGAGATAAAAAAGGAATTCTTGGCATCATTTTTTGGTGCAGAAGGGTCTAATCCGAAGTTCCAAGAAAGGACAATTAAGCCTGTTGTGGTTGCCCAAGCAAAAAGGGTAGATTTAAAAGAAAATCTTAAAGAATTCCTTATTCAAATAAGGAGGCTCCTCCTTGATTTTGGAATAGAATCTAATATAAAAATATCCGATAGCGTAAAGAACATCAGGAAAGATGGAACAAAAACAACAGAAGGCAAGATATGGATAAAAAATTCAAGAAAAAATATCATCCGCTTTTTGGACAGGATTGGCTATAGGTACTGCAGTTATAAGGAGATTTCAGCAGAAAGAGCATTGCAATATTTGAAATGGAAAGAGTCATTAGGGAAAAAAGTGTACACTTTCAAACCAGTCCCTTATTTTGAAGAATGGCTAAAAAACCTTGTTGTTGGAGAATGCTCTTATCTTTATGTCACTGGCAAAGAAAAAATAACAGATCCTGAATATGTTTATTGTCTTGGGACAGAAAACCAAAAGTTTGTTGCGAATGGTGTAATAGTGCACAATTGTGATGCCCTGACAAGGGAGGCGCAGCAGGCATTAAGAAGGACAATGGAAAATTATACGCAAACATGCCGGTTTATTCTGTCAGCAAACTATTCATCAAAAATCATAGACCCTATACAGTCAAGGTGCGCAATGTTCCGCTTCAAGCCACTGGAAAAAAAGGATATTTTCACAATTATAGAGAAAATAGAAAAAGACGAGAAAATAAAGATAGATGAAAAGGCGAAAGAGGCATTATACGGGATAAGCGAAGGGGATGCAAGGAAAGTTGAAAACATCCTGCAAAGCTCGGCAGCAATAAGCAAAAGCATAACAGATGAGATTATATACAGCATGGCCTCTGTTGCAAAGCCCAAAGAATTGAATGAAGTCCTGAAACTGGCGCTGGAAAATAAATTCATAGACGCAAGAAACAAGCTATTGGACATAATGCTCAATTACGGCTTGTCAGGGCAGGATATAATCAAACAAATACAGAAAGAGATATGGAATTTAAGCATAGAAAACAGGAAGAAAATGAATTTAATAGAGAAATGCGGCGAGATAGAGTTCAGGATGACAGAGGGCAGCGACGAATTTATACAATTGGAAGCCTTGCTAAGCCAGATTGCATTAGCAGGAAACAACTAAGAATTGTCTATCAGATGCTTTACAAGCACTTTCGTTTCCTTGTCATCATTGTAGTTGTAGTCTAAAGTAATCTCCATTGGCTTTTCGAAATCATTCCTGTTAGGATCCAAATCCTGGGTGCATGTAACAGTCCTTTTTCCGCTTACAAGAGTAACATGGCCTGTTGTGCCTCCATCAAGGCCCGTGCACCTTAAATTGCTTAAGCCCGTGTTTACAGTGACCTTAACCCTGTCTTCCTTTGACCTTCTTTCCCTGGCTCCTTTCGGGCAGTCAGCATCCGGCGCATCAGAGGCCCCGGACTTGAAAATAATCCCGTTGGAGCTGTGCGTTATGTCAAAGCTGAAGCCTATCTTGTCCTTGCCTACAACACTCTGCTTGAAGTTTGCAGCATGGACAGGAGCTCCTGAGCTATGCATAGTCTTGGTCTGTGAAGGGTCGCAAATTGCATCATCCCTTACATTCACCAAATCCTTTAAGATGCATAAAGTAGCTACTGCTCTTGTTTGGTATAAATAGCATACATCAGCCCTGAATGTGAATTCCTGGTTGCCCTGCAATGCCCCGGGAAAGTTAAAAGTTTCAGCTTCATTCGGGAATGCTACAAATGAGGTTATGCCTTCAACAATGTTTCCTTCTGCATCCCTTTTCTTTGCTGTCAGGTCATCAGCAGGGCTCTTGTCATTCAAATCTTCTGGGCTTGAATCAAAATCCTGTGGCAAAATCCCTATCAAATCCACCTTGACCTTGTCTTTTCTGATATCAAATTCTCCGTCATTTCGAAGCTTTACAATCGCGTTAAAGTCAAATGTGCCCCTGTCAGTTACTTCTTCTGGAGGGCTTCCCTTCTCAAATTCTATAAAAAGGCCTGTTGAGCCGCCCAGAAAAGGCGTTTTTGGAGCAGCTCCTGAGCTAGTTCCCTGAGACTGGCAGGAAGCAATAAGAACCAATAGCATCAAGCTTAAGGCAATAAGCGCAAATTTTCTGCTCATAATTTATCCCTCCTTTTGAATATCCATACTTATTTTAATAGTTTTATTTAAAGGTTTCTGTTTAAATTAGCCAGTGGGGACATTGATTATCTCAACAGTTTTTGAAATCGAGTTCCTGTAGCCGTATAAAAGCTCCACGCTTAAAGGAGTTGTAAAGGCTGTTTTTATCTCCTCCCTCTTAGGAGCGCTGCATACAATAAAGCCCTCATTGTTGAACAATCTGGCATAATCCCTGCTTCCATCAACCTCGGCAACAGGCTTGCAGCTGTCCTTGATGCTCTCGTCCGAAAGCTTGACATCAACAATTTTAACGAGGTCGATGTCTTTCCTGTCAAGTTTTTCACTGCTAGGAGCAGGAGCGCACCTATTTAACTTATCAACGGCTATCACATCCCCTCCTCCAACATTCTTGAAATAAATCTTGAAATTAAAGCTGTTTCTCAAAATCTCTTCCTCTATTCTCGTTACTGCAACTGGCGCTCCCTGGTTTGTCAGGCTGACAGCCTTCACATCACATATCTTTTTTTCCTTTGTCAAGGAAAATGGGTTAGGATCTATGCATACCGTAGGAGTTGCCCTTGTAACATAATTATAGCATGCTGTAACAAGGAAGCTCGGCTTGTACCGGTCAATCTTAAGGTTGCTGATATCCAGGCTGCCTACAAACTCCGCGCTGTCATAGCCGCCTTCAGGATTAAGGATATTTTTTCCCTCAAGCGACTTCAGGCTCAGTGATATTTTTGGATTTTCTTCGCCTGAATCCTTATTGTCCACTCTCCAGTTCGGGATAAGCTTCGGGTCAAAGCCGCTCAGAAAAATAACATCATTCTCGCTCCACCTCTCTGATTTATCCGGAGCCGGGTAAGTCCCCCTGTTTCTGACCTCAATCAATATGGGTATTTCAACCTGGTTGGAATCAGCAATTAATTTGTCCGGCGGGTTGTTCGGCAGAAAATTCACAACCAATCCCTGCGTTCCTGTAAATGCCTGCTCGGATTTTGCGCCTTTTGTCTGGCTATTTTTGCACCCTGCCAGGATAACAATCAATAATAAGAAAGCAAGTAATAAAACAACTTTTTTATTGTTTTTATAATGCATAGGCCTAAACATTTTAATTACGTATAAATAATTTTTGTTAATAAACTTAGTATCTTAACGCTTTTTCTATTGTCATTTCTTTTGATACTGTGAAAGTATAGCCATAGTCGAGCTCTACCCTTAATGGGGCTATGTAGGCATCTTTGTTCCTGTCAATGCCTTCTTTTGCAGTGCACCTTATAACGCTTTTTTTGTCTTTTAGCTTAATGTAGTTGAATGCTATGTCAGCAGCCTCGTCAACTTCAGTGCCTCTTGTCGGTGTGCAATCCAATTCATCTTCTGAAAGAAATCCCTTGACAGACAATAAGTTGAATTCCTTAAATCCCAATGGCTGGCCAGAGCACACCAAAGGAAAGCTTCCTGGCTTTATTACTTCCCCATTGCCTTTATTTTCTATGTAAATCATGAACTGCGGCTTTACTATGTTGTTATCTACATCTGGCAGCATTCTTGTTTCTATTTTTGTTATTGCTACAGGAGCACCCTGGCCATTAGCAAAATTCAAATCCTGGGCTTTGCACGCCTTTTGCCCAGGCCTCAAGCCGTAAATATCAGTGTCAACGCAGATATCTGTTCCAAGTTTTGTGCCATAATCATAGCATGCAGTAACCAAAACATTGCTTTTTCTTGACTCGCTTTGAGCCCCGATTCTTTTTGTTTTCAGGTTTGCCTCAACCAATTCCTGCTCCCCTCTTGGACTTAAAATTGATTTTCCTTTAATCTTGAAGGAAACGCTTTGCCTGTCAGTGGCCATTGCGACCTTGTCTTCGAGATACCTAAAGCTGTCTTCGCTCATTGTAATGTAATCCCTTTCAACACCGACTGACAGAATGCCTCCAAAGGCGTTGTCATTCCCGACATCCCTTGCTCCTTTGTTTTGCAGCCTCATGATTAGTGGAAAGGGGGTGTCTTCAAAGATTTTGTCAGGAGGCGCATTTTTCAGGAGCTCAACAGACAATCCATCAAAGCCTTTTCTGATGTCCAGCTCTGAAATCGGGGTTTGGGTTCCGCTTCCGCCTTTGCATGAAGTCATAATTAACAAAACAAACAAAACCGCGATTAAATGTTTTTTTTGCATTTTTATTTACTCCTGAAAAAGCCCTGTGAAAACCTGGAACTTATTTGAGTTTGCCTTGTTGCCCGCATTGTCCTCCGCCTGAGCATAATATTCGTATGTATCTCCTCCGGATATGCTGCTATCAGTATAGGATGTAGTTTTTGGTGACTCTTCTTTAATATTTATATTATTTCTGAAAATCCTGTATAATTTTACATCATTGTTCATCTGCCCGTCGTCAGGAGATAATTCCCAGCTTACCCTGACCGAATAGCCGTCAAAATCAGCCTTGAAGTTTGTTGGAGGTGCAACGCTTGTATCACTCACTTTGCTTTCTTTGTAGCTTTTCCATATCCTGTTTACTTCCTCGACATAATTCAGGTCAGCGCCTGCTGCGCAGCCCAAGCCGTTGTAAGCTCTTATTGCCATGTCCCAGTCTTTATAATTTAAGTATTTTTGCTGGTATGCAGGATCCAGGCAATGAGCCTTTACATTGATTTCGTACGATGCATAATTACCTGCATACTGGTTGTAATTATTCTGCAAAATCTTTATTCCTGATTTTATGTTGCAATTAACGTCAAAAATTGTTTCACTGCTTCCGCAATTATACCCCGTTTCAGGATGAACCTTAATATTAATCTGCATCACGCCGCAGCTTCCGAAACTATTGCATACAACCTGCTCTTTTTTATTGCAGGTTAAGCTTCCATCATAGCAATGATTGAATTTTCCCCTAGTCTCCCAGTTAGCGACTGCCAGAGCAAGGAAAGGATCCTGGAAGCCGGCTTCATTCGCTGTCTGAATAATCTTTTTCTCAATCTCAGTGCCTCCAGCGTAAACCTGCCCGGTTGGCTCGGACTTTGGGCCTTTTGGCGTTTCTACGTTGACGCTAACATCCTTTTCAACCAGATAATCATACCTTGCCTTTACCCTGAATTCCTTTGTTGTTATTGGCGTATTGCCTAAAACTTCATCAGGTATTGGATTAAACCTGCAGCTGAATGACCTGAACCTGTCAATATCCTTGAATTCATTCTTAATGCTGATCTTGTTCATATTCAGGGCGTATCCGGCATATTCGTTATCCTGGTCTTTAAACAGGAATGTGCATTCAGACACGCATTTTTTGTAGTTGGCCTCGCATTCGTTTTTGCAGCTTTCATAGGATGTTGCGCCGCTTTCTTTTTCTTTATATCCATCACAAACCTCAAGGCATGGTTTTTTGACAAAAGCCTCGCACGAGCCCTTGTCAGCGTCGTCTGTGCAGCATGAGCCTTCCCCCCAGCTGCATCTGTTAAGGGTGTACTCCTTGAATTCCCTGTTGCAGTCAGTCTCAGGAGTCATTTTTATTCCCTTGGGCATGAAAATAACCAATTCCTTGAGCTTCTTAATCTTGCCCTGCCAATCCGGCCTGTTTTCAAGCGTAATGCCCACTCTAGGGGATGTAATGTATGCATTGCTGACTCCGATTAATGGTGATGTTGTTTCCATTCCAATTGCAACAGGACCGTTTGTGTAAACAGCAGTAGGCTTTTTGTCCTTAATGCCAAATTCGTCGAAAGGGTCTAAATTCTCCCTCGTCATGGCCCTCAGCCTTTCCCTGTCGATAAAGTAAGCCTTGAGGAAAGACATGGTGCCAAAGTTAAATTCAGCGCCGACTGTTATTGTATTTGAGCCTGTCTCTAATTTTGAAAATTGAGTTCCGTGCGGGTTCGCAAACCTACATTCAAACCCCTGCTCCTCGAGGGTGAATATTGTAAAGGGCTTTTGCGGGTTTACAGAATCAGCGGGCTTTGGCACCTCATCCTTTTTCCTGTAGCACCCTATTTTTATGTTAACGCCATCATCCAAAGTCCTTGCCTTGACATTGCCCCACACTATAACAGGCTCGTCAACATAAAACCTTGGCTCTGCAGCCTTGACATTCTGGAGATAAACTCCCAGCGGCTCTGCCTGGTTTTTCTCGACCTTGCCGCGGTAATAGCCGCCGCTTGCGTATTCAAGCTGGGCTTCTATACTTGACGTTACTCCCTTGATATATTTGCCTACACCAGTATTAATCTTCTTCCACAACTCGTTTAAAGGAGCTTTTTGGGCTTTTGCCTCTTCAAAGTATATGCTGCTTTGAGGCAAACCATCGGCTATTGTAAAAGTTGTTATCAGAACCATAAGTGCGACAAAAGCCAATGCAGTGAATCCGGAAGGGCTTTGGGCAAAAGTCCATAATATAATAACTCCGCCGAGCAGCGAAATGTACCTTATAAAAGGGATGAACTTAAAAGCAGTGGAAAAAATGAAAAAGTCAAAAAACAGTAAGGCTGCGATGCAGATAAGCGCCGTGTCCATGTCCATAGCCTGCCTTATGAAAAAAAATCCGAACAGTATGATAAAAAGGAAATGAAGGACAGCTTTTGGACTATAAGCCCAGCTTGGATTGGAAATGAAAAACACCATGGCCAATGCAAACAATGAGGAGGCAAATATTCCCATCGGGTTAAAAGACCTTTCCCTCAGGTACTTGACAGCAATGATGGATACCGCTACCACCAAAAACAGGTCAAACCAGACGTTTCCGAATGTAAACTTGCTCAGCCAGTTGCTCCAGAAGTCCTGCGGGTTGAAGTTGAATCCGCTGTAAACGCCGCCAAGATACGGCAGATCCCAGATATCAATGATCCACAGCATTATCGCCAGAAAGGAAAAAACCTTTCCGAGCAATTTTACTGATGACAGGTCTATGCTTGATGAAACCGACCTGCTTGCAACGCCGGCGCTTCCCAGCTGCGCGGACTTGCCTGAAAACAGCTTTTTTGTAAAATAGCGTATCTTATGATTTTTAACTTCCATTTTATAATAATGACTAGCTTGACAGAATTCTTCCCAAACACACCTCTTTATCTAATCTTCTACTTCTACGCGGATTTCAACAATCTCAAGCTCCGTCCTGGGCCTTATTTCAATGAAATTGTTGCCTTCCCTGATTTTGTCTTTGATATTTTTGCTGTAAAATTTGTCTTCCTGGTCAAGGCTTAAAAGATGGTCGTTGATGTTTATGTCAGCCCTCTTCTCCTCATCGCCGTTTACGAACTCTATTGTGAGTGTGATATCCTTGTTTTCCTTCTCAATCTCGTCTAATTTTGTCTCGTTGATCTCAAAGAAAAATACCTTTGTCTTTGTCTCCTTTGCCTCAAATTCCAGCTTTATCTGCTCAACAGAATAGCTGCCCCTGTTTGTCTTAAAAATAATGTTGTTTGAGCCAACCTCAAAGACCCCTGTCGGGACAACCTGCCTGTAGGCATCCTCGCAGACAGGAACGGCTGAAAAAACATTCTTGCTGTTTATGCTTACCTCCAAAACTCCTACATCAATGCCCTTGCAGTAAGGCACAAATTTTAAAGTTGCCTTTTCAATGTTAAAAAATTCTTCTCCCTTCAGGCTGAACACGTTCAATGCCTCCTGCCTGCTCCTGTCAGTCAAATCGCCTATAACTCTCACGTTTTCAAGGCTGTACTCGTTGGTGCTCCAGAATTTAATGCCCACGGACGAAACGCTGAATTCCAGGGCATTGTCGGCTTTCAGCAGGCTTCTTTTAAGCCTTATAGGCTCGACAGTCTCGCTTAAAACCTCATTTTCAAAAATTACCTCGCCGTTTAGCTTTATTGTCAGGATTCCTTTATGCTTTTTTGCCGCGAATGAAAGAAGGACATTGTCTATGTTCTCGGAATCATCAATCTTGAAGCTCGCTTCCCTAGCCTTTTTGTCAAACCAGCCGCTCCTTACGATAAACGGGTTTATCCTTTCAAGCTCCTTCGCATTTGTTGTCTCAAAAAGGAAAACGTTCGGTATTGTCTTGTCTTCAATATCCTTGATTATGTCCAGCCTTCCAGGGAATTCCTTGAGCAGGATATTTTCCTCCTCACTTGCAGCCTTGCTTTTTTTAACTTCCCCTTCAAGGAGCTCTTCCCTCTCCACAGACGGCAGAAAAAGGATGTAAAGTATTATGAGGCCTGCTATTATAGCGACTAATACAGCAGCGTTTATGCCGGTTTGAGATTTCTTCATCAGGCACCTCTTTATAAAATATATCTACCTTTGTGTAAAGAAATGAAATGATTTATATATAAATGTTTTTATTTTTCCTAAAAATGAAATTGCTGCTCAAAGACCTGAAAAAAGGCGAAATAAAAATTAAAGCTGAAAACTCAGAAGACTTGTGGTACCTGGGCAATATTATTGATGAAAATGACTTAATAAAGGGCAAAACCCTGAGGAAAATCAAGGTTGGCCAGGAGCAGAGCCAAAGAATAATCAAGAAGCCGGTTTTTATTGAAATCAGGGCCGAAAAGATAGAGTCTGGGGATAACAGCTTAAGGGTTCTTGGAAAGATAACGCAGGCTCCTGAAGATGTGCCATTGGGAAACTACCACAGTTTCGCTATTGAGGAAAACAGCATCATATCAATCACGAAGGAAAAATGGCTCAGGTTCCAGCTGGACAAGCTAAATGAGGCATGCCTTGAAAAGCCTTCCAAGATCCTGATAGTGGTGCATGACCGGGAAGAGGCTTTTTTTGCCATGATGAAAAAATACGGCTATGAAATCCTGGCGGAAATAAAAGGCTCTGTACAAAAAAAGGATATTGAGCAGCAGGTCAAGGGCAGCTTTTACTCGGAGATAATAAGGCAAACAAGGGATTACTCTGACAGGTACAAAATAAACCACGTAATCCTGGCAAGCCCTGCATTCTGGAAAGAGGACTTGATGAAAGAGCTGAAAGACAATGAGCTTAAAAGCAGGATAATACTGGCTACATGCTCGAGCGTTGGCAAAAACGGGATTGAGGAGGTGCTGAAAAGGCCGGAAACAAGAGAGGCCCTGAGGCAGGACAGGATTTCAAAGGAAGCAAACCTTGTCGAGAATCTGCTTCTTGAGATTTCCAAAAGCAGCCTTGCAGCTTACGGCTTGGAAGAGGTTGAAAATGCGGCATTTGCAGGCGCTGTAAAAGATCTGCTGATAACAGACTCCCTTATAAAAAAATCAAGGCAGGAAAATAATTATGAAAAGATAGACAATATCATGAAGATTGTGGAAAAGCAAAAAGGGGAAATAAATATGATAAGCCACGAGCACGAAGGCGGAAAAAAGCTTAACGGCCTGGGAGGCATAGCAGCTATTTTAAGGTATAGGATGAGTTATTGAGTCTTTAAGGTAAAGGCTGCGTAATATCACTTAAATCTATGCCATTCTCAATGTCATATTTTACATTTCCAATACATTTGCCTTTATTTTCATTGTCAATTATCCTTTCACACATCTTTGCATCGCTTGTTTTTCGCGCGATTGAATTGAAACAGTCATCACGCAAATATTCAGCGTCTATCTTCTCGCACAAAGGCGCATCGGTCCTAAAAACCGCCAAATACTCAAAGCAAAGGTCTTTGTGCAAACTTGGTCCGAATATCTCATCATCTTCTATCTGCTCGCACAATGCAGGGCTTTGCTTCTCTGGAGAGATATAAACAAGGCAATAGCTTCTAATCCCGGAATCACCAATCATGCCACATAGTTTATCCTCTTTTTTTGCTACAGCAACATCCCTATAGCAAAATTCAGTACTTTGTTCTTCCAGCTCTGCATCTTCCTCGACAAGCCCCTTTATCTTATCGCAGACAGAAACATCCTCTTTTTTGACAGCAACGGCACTTATGCAATCAGATATTCCGCTGTTGTCTTTTGCCCCTTCAGGGTCTTTAATTTCGATGCATGGTGAAACATCACCTTTCAACTCAGCCACACCTTGATAGCAGACTGAACTCAATGGCCATTCAAGCCTCGAACATATAGACAAATCCCCTTTTTCATTAGCTACCTGAGCATAACAATTAATCAGCATTCCTCTGCCGAAAAGTTCCTTGCTAACATCTATTTTATCGCAGTCTGACACTTCCATTACTGGAGTTTGCATATTGCAGACAACTTTATCATCCTTAACACTCACTTGGTCGCAGCCTGAACCTCCCTTCGCTTGCAAAGCATCTCCAGACGCAGGCTGTTTTGAGCATGCTACTATAAGAATTATTAAAACCAAAATCAGAAGATGCAACTTATTTCCTAACAGAAAATTATATAATGGTTTTTGCGATTTTAACCTGTATTTAGAAATCGCGACACGTCTCCTAACTCTATCCATAGCTTTACTTTAATCAATGATTATATATTTAAACATTTGCTTTTTAATAATTTAAGGTAAATTCAAATTAATTGTCTTTAACATTTTCTACGTACGTATTCCACAAAACTTAAATATGATTAATAAATAAGAAATCAAAAAAAGAGGTGAACCATGCCAGCAAACTACATAACTTCTATCCTAAAGGAAAACAGGATTTTTTATCCTCCAAAAAAATTCAGCGAAAATGCCCATATAAAAAATATGCAGCAATACGGAGAGCTGTATAAAAAATCCGTTGAAAATCCGGAGGCTTTCTGGGCTGAAATGGCATTGCAGCTTGAATGGTACAAAAAATGGGACACTGTCCTAAGGAATGACATGGGATTCTTTAAGTGGTTTGAAGGAGGCTACCTGAATGTATGCTACAACTGCCTTGACAGGATTGTTAAAAGCGGCAAAAAAAACAAAACAGCATTTATCTGGGAGCCCGAGTCAGGAAAGTGCAAAACCTATACCTATGGCCAATTGCTGAAGGAGGTATGCAAATTTGCAAATGCGCTTAAAAAACTGGGGGTAAAAAAAGGGCATGTTGTCGAAATCTACCTTCCCATGATTCCGGAATTGCCGATCGCAATGTTGGCCTGCGCAAGAATAGGCGCAATACATTCTGTTGTTTTCGGCGGCTTCAGCTCAGGCGCGTTAAGGGACAGGATACAGGACTCAAAAGCAGAATTATTGGTAACATCTGATGGAAGCTTCAGGAACGGAAAAATATACCCGTTGAAGGAGAATGCCGACAATGCGATAAAAGAATGCCCCTCAATAAAAAATGTAGTTGTCGTTAAAAGAACGGGAAAAAAAGTTGACATCAGGAAAAACAGGGATTACTGGTGGCATGAATTAATTAAAGAGGAGAATGAATCCTGCGAGCCTGAAAGCATGCATTCAGAGGAATCATTGTTCATTCTTTATACATCTGGCACAACCGGGAAGCCAAAAGGAATTCTGCATACCCAGGCAGGCTACCTGCTTTTTAACTATTTAACGTTTAAGTGGATATTTGACATCAAGGACAATGACATTTATTTCTGCACTGCGGATATAGGCTGGATAACAGGGCATTCGTACATAGTCTATGGCCCTTTGGCTAACGGAGCAACTGTTGTCATGTATGAGGGAAGCCCTACATTTCCAAAGGCTGACAGGTTCTGGAGAATAATTGATAAGCACAATGTTAATATATTTTATACAGCACCGACTGCAATAAGGGCATTGGCAAAGGAAGGCGACAAATGGCCGAATAAATGCAGCTTAAGCAGCTTAAGGCTTCTTGGCACTGTAGGAGAGCCGATAAACCCCGAGGCATGGCTGTGGTATCATAAAGTTATTGGAAAAGAGAAATGCCCTATTGTAGATACATGGTGGCAGACAGAGACAGGAGGGATTTTAATAAGCCCATTGCCAGGCGCAACACCGTTAAAGCCAGGCTCCACAACAAAGCCTTTTTTCGGCATAGAGGCTGAAATTTTGAGGGAAGATGGCTCAAAAGCAGCAGTTAACGAAGGTGGCTATCTTGTAATAAAAAAACCCTGGCCTGGAATGCTGAGGACAGTATGGATGAACCCCGACGTTTATAAGGAAAAATATTTTGAAAAATTCGGCGTTTATTTAACTGGAGACAGCGCAAAAATCGATGATGATGGCTACTTTTGGGTTATGGGAAGAACCGATGATGTAATCAAGGTTGCCGGGCATCGCATAGGAAGCGCAGAGGTTGAAAGCGCTTTGGTAAGCCACAAGGCAGTTGCGGAAGCAGCTGTTGTCCCATTTCCGCACGAGATCAAGGGCAGCGCGATTTACGCATTTGTTGTCTTGAAGAAAGGGAACAAGAAAAGCTGGAAACTAAAGGAAGAACTGATAGCCCATGTCGCAGAGCATGTAGGGCCTATAGCCAGGCCAGATAAGGTGCAATTTGCGGAAGATTTGCCGAAAACAAGAAGTGGCAAGATAATGAGGCGCATTTTGAAGGCAATTGCCGAAGGAAATAAAGATTACGGCAATACAGCCACTTTATCTAATCCAGGCATTGTTGAAACGCTTCTGAAAGAAAAAATTGAATAATTACAAAAACTTTATATATAAGTTCGATTTAAATAGTTAATGTTTTAACTTTTAAGTTAGGAATATACGTTCCTAAATCTAAGTTAAATTACCCGAATAAGGTAAAAAACAGTAACATATTAATAGTAGTAATAATTTATTTGTCCCCTTTTAATAGAAAAAGGGGGTGTTCTGTATGATAGTGAAAGAAGAGTTTTTAAGCAAGCTGAGAAGATATTTCTCACTTAATTTATACGAAGTAAAAATCTGGACAGCCCTGCTGAGCAGGGGAGTCTCAACAGCAGGCGAGCTTTCTGACATAGCAAACGTTCCAAGGAGCAGAAGCTACGATGTTCTTGAAAGCCTTGAAAAGAAGGGCTTCGTGATAATGAAGCTAGGAAAGCCAATAAAATACATTGCAGTTCCCCCGAGGGAAGTGCTAGAGAGGGTCAAAAAGAA
>Ga0209343_10001927_pt1 | contig 27571 bp, 18 predicted proteins | sample RifCSPlowO2_02_FD_184026 | JGI IMG/M metagenome (GOLD analysis project Ga0209343, IMG submission 184026) | Groundwater microbial communities from Rifle, Colorado - Rifle CSP2_plank lowO2_0.2 (SPAdes) (version 2) | ecosystem: Environmental > Aquatic > Deep subsurface > Groundwater | place... | reverse complement strand
ACCCCGCATCGCTGAAAACAAAGCATCGCCCCGGGTCGGGCAATGGCTGAGTGAGCAAATGCCGCGCAACCACAAGACCTATGACATGGCGAGCCTCGCCAAGCAGAGCTAGCGTGAAGACTCTGCAGCACACAATCGGCTTGCACCGTGCAAGTCACAGGAGACGCGCAATGCCTTCCTTAGATAGCCTGAACAGCCGCCGCCGCCTCGACGTTGGCGACCAGACCTACCACTACTTCAGCCTGCCGCACGCGGCCAAGACCCTCGGCAATATCGATCGACTGCCGATGTCGCTGAAAGTCTTGCTGGAAAACCTGTTGCGCTGGGAAGACGGCAAGACCGTCACCGGCGCCGATCTGCAGGCCATGGCCGACTGGCTGCAGAGCCGCAGTTCCGAACGCGAGATCCAGTACCGCCCAGCCCGGGTGCTGATGCAGGATTTCACCGGCGTGCCGGCGGTGGTCGACCTGGCCGCCATGCGCGAGGCCATGGCCAAGGTCGGTGGCGACCCGCAGAAGATCAATCCGCTGTCGCCGGTCGACCTGGTGATCGACCACTCGGTAATGGTCGACAAGTTCGCCAGCCACGCCGCCTTCGGCGAAAACGTCGCCATCGAGATGCAGCGCAACGGCGAACGCTACGCCTTCCTGCGCTGGGGCCAGCATGCCTTCGACAACTTCAGGGTGGTGCCGCCGGGCACCGGCATCTGCCACCAGGTCAACCTGGAATACCTCGGTCGCACCGTCTGGACCAAGGAGGAAGACGGCCAGACCCTGGCCTTCCCCGACACCCTGGTCGGTACCGACTCGCACACCACCATGATCAACGGCCTCGGCATCCTCGGCTGGGGCGTCGGCGGCATCGAAGCGGAGGCAGCGATGCTCGGCCAGCCGGTGTCGATGCTGATCCCCGAGGTGATCGGCTTCAAGCTCAGCGGCAAGCTCAAGGAAGGCATCACCGCCACCGATCTGGTGCTTACCGTCACCCAGATGCTGCGCAGCAAGGGCGTGGTCGGCAAGTTCGTCGAGTTCTATGGCGACGGCTTGGCCGACTTGCCCCTGGCCGATCGCGCCACCATCGCCAACATGGCCCCGGAATACGGCGCCACCTGCGGCTTCTTTCCGGTCGACGCGATCACCCTGGGTTATCTGCGCCTGTCCGGGCGCCCGGAACAGACCGTCAACCTGGTCGAGGCCTACTGCAAGGCCCAGGGTCTGTGGCGTGAACCAGGTCAGGAACCCCTGTTCAGCGATAGCTTGGAGCTGGACATGGGCAGCGTCGAGGCCTGCTTGGCCGGGCCGAAACGGCCGCAGGATCGGGTCGCCCTGCCCCAGGTCAAACAAGCCTTCGATGACTTTATCGGGCTGCAGATAAAACCCGCCGCCAACGAGGAAGCCCGCCTGCTCGACGAAGGTGGCGGTGGCGCCGCGGTCGGTAGCGCGGCGATGATCGGTGAGGTCGACTACGAACATCAGGGGCAAACCTACCGCCTGAAAAACGGCGCCGTGGTGATCGCCGCCATCACCTCCTGCACCAACACCTCCAACCCCAGCGTGATGATGGCCGCCGGCCTGCTGGCGAAGAAAGCCGTGGAAAAAGGCCTGCAACGCAAACCCTGGGTCAAGAGCTCGCTGGCGCCCGGTTCCAAGGTGGTGACCGAGTACTTCAACGCCGCCGGCCTGACCCACTACCTGGACGAACTGGGCTTCGACCTGGTTGGTTACGGCTGCACCACCTGCATCGGCAATTCAGGGCCGCTGCTCGAGCCGATCGAGCAGGCCATCCAGCAACACGACCTGACGGTAGCCTCGGTGCTGTCCGGCAACCGCAACTTCGAGGGCCGCGTGCATCCGCTGGTGAAGACCAACTGGCTGGCCTCGCCACCGCTGGTGGTGGCCTACGCCCTGGCCGGCAGCGTGCGCCTGGATATCACTCGCGATCCGCTGGGCCAGGACCAGCACGGCCAACCGGTCTACCTCAAGGACATCTGGCCGAGCCAGCAGGAAATCGCCGAGGCGATCATGAACGTCGACACCGCGATGTTCCACAAGGAATACGCCGAGGTGTTCGCCGGCGACGCCCAGTGGCAGGCCATCGAAGTGCCACAAGCCGCCACCTACGCCTGGCAGGCCGACTCGACCTATATCCAGCATCCACCGTTCTTCGAGGACATCGCCGATGCACCGCCGCATATCGGCGACATCCACCAGGCACGCATCCTCGCCCTGCTCGGCGACTCGGTGACCACCGACCACATCTCCCCGGCCGGCAACATCAAGGCCGACAGCCCGGCAGGCCGCTACCTGCGCGAACAGGGCGTCGAACCGGTCGACTTCAACTCCTACGGCTCGCGCCGCGGCAACCATGAAGTGATGATGCGCGGCACCTTCGCCAATATCCGCATCCGCAACGAAATGCTCGGCGGCGAGGAAGGCGGCAACACCCTGCACGTGCCAAGCGGCGAGAAGCTGGCGATCTACGACGCGGCCATGCGCTACCAGGAAGCCGGCACCCCGCTGGTGGTGATCGCCGGCAAGGAATACGGCACCGGATCAAGCCGTGACTGGGCGGCCAAGGGCACCAACCTGCTCGGAATCAAGGCGGTGATCGCCGAAAGCTTCGAGCGCATCCACCGCTCCAACCTGGTCGGCATGGGCGTGCTGCCCTTGCAGTTCATGCCCGGCCAGAATCGCCAGAGCCTGCACCTGACCGGCAAGGAAATCCTCGGCATCCATGGCCTGGATGGCGTCGAACTGCATCCGCTGATGAAGCTGATGGTCGAAGTGAATCGCGAGGACGGCACGCGGGAAAGCGTCGAAGTGCTGTGTCGCATCGACACCCTCAACGAGGTGGAGTACTTCAAGGCCGGTGGCATCCTGCACTATGTATTGCGCCAGCTGATCGCAGGTTAGTTGTGATGCCCGGCCTGCCCACTCGTAGTGGCAAGCCGGGCTAAAGCGCCCGCGCAATCCGGGAAGCGATCCTGGATTGCGTGGGCGTTTATTGGGCTACAAAAGCACGGCGCTCATGCCGCGCAATCTCAACGACACCCGCTTGCAGAGCGCCGCTGCCAGCGGCGCTTTTTATCCCAAACACTCATACCGAACACGACCTGTCTCTCGCCGCCTTGTCGCCCGCAGAAATGTGAAGCCGTTCAATATCCAGTTACACTGCGCGGCAAATTTCCCGCTCAACTTCAGCCCTGCCTGGCCGATGACAAGGCATAACCCCTAGGGACAAGCTCCTCATGCGCAATAATCAGCCCATCACCCAACGCGAACGCACCTTTGCGGCCCAGCAGCGCTTGATCTCCACCACCGATGCCAAAGGCCAGATCACCTATTGCAACGAAGCGTTCGTCGAAATCAGTGGCTTCAGCCACGACGAGTTGATGGGCGCACCACACAACCTGGTGCGTCACCCGGATGTGCCTGCGGCCGTGTTCGCCCACATGTGGAACACCCTGAAACAGGGCCGCCCCTGGATGGGTATCGTCAAGAACCGCAGCAAGAATGGCGATCACTACTGGGTCAATGCCTACGTCACCCCGGTACTGGAAAAAAACCAGGTGGTTGGCTACGAATCGGTGCGGATCAAACCGACCGCCGAACAAGTGCGCCGCGCCGAAGCCCTGTACAAGCGGATCAACAGCGGCAAGTCCGCCATACCCAGCCGCGACCAGTGGCTGCCGACCCTGCAGAACTGGCTGCCCTTTATCCTGGTCAGCCAGATCGGTTTCCTTATCGGTACCTGGCTCGACACCAGCTGGGGCTTCGCCGTCGCCGCCCTGCTCTCGATACCGCTCGGTCTGGCTGGTCTCAACTGGCAGCAGCGCGGGATGAAACGCCTGCTGCAACTGGCCGATCAAACCACCTCCGACCCGCTGATCGCGCAGATGTACACCGACAGCCGGGGCGCCCAGGGCCGCCTGGAAATGTCCATCCTCGGTCAAGACGCACGCCTGAAGACCTGCCTGACGCGCCTGCAGGACAGCGCCGAGAACCTGGCCAAACAGGCCAAACAGGCCGATACCCTGGCCCACAGCAGCTCGGCCGGCCTGGATCGCCAACGCCAGGAAACCGAACAGGTCGCCACCGCGGTCAACCAAATGGCCGCCACCACCCTGGAAGTCGCCAGCAACGTCGCCCGCACCGCTATCGCCACCCAGGAAGCCAATCGCCTGACCAGCGAAGGCCGCGCCATCACCGCCGAAACCCGCGCCGCGATTCAGCGCCTCTCGCAGTCGGTCGGTGACACCGGCGAAACTGTCACCCGCCTGGCCCAGGACAGCAACGAAATCGGCGGCGTGGTCGATGTGATCAAAGGCATCGCCGACCAGACCAACCTGCTCGCCCTCAATGCCGCCATCGAAGCCGCCCGCGCCGGTGAAATGGGTCGCGGCTTTGCCGTGGTCGCCGACGAAGTCCGCTCGCTGGCACAACGCACCGCCGAGTCCACTGGGCAGATTCACCAACTGATCGCCAAACTGCAGCGCACCGCCGAAGAAGCCGTGATGACCATGGAAATCGGTCGCAAGCAAGCCGATGAAGGCGTCGAGCGCGTGCAACAAGCCGACCTGGCCCTCGCAGGGATCAGCGACGCGGTGTCCAATATCGCCGACATGGCCGACCAGATCGCCGCCGCTGCCGAAGAACAAAGCTCGGTCGCCGACGAAATCAACCGCAACATCACCAACATCGCCCAACTGTCCGACCAGACCTCCAGCGAAGCGCAAAGCTCCGCGGTGCTCAGCGAAGCACTCACCGCGACGGCGCAAGGGCAGTACTCGCTGGTCGAACGCTTCAACCGCTAAACGTAAAAAAGGCGCCCGAGCAGACTCGGCGCGCCCTCTCCCCGTCTACCCTTGCCACGCCCTGCAGAAGCCAGCTTGTGACCCACATGGATGTGGGAAAGGCAGTAAACGCCAGGCGCCCCCATGGATGAGGTGCGGTAGGAGAAATACCGGGAGCATTTTCGGGAACGGCTACTGCCCGGCGATCCCGCAATCCCGTCACGCCCCCTGATCGCAAGGACGCCGAAACGCAACAAGCCGGCCGTCATAATCGCCCGGTATCCAGATCCAGGCAGCCTGCGGGTTCAGCCTACAACGCTTGGCGCGACTGCCAGTTGTCATCAACTATGAGCAGTGGCGTATAACATCCTCGTACCGTAACCACCCACCACATATATAAACGCGTTATTACAGCAGTTGATGCCCTGTTTATTACAGTACAACTTTTCCATCCAGCGCCGATGCCATCCTTGAAAGTAACTTACCGAGGATAGCGAATTTGGCAAACCGGGCACCTATCATCAGGCGCACTTGGAATCTTCTTACAAGTAGCACTGCGACCCTTCAATCGTGGCCTGACAATAATTCAACCCTGCGGGTGGCGAAAATAACTCAAGGCGCTAACTTTGTCTTTGGCCAGCACATCAGGCAAACGCCACGACCCAGGAAGTATCAGGTTGGCTTTACTTTGCTCCTTACAAGAAAGGATCCAACCGGATCCTTTCTTGCATTGTGCTTTCGCACTATCTGCATATCTTACGGGGCAGGTTCTGCAACCACATTCTGCTGCAACGTAACTGCCGTATGCGCTAACAGCCTGCCGTTAACCGTCGTGCCGGTCTTGATGGTAATACCTTTTGCAGCGAGTATGACGCCTTCGAAGTGAGCATTCGTTCCGAGGGCTACGCTAGTGCCACCACCGACCTGCCAATAGATATTCTTGGCCTGCGCACCGCCGGCCAAGACAATACGACTGCTGTCAGCCTGGGTAAGATCACCCGCTATCTGGAATATCCAGACATCATTCGGAGCACCCGACAGGGTGACATCAGTGGAGATCAATACATTCGAACTCCACTTGTAAAGGCCAGGGTACAGTGTCTTGCCGCTGATATCGCCGGCATGCAGCTCCGTGTGATCAGGCAATGTTCTGCCAGCGGCATCTGCATAGGCGGTTCCCATGTCAAGTATTGCGTTGGCTACCCGTGTATTGTCAGGTACTGTACCAGCAAAGCAGGTGACATCACCGCTGCCTATATAGGCAGCATCGGCGCCGTAGATCGTGCCTGTTATTTCTGCACAGGTAACATTGCCCATCGCTGCAGCCGTAATTGGACTAGCACCTATGTTGCCGGTGATATTGGAGGCTGGGACATTGGTAATTCCTGTCTTTGACAGAATTACCAAATCCCCAGCGCTTCTCAGGTCCACTGCGGCGGGTCCAGAGGCAACGGTGGCGCCTGTGGTAAAGGTCCAGACATAGTCGTCTGCCAGTCCATTTGCAGGAACCGCGAGATCGCTAACAGCAGTTTTCAGCGTGGCCGTATAGACAGTATTGGCTGCAAGATTGTCTGTTGGTTTGAAGGTTACTGTTGAACCGCCGTAGATCACAGCGCCTGCAACGGGCGTTGTGCCATCAGTCAGCGTAAAGCTGGTGGGGTTGACGGTGACGGGGTCCAGCGCCTCATTAAACTCAGCGCTGATGCTTCCGTTGCGCGCAAAGCCTCTGACACTTCTCGCCGGGTTTGTGGAACTTACAATCGGCGCGTCAGTGTCTATAGCCGCGGCGCTGGTAAAGGTCCAGGCATGCTCGCTTGCCAGTGCCACACCCGATGTGTTTTTTGCAGCAGTGGTCACTGTGGCGGTGTATACGGTGTTGGATCCGAAATTACTACTCGGCTTGAAAATTGCCGTGCGGCTTGCGCGATCAAGACTTACAGCGCCTATTACCGCGGCCTCTCCAGGGGCGGTCACCGTGAAGCTGAATCCGTTGATTGTTGAAGCGTCCATCGCCTCACTGAAAGTAGCGGTGATCTTGTGGTTGATTGGCAGCGTGGTGACAGTGCCGCCAGGATACGTTGATCTTGCAGTGGGCGCCCCGCCACTTCCCTCAGCGTGGCATGCTGCCGCATAGGTGCTCAGCAGGAACATAGCAGCCCATAACGATCGACTGGAGGTCTTGTTACTTGCATTCATTTGTTTGGCCCATTAAATGTTTTGATTGCAGATAATTACGACGTGCAATCATTAGCTGACCAGCGATGCATACTGGCCAATGGCTTTTCTTCTATACATATTGCGGCCCAATACACCCAACTCATCATCACAGGATAAATCAGGTGTATATTGCGATGCCCACGCTTCAATCGGGGGCGATTATGCGCTCAATTACTGTGAATAGGTGTGACCCATGCAGCCTAATTATCACCTGCCTCAGCTCGAGCGCTTGCATGATCGCGCATACAATAAAATTCACATGAGCGAAATATCCATCTTTCATGTCCGCCGATACTGACTCCGTAGGACAGACCGCGGGGAGCCGGTGATTGCACAAGGCCATGTAATGCGGCAAGGCCCGCTGTATATTCAGAGCGCTATCGAAAGTAGCTACTGAAAAGCAGAGTTTAATTTTCAAATAAAAACCTCAACCTTGACCCACCCTACCTGAGCCTATCTCTTATCCTCGCTGATTATTTAAAACCATGCAGGCGAAGAGTTTTGGCATAAGCAAAAGTACGTATGGGTACTCAACGCTCAATGCGACCTCATTCATGATTTCTTGCTGCGCACCTGCAAGGAGCGACCACAGCCCTCTCGCCAGCATTAAACAAACCACCTGAACTCAGGGCTGCGTGTCGCCCCTGATGCCTATACTGTTAGCATGCATGCTGGCAACAACACAGAGGCATGGAGTCCGGTTATTGGCCATATGCTCATGATGGCGGTACCGCCGCTAATTAATGACTTGAGTGCTATTCCAGTGGGGAGGAACGGCAGGTGCAATGCCATGCAAACTCTCGACCCGGCCATGCTCAACGATATCCTTCCCGCCGAAGCGTTCCAGAGAATGTCCGCATTCGGCGCCCTCTCGGACGAATTCGTCGAACAGCTGCTGACGGCGGGTGAGTTGCTCGGATTGACCGAGGGCGAACAGCTCTACCACCGAGGAGAACGCGCAGATTGCTTTTATGTCGTCCTGAAGGGATGCCTGGAGGTTTATCAGGACACCGAGACGGGCCGGGAGGTCATCCACACCACCTGCGAGGGGGAAAGCGTCGGTTTTGCCGCGATGCTGGCGATGCGCCCCCGGCTGTTCAGCAGCGTTGCGACCGGCGAATGCATAGTGCTGAAAATTCCCTGTCAGGTCTTGGCCAGCCTGCCGGAACTGGATAGCGAACAGTTCGGGATCTTTTTCATCAATCTGTCCCGGGACATGAGTCGCTTTATGGGGGATTGCATTCAGCGACTGCCTGCCGCCAACATCTAGTCGATAACCGCGGAAGCCCTGTTACTTACAATGAAATCTGTATATTTTTTAACTACTTAGCCATATATTTTGCAGCGGTCAGACCGTGGTCCAGGCGGCGCCAACAACCCTGACGCAAATCCGCAACGAGCTGGAACCGATCAAATTTCAGGCACAAAAAAGGGCGACCGCAGTCGCCCTTTTTCTGGATTAACCGAACTTAGTTCTGTTTTTCCATTTGTGCACGGAGCAGATCACCAATGGTGGTCGGACCGGAAGCTTCAACTTCCTGCTTGCGCATTTCCTTGATGGCTTCTTTCTCGTCTTCAACGTCTTTCGACTTGACCGACAAGCTGATTACGCGGCTCTTGCGATCAACGCTGATGATCTTGGCTTCTACTTCTTCGCCTTCTTTCAGCACGTTGCGCGCGTCTTCAACGCGGTCACGGCTGATTTCGGAGGCTTTCAGTGTTGCTTCGATGCCATCGGCCAGGGTGATGATCGCGCCCTTGGCGTCAACTTCTTTAACGATGCCGCGCACGATGGTGCCTTTATCGTTAACAGCAACGTAGTCGGAGAACGGATCTTCTTCCAGCTGCTTGATGCCGAGGGAAATGCGCTCACGCTCCGGATCAACGGAGAGGATAACGGTTTCCAGCTCGTCGCCCTTCTTGAAGCGGCGTACAGCTTCTTCGCCCACTTCGTTCCAGGAGATGTCGGACAGGTGAACCAGGCCGTCGATGCCGCCATCCAGACCAATGAAGATACCGAAATCGGTGATCGACTTGATGGTGCCGGAAATCTTGTCGCCCTTGTTGAACTGACCGGAGAAATCTTCCCACGGGTTAGTTTTGCACTGTTTGATACCCAAGGAGATACGACGACGCTCTTCGTCGATATCCAGAACCTGAACTTCCACTTCGTCGCCAACCTGCACGACTTTGGACGGGTGGATGTTCTTGTTGGTCCAATCCATTTCGGATACGTGCACCAGGCCTTCCACGCCTTCTTCCAGCTCTGCGAAGCAGCCGTAGTCGGTCAGGTTGGTTACGCGTGCATTGACGCGGGTGCCTTCCGGGTAACGCGCCTTGATAGCAACCCATGGGTCTTCGCCCAGTTGCTTCAGGCCCAGGGAAACGCGGTTACGCTCGCGATCGTACTTCAGTACCTTGACATCGATCTCGTCGCCAACGTTGACGATCTCGGACGGGTGCTTGATACGCTTCCAGGCCATGTCGGTGATGTGCAACAGACCATCGACGCCGCCCAGATCGACGAATGCGCCGTAATCCGTGAGGTTCTTGACGATACCCTTGACTTGCTGACCTTCCTGCAGGGATTCCAGCAGAGCTTCGCGCTCGGCGCTGTTCTCGGCTTCCAGCACGCTGCGGCGGGAAACGACAACGTTGTTGCGCTTCTGGTCCAGCTTGATGACTTTGAATTCGAGCTCTTTGCCTTCCAGGTGAGTGGTATCACGCACCGGACGGACATCGACCAAGGAACCTGGGAGGAACGCACGGATGCCGTTAACGTCGACAGTGAAGCCGCCTTTAACCTTACCGTTGATAACGCCCTTGACCACTTCCTCAGCGGCGAAAGCTGCTTCCAGAACAATCCAGCACTCGGCACGCTTGGCTTTTTCGCGGGACAGCTTGGTTTCACCAAAGCCATCTTCAACCGCGTCCAGCGCAACGTGAACTTCGTCACCGACCTTGATGGTCAGCTCGCCAGCGTCGTTGTAGAACTGCTCCAGCGGGATGAGGCCTTCCGACTTCAAACCAGCGTGAACGGTTACCCAACCAGCTTGGTAATCGATGTCGACGATGATAGCGGTGATGATTGAGCCAGCCTGAAGGTTCAGGGTTTTTAGGCTTTCTTCAAACAGTTCAGCAAAGCTTTCGCTCATTTTAATTCCTGTTGATTCAGGGCGGGGAATCCGCCCAAACCACATTCCAGACAATGTGGGTACGTTCATATGAAAAGAGGCCTACGGGTCTAGGACTGGGTTCCCGTGTGCCTCCTTGCGAGCTGACCAACTTAAGCAGCCGGGGCTCTTGTTATCCGGCGAGATCGCGGTTGGCGACCTCACTCAGAATACGTTCCATTACCTGCTCGATGGAGAGTTCGGTGGAATCCAGCTGGATCGCATCGGCCGCCGGCTTGAGCGGGGCCACTGTACGCTGGGTATCGCGTTCATCACGTGCCCGAATCTCATCGAGAAGACTCGCGAGATTAACATCATCGCCCTTGGCCTTCAACTGCAAGTAACGTCGCCGAGCACGTTCCTCGGCGCTGGCAGTCAAAAAAATCTTCAGCGGTGCGTCAGGAAATACCACGGTGCCCATATCGCGACCATCGGCAACCAACCCGGGCATTTCCTGAAATGCCCGCTGACGCTGGAGCAAGGCCTCGCGCACCGCGGGCAACGATGCCACCTGCGAGGCACCGGCACCAATCCCCTCATTGCGGATGGCATCGGTGACCTCCTCGCCCTCGAGAATGATCCGCTGACCCTGCCCCTGGGCGCCGGCGAGGAACTGCACATCCAGGTGCGCGGCCAGCACCTTCATGGCCTCTTCATTGGTCAGATCGACACCATGATTGCGCGCGGCAAAGGCCAGCAAACGATACAGGGCGCCGGAATCCAGCAGATTCCAGCCCAGCTTCTGCGCCAACAGGCCGGCGATCGTGCCCTTGCCCGAACCGCTTGGACCATCGATCGCGACTATCGGTGCCAGAGCGGTCATGACTTGGCCTCCTCAGTCACGCGGATACCGACCTGCGCCGCCAGGGCCAGGAAGTTCGGGAACGAGGTCGCAACGTTGGCGCAATCATGAATCTGGACCGGTGCCGTAGCGCGCAGCGATGCCACGCTGAAGGCCATGGCGATACGGTGATCGCCATGACTCCAGACCTCGCCACCACCCATGCTACCGCCATCGATGATGATGCCGTCCGGCGTCGGCTCTACCTTGACGCCCAGTGCCAGCAGGCCATCGGCCATGACCTGGATGCGGTCGGATTCCTTGACCCGCAACTCCTCGGCACCGCGCAGCACGGTACGCCCTTCAGCACACGCAGCCGCCACGAACAGCACGGGAAACTCATCGATGGCCAATGGCACCAAATGTTCCGGAATGTCGATGCCGTGCAGTTTAGCGCTACGCACGCGAATGTCCGCCACCGGCTCGCCGCCCACGACACGCTGATTCTCCAGGCTGATATCGCCGCCCATCAGCTTGAGGATGTCGATCACCCCGGTGCGCGTCGGGTTGATGCCGACGTGTTCGAGCAGCAGTTCGGAATCTTCGGCAATGCTGGCGGCGACCAGGAAGAAAGCCGCCGAAGAAATATCCGCCGGAACTTCGATATGGCTAGCCGTCAATTTGTGGCCCGACTCTACGCTGGCCGTGCTGCCGTCGACCGCCACCGGATAACCGAAGCCGCGCAACATGCGCTCGGTATGGTCGCGGGTGGGCGCAGGTTCGGTCACCGAGGTCTGCCCCGTCGCATACAAGCCGGCCAGCAGCAGGCAGGATTTCACCTGGGCACTGGCCATCGGCATTTCATAATGCATCCCGCTCAAACGCTGTCCGCCACGAATGGTCAACGGTGGCCGCCCTTCCGGGCCGGTTTCAATCACCGCACCCATCTCGCGCAGCGGTTTGGCCACCCGATTCATCGGCCGCTTGGACAACGACGCATCGCCGGTCAGGGTAGTGTCGAACGATTGCCCGGCCAGCAAGCCGGCGAGCAGACGCATGGAAGTGCCCGAATTGCCCAGGTAGATAGGCCCGGGGGGCGCCTGCAAACCGTGCAGGCCAACCCCATGAATGGTCACCCGGCCATGGTGCGGGCCTTCGATGACCACACCCATGTCGCGGAAGGCCTGCAGGGTTGCCAAGGCATCTTCACCCTCGAGGAAGCCTTCGACCTCGGTAGTACCTTCGGCCAGCGAACCCAGCATGATCGAGCGGTGCGAGATGGACTTGTCGCCCGGCACGCGAATCCGCCCAGACAGTTTGCCACCGGGGTTAGCCAGAAAAATCAGATCATTCGAGTGCATAGCGTCCACATAGGCCCGTCGGGCTAGAATTTTGCTGAAATGTTCGCGGGCCACACGAGCGCGGGTAAACACCCCCAGCAACTGATGGCCATCCCCAGCGTCGACCGCATCGCGCAAGGCGTCGAGGTCGCCGCGAAATAGATCCAGGGTATGCAGCACAGCCTCGCGATTGGCGAGAAAGATGTCGTGCCACATCACCGGGTCACTGCCGGCAATCCGCGTGAAATCGCGAAACCCGCCAGCGGCATAACGGAAAATCTCCAGATTCTCGCTGCGCTTGGCCAGCGAGTCGACCAGACCAAACGCCAGTAAATGAGGCAGATGACTGGTCGCGGCGAGCACCTGATCATGGTGTTCGACCTGCATATGCTCGACCTTGGCCCCCAGCTCGCGCCAGAGCCGGTCGACCAGCTGCAGCGCTTGCGGATCGGTTTGCTCCAGCGGCGTCAGGATCACCTTATGCCGGCAGAACAGCTCGGCATTGGCTGCCTCCACCCCGCTCTGCTCGGAACCTGCAATCGGATGCCCCGGCACAAAGCGCGCAGGCATCTCGCCGAAGGCCAGATGCGCGGCGCGCACCACATTGCCCTTGGCGCTGCCGACATCGGTGAGTACCGCATCGCCCAGGTTGAGCTTGGCCAGCTCCACCAGCAGTTTTTCCATGGCCAGGATCGGCACCGCCAGCTGGATCACCTCGGCCCCCTGACAAGCGGCAGCCAACTGCTCTTCGCAGCGATCGACCACCCCCAACTCGACGGCCAGGCGGCGCGACTGCGGGTCGAGATCGACCCCCACCACTTCCCGGCACAGGCCGCGCTCACGCAAACCCTTGGCGAACGAACCACCGATCAAGCCGAGACCGATCACCACCAGGCGGCCGATCATAGGCTTGCCGGGTTGCGCCTTGGTGACAGCGCGTTTCGCTTCGCTCACGCGCCCAGCACCTTGGCCAGTGCCTCGAGGAAACGGCCATTCTCTTCAGGCAAACCGATGGAGACTCGCAGGTAGGTCGGCATACCGTAATTGGCCACCGGCCGCACGATCACGCCTTCACGCAGTAGCGCCTGATAAAACGGCATGGACTCGCGACCGAGGTCGACGGCAATGAAGTTGCCCTTGGACGGGATCCAGGCCAACCCCAGCGTCCGAAACCCCGCTTCCAGCTGCGCCATACCGGCCGCGTTGACCCGACGACTTTGCGCCAGGTACTCGGCATCATCAAACGCCGCACAGGCGGCGGCCAAGGCCAGGCTGTTGACGTTGAAGGGCTGACGCACTCGGTTGAGCACATCGGCAATCTGCGCCGAACTGATGGCGTAACCGACGCGCAACGCCGCCAGACCATAGGCCTTGGAGAAGGTGCGCGAGACCAGCAGATTCTCATGTTTGGCCAGATATTCCAGGCCATCCGGCAGCTCATCGCCTTCGGCGTACTCGATATAGGCCTCGTCGAGCACCACCAGCACATGTTCCGGCACACGGACGAGGAAATCGCTCAACGCCTGCGGACCGAACCAGGTGCCGGTCGGGTTGTTCGGATTGGCGATGAATACGACGCGGGTGTTGGCGTCGATGGCGGCCAGCATGGCCTGCAGATCGTGGCCATGGCCTTTGGCTGGCACCACCCTGCCTTGCGCACCAACGGCCTGGGTGGCGATCGGGTAAACGGCGAAGGCATGCTCGCTGAATACCGCATTCAGGCCAGGTGCCAGGTAGGCACGAGCGACCAGTTCGAGAATGTCGTTGGAGCCGTTGCCCAGGGTGACCTGGCCAGGCTGAACGCCGCAGCGCTCGGCCAGCAGGCTTTTCAGGGCGAAGCCGTTGCCATCGGGGTAACGGGTCAGCTCGGCCAGCTCACCGCGAATCGCCTCCAGCGCCTTGGGGCTGGGACCCAGCGGATTCTCGTTGCTAGCCAGTTTGACGATGGTGGCTGGATCCAGATCCAGCTCGCGGGCCAACTCATCTACCGGTTTACCCGGCACATAGGGCGACAGTTTCTGCACCCCTGGCTGGGCCAGGGCAAGGAAATCGGTCATACATAAACCTCAAGCTTCACGCGGCAAGCTGCAAGAAAAAGCCGAGCGGATCCGCGAGTGGCTTGAGGCTTGAAACTTGCCGCTGCTATTTAAAGTACCGCCTTCGGATACGACCCCAATACTTTCAGCGCCACGGCTTCCTGATTGATCTTCTCCAGCACATCCTTGATCAACGGATCGCGATGATGGCCGACGAAGTCGATGAAGAACACATAGGTCCACTTGCCGCTGCGCGAGGGGCGGGTTTCGATGCGGGTCAGGTCGATGCCGTTGTTATGGAACGGCACCAGCAACTCATGCAGGGCGCCCGGCTTGTTGCGCATGGAGACGATGATCGAGGTCTTGTCGTCGCCGGTCGGCGGCACTTCCTGGCTGCCGATGATCAAGAACCGTGTGGAGTTGTCCGGGCGGTCCTCGATCTTTTCCGCCAGCTTGGTCAAGCCATACAGACTGGCCGCCATGTCGCCGGCAATCGCCGCACTGTTCCACTCGCTCTTCACTCGCTTGGCCGCATCGGCATTGCTCGACACCGCCACCCGCTCGACATTCGGGTAATGCGCATCCAGCCACTTGCGGCACTGGGCCAGGGACTGGGCATGGGAGTAGATGCGAGTGATCTTGTCGACCTTGGTGGTTTCACCGACCAGCAGATGATGGTGGATGCGCAGCTCGACTTCGCCGCAGATCACCATGTCGTGCTCGAGGAAACTGTCCAGGGTGTGGTTGATCGCGCCTTCGGTGGAGTTCTCCACCGGCACCACACCGAAGTTGACCGCACCGGCGGCTACCTCGCGGAACACTTCGTCGATGGCGGCCATGGGCACGCTGATCACCGCGTGACCGAAATGCTTCATCGCCGCGGCTTGGGAGAAGGTGCCCTCCGGACCGAGGTAAGCAACCTTCAGCGGGTTCTCCAGAGCCAGGCAGGACGACATGATCTCGCGGAACAAGCGCGCCATTTCCTCATTGCCCAGCGGCCCCTGGTTACGCTCCATGATGCGTTTGAGCACCTGGGCTTCGCGCTCGGGGCGGTAGAACACCGGCTTCTCGCCCACCGGCAGGGCCTTCATTTTGACCCGCGCCACCTCTTCGGCGCAGCGCGCACGGTCGCTGATCAGCTCGAGGATTTTCTCGTCCAGGCTGTCGATGCGCAGGCGCAGGGCCTGCAGTTCTTGCTCGGACATCTGTTCAGACATCAGCCGTGTTCCTTCTCGAATTCCGCCATGTAAGCGACTAGCGCCTCAACGGCATCCAGGCCCACGGCGTTATAGATGGAGGCACGCATGCCGCCGACTGAACGATGCCCCTTCAGATTGAGCAGGCTGCGGGCCTCGGCACCGGAGAGGAACGGTTTGTCCAGACGCTCATCCGCCAGGCGGAAGGGCACGTTCATCCAGGAGCGGGCGTTGATCGCAATCGGATTGCTGTACAGCTCGCTGCTGTCGATGGCGCCGTAGAGCAGTTCTTTCTTGGCACGGTTGCGTTGCTCCATGGCCGCGACACCGCCCTGCTCCTTCAACCACTCGAACACCAGGCCGGAGAGGTACCAGGAAAAGGTCGCCGGGGTGTTGTACATCGAGCCGTTGTCGGCAGCGACCTTGTAGTTGAGCATGGTCGGGCAGACGCTACGGGCGCGGCCGAGCAGGTCTTCACGGACGATGACGACAACCAGACCGGAGGGGCCGATATTCTTCTGCGCGCCGGCGTAGATCAGACCGAATTTCGACACGTCGATGGGCCGCGAGAGGATGTCCGAGGACATGTCCGACACCAGCGGCACGTCGCCCACGTCGGGGATCCAGTCGAACTGCAGGCCGCCGATGGTTTCGTTGCTGGCATAGTGCAGGTAGGCGGCGTCCTTCGACAGCTGCCAGTCGTTCTGCCCGGGAATGGCAAAGTAGTCGTAAGGCTTGGCGCTGGCGGCGACGTTGATGTTGCCGTAGCGACTGGCCTCCTCGATGCTCTTCTTCGACCAGATACCGGTGTCGATATAGTCGGCGACACCGTCTTCCGGCAGCAAGTTGAGCGGAATCTCGGCGAACTGCTGGCTGGCACCGCCCTGCAGGAACAGCACTTTATAGTCGGAGGGAATGCCGAGCAGGTCGCGCAGGTCCTGCTCGGCCTTTGCCGCAATGGCCATGTAGTCATCGCTGCGGTGACTCATCTCCATCACCGACAGGCCTTTACCCTGCCAGTCGAGGAGTTCCGCCTGGGCGCGCTGCAGAACAGCTTCAGGAAGCGCGGCCGGGCCGGCGCAGAAATTATAGGCTCGCTTGCTCACATCCACTCTCGCTCAAATGTTGGACGACTGACCACTGCCGGTCAGCCGTCGAATCCAACGCTGCAATGAGCGAGGTTCAGCCTCGCTCACACAGATCACTCTTCGCTGGCTGGACTCTCGTCAGCGGCAGCATCCGAAGCTTCGACAGCATCGTCACCCAGCACTTCGTCACCTTCAAGCAGTTCGTCGCCTTCAATCAGTTCGTCGCCCTCCTCTTCGGATGGCTCCTGCACACGCTCGAGACCGACCAGTTTCTCATCCTTGGCCAACTTGATCAGGGTCACGCCCTGGGTGTTGCGGCCGAGACTGGAGACTTCGCCAACGCGGGTACGCACCAGGGTGCCCTGGTCGGAAATCAGCATGATTTCCTCGCCGTCGAGCACCTGCACAGCGCCAACCAGCTTGCCGTTACGCTCGTTGCTGACCATGGCGATCACGCCCTGGCCGCCACGCTTGTACTCGGGAAACTCATCGATTGCAGTGCGCTTGCCGAAGCCACGCTCGGAGGCAGTCAGAATCTCACTGCCCTCTTCCGGAATCAGCATGGAAATCAGCTTCTGCCCTTCCGGCAGACGCATGCCGCGCACACCGCGGGCGGTACGGCCCATGGCACGCACGTCGGTTTCCTTGAAGCGGGTGACCTTGCCGCCGTCGGAGAACAACATGACTTCACGGCTGCCATCGGTGATGGCAGCGGAAATCAGGGTGTCGCCTTCGTCGAGGCCCAGGGCGATCAAGCCGACACTGCGCGGGCGGCTGAACTGGGTCAGCGGGGTTTTTTTCACGGTACCGTTGGCGGTGGCCATGAAAATGAACGGCCCCTTGGCTTCCGCTGCGCCTTCGACGTCATCGAGCGCGCCTTCGCTATCGTCTGCATCGTCCTGCTTGCCTTTGGCGGCAATTTCAACCGGCAACATGGTGGTGATGTATTCACCCTCACTCAACGGCAACAGGTTGACCAGCGGACGACCACGGGCCGCGCGCGAAGCTTCCGGAATTTCATAGGTTTTCAGCCAGTACACCTTGCCCTTGCTGGAGAACAGCAACAGCGTGGTGTGGCTGTTGGCGACCAGCAGGTGAGCGATGTAGTCCTCATCCTTGATGCCGGTGGCCGACTTGCCTTTACCGCCGCGACGCTGGGCCTGATAAGCACTCAACGGCTGCGATTTGGCGTAACCGGTGTGGGAGATGGTCACCACCCGCTCTTCTTCGGTGATCAAGTCACCCAGGGTCAGATCCAGGCGGGCATCGAGAATCTCGGTGCGCCGGGCATCGCCGAACTCGGCCTTGACCGCTTCCAGCTCTTCGCGAATCACTTCCATCAGGCGCACGGCGCTGGTGAGGATGCGGATCAGCTCGCCGATCTGGGTGAGAATCTCCTGGTATTCGGCCAGCAGCTTCTCGTGTTCCAGACCGGTCAGGCGGTGCAGGCGCAATTCCAGGATGGCCTGGGCCTGTTCCGGCGACAGGTAATACTTGCCGTCGCGCAGCCCGTACTGCGGTTCGAGGGTTTCCGGACGGCAGGAATCGGCGCCGGCACGCTCAACCATGGCTTCCACCGCAGTCGACTCCCAGGCGGTGGAAATCAGCGCTTCCTTGGCTTCGGCCGGGGTCGGCGAAGCCTTGATCAGGGCGATCACCGGATCGATGTTGGACAGCGCAACCGCCTGACCCTCGAGGATGTGCCCACGTTCACGCGCCTTGCGCAGTTCGAACACGGTGCGCCGGGTGACCACTTCACGCCGATGGAGGACGAAGGCTTCGAGCATGTCCTTGAGATTGAGGACTTTCGGCTGGCCGTCGATCAGTGCCACGACGTTGATGCCGAACACGCTCTGCATCTGGGTCTGGGCGTAGAGGTTGTTGAGCACCACTTCCGGCACTTCGCCGCGGCGCAACTCGATGACGATGCGCATGCCGTCCTTGTCGGACTCGTCACGCAGCTCGGTGATGCCTTCGAGCTTCTTCTCTTTAACCAGCTCGGCGATCTTCTCGATCAGGCGCGCCTTGTTCAGCTGGTACGGCAGCTCGCTGACGATGATCTGCTGGCGACCGCCGACCTTGTCGATGTCTTCGATGATCGCCCGCGCGCGCATGTAAATGCGCCCGCGACCGGTGCGATAGGCCTCGATGATGCCGGCACGGCCGTTGATGATCGCCGCTGTCGGGAAGTCCGGCCCCGGGATGTACTGCATCAGTTCATCGATCGTCAGCTCGGGGTTGTCGATCAGCGCCAGGCAGCCGTTGATCACTTCCGTGAGGTTGTGCGGCGGAATATTGGTGGCCATGCCCACGGCGATACCGCTGGAACCGTTGACCAACAGGTTGGGCACCTTGGTCGGCATCACCGCCGGAATCATCTCGGTGCCGTCGTAGTTCGGCACCCAGTCGACGGTTTCCTTGTGCAGGTCGGCCAGCAGCTCATGGGCCAGCTTGGTCATGCGTACTTCGGTGTATCGCATGGCGGCGGCGTTGTCGCCGTCCACCGAACCGAAGTTGCCCTGACCGTCGACCAGCAAGTAGCGCAGGGAGAATGGCTGAGCCATACGGACGATGGTGTCGTACACCGCGGTATCACCATGCGGGTGGTACTTACCGATCACGTCACCGACCACACGGGCGGACTTCTTGTATGCCTTGTTCCAGTCGTTGCCCAACTCACTCATTGCAAAGAGCACCCGACGGTGCACGGGCTTCAAGCCATCGCGCGCATCCGGCAGGGCACGCCCGACGATTACGCTCATCGCGTAGTCGAGGTAGGACTGCTTCAGTTCGTCTTCGATATTGACCGGGAGGATTTCTTTGGCCAGTTCGCCCATGAGTAGCCTGGTTCCTTTTTCTGGTGATACTCCGCGCCATTCATCCCGAACGAGGCGAAGCGTGCCGCGCGGCCCTAGGCCAGCAGCGACTCACGACAAATCAATGAGTTATGCCATGTATCTGCGCAGTTAAGGCGACCGTTGCCAGCGCCCCTGAAAACGGCCGGATATTACCACAACCGGCGCCCCACACCTATCCCCAGCCAGCCGCCGCCACAACACCCACCAAGCGGCTGCGACAAGTTCAATGCAGACGCTTGCGGCACATCAGCTTGGTCATTTTCGCCAGGTCCGGCCGCTCGACCACGCCCTTCTCGGTCACGATGAAATCGATCAGGTCGGCCGGCGTCACATCGAACACCGGATTGAGTGCATCCACCCCCGCCGCTACTCGCTGCCCATTGACCTCGAGCAACTCACTGGCATCACGCTCCTCGAGCGGGATGTCATCGCCACTCTCCAGCGCCATGTCGATGGTCGAACTCGGCGCCACCACCATGAAGCGCACGCCGTGGTGCATGGCATTGACCGCCAACTGGTAAGTGCCGATCTTGTTCGCTACATCGCCATTGGCGGCAATCCGGTCGGCACCGACGATGACCCAGGTGATACCGCGGGTCTTCATCAGGTGCGCGGCGGCCGAATCGACATTCAGGCAAACCGGGATGCCTTCGCCGGCCAACTCCCAGGCGGTCAGGCGCGAACCTTGCAGCCAAGGCCGGGTCTCGTCGACATACACGCGCTCGACCAACCCCTCCAGATAGGCCGCGCGAATCACCCCCAGCGCCGTACCGAAGCCGCCAGTGGCCAAGGCACCGGCATTGCAGTGGGTCAGCAGATTCTGCTGATTGCCCTGATGCTTGCGAATCAGGTCGGCACCGAGCTGCGCCATGGTCAGATTGGCTTCACGATCGCTCAGATGGATGCCCAGCGCCTCGCTCTCCAACAGCGCCACCGGATCGTCACCTTCCTTAATACGCGCCAGGCGCTCGCGCATTCGATTGAGCGCCCAGAACAGATTGACGGCGGTCGGTCGCGAGTCGCCCAGCGCTTTAAAATCCGCCTCCAGGGCCATGCGCCAGTCGCCACCCTCGGCCACCCGCGCGCGCGCGCCGAGCACCACGCCATAGGCCGCACTGATACCGATGGCCGGCGCCCCGCGCACTATCATCAGGCGAATCGCCTCGGCCACGGCCACGGCAGAATGACAGGCATGCCAGGTTTCCTCGAACGGCAACACACGCTGATCGAGCAGGTGCAGAGCACCATCGCGCCAAGCAATGGCCTGAACCTTCTCTGCCGCTAGCAATTGCTCGCGCATGACACACCCCACCCCCGGAAAAGCCGGTCATTATACCCAGAGAAGCAGGCGGCAAGCTGCAAGCGAATCAGCGCCAACCCCGGAACGGGCCAGCTCACTCACAGCCTGAAACTTATGGCATGGCGCTGCGCCGCTTCAAGCGCACGACGAACCCCTATAAACTCGGGGCTCTCAGATACCCGCAGGAAGTCCCAGGCATGCCCGCACCCCCTCTCGACCTTCTCCTACTCCCAACCTGGCTGGTGCCGATCGAGCCGGCGGGAGTGGTGCTGCACGAGCATGGCCTGGGCATCCGCGACGGACGCATCGCCCTGATCGCGCCGCGCGCTGAAGCGCTCAAGCACAAGGCACTGGAAGTCCGTGAACTGCCCGGCCGACTGCTGACACCGGGACTGGTCAATGCCCATGGCCATGCCGCCATGAGCCTGTTTCGCGGCATGGCCGATGAGCTGCCGCTGAACAACTGGCTGGAACAGCATATCTGGCCAGCCGAGGCCAAGTGGGTTGATGAGCATTTCGTCCTGGACGGCACCGAACTGGCCATCGCCGAACAACTCAAGGGCGGCATCACCTGCTTTTCGGACATGTACTTCTTTCCCGAAGTGGCCAGCGAGATAGTGCACAAGAGCGGCATTCGCGCCCAGATAAGCATTCCGGTACTGGATTTTCCCATTCCCGGCGCCCGCGATGCCGACGAAGCCTTACGCAAAGGGCTGGCCCTGTTCGATGACCTCAAGCATCACCCGCGCCTGAGCGTTGCCTTCGGCCCCCACGCTCCCTATACGGTGAGCGACGACAAGCTGGAAAACATCCGCATACTCGCCGAGGAACTGGATGCCGGCATCCACATGCATGTGCATGAAACCGCCTTCGAGGTGCAGCAGAGCCTGCAACAGCATGGCGAGCGACCGCTGGCGCGATTGGCGCGGCTCGGCCTGCTCGGCCCGCGCTTCCAGGCCGTGCACATGACCCAGATCGATGATGACGACCTGGCCCTGCTGGTGACCAGCAACAGCAGCGTGATCCATTGCCCGGAGTCCAATCTCAAGCTGGCCTGCGGCTTCTGTCCGGTAGAGAAGCTCTGGCAAGCCGGGGTCAACGTGGCCATCGGCACCGACAGCGCCGCCAGCAACAACGACCTGGATCTACTCGGCGAAACCCGCACGGCCGCCTTGCTGGCCAAAGCCGTGGCCGGCTCGGCCAGCGCCCTGGACGCACATCGCGCACTGCGCATGGCGACCCTGAATGGCGCGCGCGCCCTCGGCCTGGACGCTCGGATCGGCTCGCTGGAAGTCGGCAAGGCCGCCGATCTGGTGGTATTCAACCTGAACGGCCTGGCCCAGCAGCCGATCTACGACCCGGTTTCGCAGCTGATCTACACCTGTAACCGCGACTGCGTCGAGGATGTCTGGGTCGGCGGCAAGCACCTGCTCGACAGCGGCAGGCTGACGCGCCTGGACGAACAGCGGATCATCGCCAACGCCCGCGCCTGGGGAACGAAGATCGCCCGGCGCTAGTTTGCGCAACACCAACCGGAAGGGCTTGTGGGAGAGGATTTAGCTGCGACTGGTCAAATGAGATGCCAGCTCATCGCGGCTAAAGCCCCTCCCACCAATACCGACCACCAACACCAACAGTGCGACAAACTGACATATATCGGGCGCTCGATAGACGCCCACTCCAGGCTACGAAACTGGCAACATGGACACATTCAACCCAGGCTTGCCATTTACAGCTTCACCCAGGGATATCTATGAGCAACGTCGATCACGCCGAAATCGCCAAATTCGAAGCCCTCGCCCACCGCTGGTGGGACCGCGAAAGCGAATTCAAACCCCTGCACGACATCAATCCACTGCGGGTCAACTGGATTGAAGAGCGCGTCAGCCTGGCCGGCAAGAAGGTGCTCGACATCGGCTGCGGCGGCGGCATCCTCAGCGAAGCCATGGCCCAGCGCGGCGCCGAGGTAACCGGCATCGACATGGGCGAAGCGCCCCTGGCCGTGGCCCAGTTGCACCAACTGGAATCCGGCGTCTCGGTGGAGTATCGGCAGATCACCGCCGAAGCCCTGGCCGCGGAAATGCCCGAGCAGTTCGACGTGGTCACCTGCCTGGAAATGCTCGAACACGTCCCCGATCCGGCCTCGGTGATCCGCGCCTGCCACACCCTGGTCAAACCCGGCGGCCAGGTGTTCTTCTCCACCATCAACCGCAACCCCAAGGCTTATATGTTCGCGGTGATTGGCGCGGAATACCTGTTGCGCCTGCTGCCGCGCGGCACCCATGATTTCAAGAAGTTCATCCGACCCTCGGAACTGGGCGCCTGGAGTCGCGACGCCGGCCTGCAGGTCAAGGACATTATCGGTCTGACCTACAACCCGCTGACCAAACACTACAAACTGCAAGCGGATGTCGACGTCAACTACATGATCCAGACGCTCAAGGAGGCCTGATGCGTTTGCGCGCAGTTCTTTTCGATATGGATGGCACCCTGCTCGACAGTGCCCCGGACTTTATTGCCATCTGCCAGGCGATGCGCGCCGAACGCGGCTTGGCGGCCGTGGATGACAAGCTGATCCGCGATCAGATTTCCGGCGGCGCCCGCGCCATGGTTGCCGCGAGCTTCGCCATGGATCCGCTGGCCGAGCAGTTCGAGGCGCTGCGCCTGGAGTTTCTCGAGCGCTATCAGGATCACTGCGCGGTGCTGACCCGCCCTTTCGACGGCATCCATGAGCTGCTCGCCGATATCGAGCAGGCCAAGCTGATCTGGGGCGTGGTGACCAACAAGCCGCTACGCTTCGCCGAACCGATCATGCAGCAACTGGGCCTGGCCGAACGCTCCGCCATCCTGATCTGCCCGGATCATGTGACCAACAGCAAACCCGACCCAGAGCCGATGATTCTTGCCTGCAGCCAGCTGGGCCTGGATCCGGCCAGCGTCCTGTTCGTCGGCGACGACCTGCGCGACATCGAGTCGGGACGCGCCGCCGGCACCAGAACCGCGGCGGTGACCTATGGCTATATTCACCCGGACGACAACCCGAGAAACTGGGGCGCCGACGTGGTAGTCGACCACCCCCTGGAACTGCGCACGGTACTCGAACGAGCGCTGTGCCGCTGCTGAGCGGGTACGACGTACAGCTCTGAGGTTTGGCGTTATCGAGTACCGCTCGCAAGGGTGGGCTTCGCCGGACGAAGCCCACCTACCCATATCAATATTCAGCCGTGCAGCTTGTCGCTTATGGCTTGCAGCTTGCCGCTCTCCGAAGGAGTCCCCATGTTCCAATATTCTGCCCGTCCCGACCTGCTCAAGGATCGGGTGATTCTGGTCACCGGCGCCGGCCGCGGGATTGGCGCTGCCGCCGCGCAGACCTTTGCCGCCCATGGGGCGACCGTACTGCTGCTGGGCAAGACCGAAGCAAACCTCAGCAGGGTCTACGACGCCATCGAGGCCGCCGGCCACCCGCAGCCCGCGGTGATCCCGTTCAACCTGGAAACCGCCCTGCCACACCAGTACGACGAACTGGCAGCAATGATCGAGCGCGAATTCGGCAAACTTGATGGCCTGCTGCACAATGCCTCTATCGTCGGCCCGCGCACACCGCTGGAGCAGCTCTCCGGCGATAACTTCATGCGCGTGATGCAGGTCAACGTCAACGCCACCTTTATGCTCACCAGCACCCTGCTGCCGCTGCTGAAACTCTCCAGCGACGCCTCGGTGGTATTCACCTCAAGCAGTGTCGGCCGCAAAGGCCGCGCCTACTGGGGCGCCTACGCGGTCTCCAAGTTCGCCACGGAGGGCTTGATGCAAGTGCTGGCCGATGAAGTCGACGGCGTGGCTCCGGTACGGGCCAACAGCATCAACCCGGGCGCAACCCGTACCGATATGCGCGCCCAGGCTTATCCAGGGGAAAACCCGGCGAACAACCCGCTGCCCGAGGCAATAATGCCGGTCTATCTGTACCTGATGGGCCCAGACAGCAGCGGCGTCAATGGCCAGGCATTCGACGCCCAGTAAGGCGCGCAACTACTGGTTGAAGCGGCAGAAAAATGGCGATACATCCACAGGCCGGCAACAGCTTGCCGGCCGACCAGGCAAGGGAATTGCCGATACTGGCCATTTGCCGCAAAAAACCAGCGTAAGTGACTGACTTCAAATAATTTTCATATTTTCTGAACCCTCTGGCATGAAATTCGCTCTATAGCCAGTGTTGCCGCATTAATGCGCTAGAGGCTCAGCATTTATGGTTACTCCCAGCCAGACCAACACCATCGATTTCGATACGGCCAAGCTTCAGCGCCTGGGTTTTTCCGGCAATCGCGCGCCTTCCCTGCACCCGGTCAGCCTGGCGCAACTGCGTCAGCAACTCAGCATGCAACTGCAGACCAGCCTGGATGCCGAGCGCATCCTCAAACTGTTCTTCACTGCCGTGCAAAGCCTGGTGCCGCTCAATGCCCTGACCTATCAACAGCCAACCGCTGACCTGCGCCTGGAACTGGGCGAACGCGCCAGCCACTCGGCCGGTTACCGGCTGAGTCATGAGGGCGAATACCTTGGCGAGCTGGTTTTCCGCCGCCAGCAGCGCTTCAGCGACGAGGAACTCGGCCAACTGGAGTCCCTGCTGGCCAGCTTGCTGTTCCCGCTACGCAATGCCCTGCTCTACCGCGCGGCAGTCCAGAGCGCACTGCGTGATCCGCTGACCAATACCGGCAACCGCATTGCCATGGATCAGATTCTGCAGCGTGAAATCGATCTGGCGCGACGCAATCAGCAACCACTCTCGCTGCTGATGCTCGACCTCGACCATTTCAAGCGGATCAACGACAACCACGGCCATAGCGTCGGCGACGAAGTATTGATCGACGTTGCCGCCACCCTGAAAAACCAGTTGCGCAATGTCGATATGGTGTTTCGCTACGGCGGTGAAGAGTTTCTCGTACTGCTTTCGGGAACCTGCCGCGAAGCCGCCGCCATGGTCGGCGAGCGCCTGCGTCATGCCGTGCAAGAGCTGCAATGCCTGGCCCAAGGCCGACCGATCGAGGTCTCCATCAGCCTCGGCTGCGCCAGCCTGCTAGCGGGCGAGTCAGCGGAAAGCCTGTTGCGCCGCGCCGATAGCGCACTCTATGTAGCCAAGCGCGATGGACGCAATCGCCTGAGCATGGCCGGCTAAAAACAACGTATAAAAAAGGGACTCAATCGAGTCCCTTTTTTACAACCACTAGATAGCGGCACCTCGGCTTATCACTGCGGCTTGCGCGGACCACGACCAAAACCAGGGCGCTGCCCTTCGCCCGCTGGCTGGCTGCGGCGCTTGGCTGGAGCGGCCGGCTTGCGCCCAGGGCGCTCGCTCAGCTCGACGCCCGGACGCATAGGCTTGGGCTTGTTCGGACTCTTCTTGTTGACATCCCGCGGCCGCTCGGCAACTGGCGTCCCCTTGCCCGGAGCCGAACGACCTTGCTCCGTACGGCCCTTGTCGGCGCGCGGCGGGCGCGGTGTACGCACTGCACCACCCTCGCTGCGCGGAGTCCGTACGGCACGCTCACCACCCTCGCTGCGCGGGGTACGTACAGCACGTTCGCCACCCTCGCCACGCGGAGTACGCACGGCACGCTCACCAGCTTCGCTGCGCGGGGTGCGTACGGCACGTTCGCCACCCTCGCCACGCGGGGTACGCACGGCACGCTCGCCAGCTTCGCCACGCGGGGTACGTACGGAACCCGAACGCTCAGCGCTCACCGCGGCACCATGAGCGGGGCGCAGCGTCCGCTGCGGACGCTCGCCACGGCCAACCGGCTTGGCCGATTTGCGCTGCAGACGTTCGAGTTTGTCGCGGGTTTTCTCTTTCATGTCCGGCAAGGCGACCGACTTGAGGCCAACCTCCTCACTGAGAATATCCACTTCGCGCTGGCTCATTTCGCGCCAGCGGCCCATGGTCAGATCCGAGGTGATGAATACCGGGCCGAAACGCACGCGCTTCAAGCGGCTGACCACCAGCCCCTGGGACTCCCACAGACGGCGCACTTCGCGGTTACGGCCTTCCATCACCACGCAGTGATACCAGTGGTTGAAGCCCTCACCGCCCGGTGCCACCTTGATATCGGTGAACTTGGCCGGACCGTCTTCGAGCATCACGCCGGCTTTCAGGCGCTCGATCATTTCCTCGTCGACTTCGCCGCGCACGCGCACCGCGTATTCGCGGTCCATCTGGAAGGATGGATGCATCAGGCGGTTGGCCAGCTCACCGTCGGTGGTGAACATCAGCAAACCGGTGGTGTTGATGTCGAGACGGCCGATGTTGATCCAACGGCCCTCTTTCGGCCGCGGCAGGCGGTCGAACACGGTCGGACGTCCTTCGGGGTCGTCGCGGGTGCAGATCTCGCCTTCGGGCTTGTTATAGATGATCACGCGGCGCACGCTTTCGGCGGCTTCTTCGCGCTTGATCAGGCGGCCATCGATGGCGATGGCATCGTGCAGGTCGACACGCTGACCGAGGCCGGCAACCGCACCATTGACCTTGACCCGGCCGGCGCTGATCCAGCCTTCGATTTCGCGGCGTGAAGCCAGGCCCATGCGCGCCATGACTTTCTGCAGTTTTTCGCCGGCTGGACTGTATTCTTCGGATTCACTCATCTGGGCACCTCCCGGTGTATCTCTAGTGATGGACGACCGCAAGTCGTCGAAGGGGCGCGGATCATACGCGAAACGCGCAGCGCACGCACGGATTGAGACTAGTCGGCAGACGAGCGACGCTCAGGCTTTTCGACAGCCGGTGCATCCGCAATGGCATTGT
>Ga0209343_10001920_pt1 | contig 27617 bp, 32 predicted proteins | sample RifCSPlowO2_02_FD_184026 | JGI IMG/M metagenome (GOLD analysis project Ga0209343, IMG submission 184026) | Groundwater microbial communities from Rifle, Colorado - Rifle CSP2_plank lowO2_0.2 (SPAdes) (version 2) | ecosystem: Environmental > Aquatic > Deep subsurface > Groundwater | place... | reverse complement strand
CCGACAATGCGGCTTCGTCCGCCAACGCAGGAGTGCTGCCATGTGTGAAGTCTTCATCAGCGCCGACCCCGAGAGCTACGCCAGCCGCACCCGCTCGGTGCGACTGCACGGCGTGGTCACCAGCATCCGGCTGGAGAACCTGTACTGGGACGTGCTCAGCGAGATCGGCGAGCGCGACGGCATGACGGTGGTGCAGCTGATCGAAAAGCTCTACGACGAGCTGGTGGCCGCGCGTGGCGGGGTGGGCAACTTCGCGTCCTTCCTGCGCGTGAGCGCGCTGCGCTACATGGCGCTGCAGGCGCATCACCGCATCCCCATGGACAACGCGGTACCGATCCGCTCACTGGACGCGCGCGCCGTGCTGCACGCGCTGCCGGCGCACTGGGCGCTGGCGCCGCCGGCGGCGTCGGGCACGGTCGTGGCGCTGCGCCGCAAGGGCTGACGCCGACACGGCGGCACGGGCGCAGGTGACACCCGGCGCTGTGCGCGCCGGCGGGAGGCCGCTACAGTGTGGCGATTCGTCCCCCAACCCACCGCCCGTTCAGCCCCCCATGACCCTCTGGAAAAAACCCCTCTCCGTGGAAGAACTCACCGCCATCCATGTGGGCACCGCCGTGCAGCACCTGGGCATCGAATTTCTGGAGGTCGGCGACGACTTCATCCGCGCGCGGGTGCCGGTGGACACGCGCACCAAACAGCCCTACGGCTTGCTGCACGGCGGCGTGAGCGTGGTGCTGGCCGAGACGCTGGGCAGCTGCGGCGCCGCCTACAGCTGCCCCGAAGGCCACCGCGCCGTGGGCCTGGACATCAACGCCAACCACCTCAAGGGCGCCACCAGCGGCTGGGTCACCGGTGTCACGCGGCCGGTGCACATCGGCCGCACCACCCAGGTCTGGCAGATCGACCTCACGAACGACGCGGGCGAGCTGACCTGCGTCTCGCGCATCACCATGGCGGTGCTGGCGCCGCGCTGAACCGGACGGGGCGCGTCGCCCCGGGTCCAGCCGTTTCGCTTTCGTCTTCGCTTCATGTCCGCTCAGGGAGAAAGTCATGCATCCGTCTTCTGATGTCGCAGGGGCATCGCGTTTGAAGTCCATCGTTGTCGGGCTCTGCGCGGCCTTGCTCCTCGCGCTGTCCGCCTGCGGCGGAGGCAGTAGCGCCAGCACCGACACCGGCACAGGCGCCGGCGCCAGCAGCGCCCTGCCCTCGCAGTGCACCGGCCCGTGCAACGCGGCCACGCCGGTGCCGCCCACCGTCTCCAGCACCGGCGGCGAGGGCAACGTCACCCTGTACAGCACGGGCCCAAGCAACGGCGGCGCCTGCGGCTACGGGTCGACAAACATCCAGTCCTACGCCGCCATCCACGCCAACGTGGCGCCCGGCGATGGCCAGGGGCCGTGGCAGCACGGCAAGGTCTGCGGCCAGTGCGCCGAAGTCACCGTGCTCACCTCGCAGGGCCTCAAGACCACCACCGTGCGCATCGTGGACAAATGCCCCGACGGCAACTGCGGCATCGACCTGGGGGGCACCGCCCCCAGCGCGGTGATGGCCGACGGCTTCGGGCGCTACGCGGGCCAGTGGCGCTTCGTGGCCTGCGGCGGCCACCCCGGCGTGTCCGACGGCGCGCCCACGCTGAACGTGAAGGACGGCAGCAACCCCTGGTGGTCGCGCGTGCGCGTGCACAACCCCGCCACCGGGGTGGCCTCGATCGACTACCAGGACACCGGCAGTTCGGCACACGGCAGCTTCGCCTTCGACACCACCAACGTCGAGAACGCGTACGAGGTCCCCGTCGGGGCGGTGCTGCAGTCCAGCGCCGCGACGTTCCTGATCACGGTGAACTACGTGGACGGCACGAAGGCGACCGTGCAGCTCAGCCCCGCGCAACTCGGCGCGGCGAGCGCGAGCTACCCGCTCCACTGAACCCCGCCAGCGCCACGCCATCCCGATGATCCGGCCGCCGGTGCGCAGCGGCCGCACCGACGACCCGGCCCAGCGGATGGCACGGGCGCGCTGAGCTGCAAGGGTTGACATTTTTTCTGGTTCGTGCCGATATGCAGGGCGTACAGTCCGGCTTACCTCACAGTTCCCGCCATGGACCCCACCCCAGCCTCCCACAACGACGATCTCGGCCACTACCTGTCCATCATGGTGGATCAGGGGGCGTCCGACCTGTTCCTCTCCAGCGGCGCCGCGCCTTCGGTCAAGGTGCAGGGCGTGGTCAAGCGCCTGTCCGAAGTCGAGCTTGACGCCTCTCGCGTGCAGCGGCTGGCCTATTCGGTCATGCGAGAGACGCAGATCCGCGACTTCGAGTCCACGCTTGAATGCGATCTGGCCATCGCCATCGAAGGCCTGGGCCGCTTCCGCGTGAACGTCTACCGCCAGCGCGGCGACGTGGCGGTGGTGGTGCGGCACATCAATGCGCAGATTCCAACGCTGGATGCACTCAAGCTGCCGGCGGTGCTCAAGAAGCTGTCCATGCTCAAGCGCGGGCTGGTGCTGGTGGTGGGGGCCGCAGGGTCGGGCAAGTCCACCACGCTGGCGGCGATGATCAACCACCGCAACCAGTCCACCAGCGGCCACATCCTGACGGTGGAAGACCCGATGGAGTTCGAACACGCCCACGGCAAGTCCATCGTCGATCAGCGCGAGGTCGGGCTGGACACCCAGTCGTTCGACGAAGCGCTGCGCCACGCCATGCGCGAGGCGCCCGACGTGATCATGATCGGCGAGATCCGCGACCGCGAGACCATGCAGCACGCCATGGCCTACGCCGAAACCGGGCACCTGTGCGTGTCCACCCTGCACGCGAACAACGCCAACCAGGCGGTGCAGCGCGTGCTGAATTTCTTCCCCGAAGCGGCGCACCGCCAGGTGCTGATGGATCTGTCGCTCAACCTCAAGGGCGTGGTGGGCCAGCGGCTGATCCGTGGCGCGGTGGGCAAGCTGGTGCCCGCGGTGGAGGTGATGCTGCTCTCGCCCTACATCGCCGATCTGATCCAGAAGGGCCAGACCGACGAGATCAAGGAAGCGATGGCCAAGAGCAACGAGCTGGGCATGGCCACCTTTGACCAGTCGCTCTACGACCTCTACCAGCAGGGCGAGATCACCGCCGAGCAGGCGGTGGACAACGCCGACTCGCGCACCGACCTGTCGCTGCGCATCCGGCTGAACGCGGGCAAGCGGCCGGACACGCAGGGCCTGCGCATCGACTGATCGCTCAGTCGATCTTCACGTACTCGTAGTCCACCGGCTGCTGGTTGATGCCCATGCGGGGGGGTGCGATCCAGCTGGCGTATTCGCCGGCCCGGTGGCAGGGCTTCATGAGCGAGTGGATGAAGGCCATGTCGTCGCCATTGGGCAACCACTCGTCTTTCAGCGCGGCCCAGCTCTCGGCGCCCAGCAGCTCGCCCGCGGGGCTGATGGCGTGGCCGGCGAACTCGCCGATCTTGCGGTTGAAGCCCTTGTGCGGCTGGGTGAAGCGGAAGTGGATGCCCGCTTTCTCGATCGCCTTGTTCCAGCGGTCGATGCCGCCCTGGCAGTCGGCGATGTAGTCGTCGAGCAGGCGGCTGTTGATGGCGCGCAGCGCGGGCACGTCTTCCCACACCAGCTCGCCATCGACCACGCGTTGCACCTTGTAGGTGGCATCCTGCAACTGGTGGTCGTCGCCCGTGAGCTTGGCTTCGTTGAAGCGGCCCTTGAGGCCGGCGCTGAAGGCGTCGGCGGCGTTGGACGAGATTTCGGAGCCGAACAGGTCGCGCGTCACGCTCATGTGGAAGTTGGCCTTGCGCTGCAGCAGCGGCAGGTCCACCACGCCCAGGGCGCGGATGCGCTCGGTGTCAAAGGGATCGGTGATGCCGGCCTTGTTCATGGCGGCGCAGGTGGCCTCGATGGTGCGGCCCACGCCGGTCTCGCCCACGAAGAGGTGGTGCGCCTCTTCGGTCAGCATGAAGCGGCAGCTGCGGCTCAGCGGGTCGAAGCCGCTTTCGGCCAGGGCGGCGAGTTGCATCTTGCCGTCGCGGTCGGTGAAGTAAGTGAACATGAAGAAGCTCAGCCAGTCCGGCGTGCGCTCGTTGAAGGCGCCGAGGATGCGCGGGTTGTCCTGCTGGCCGCTGCGGCGCTCCAGCAGGGCCTGCGATTCCTCGCGGCCGTCCTTGCCGAAGTACTTCACCAGCAGGTAGACCATGGCCCAGAGGTGGCGACCTTCTTCCACGTTCACCTGGAACAGGTTGCGCATGTCGTACAGGCTGGGCGCGGTCTTGCCCAGGTAGCGCTGCTGCTCCACCGAGGCCGGCTCGGTGTCGGCCTGCACCACGATCAGCCGCTTGAGCAGCGCGCGGTACTCGCCGGGCACCTCCTGCCAGACGGGCTCGCCCTTGTGCTTGCCATGGGGAATGGTGCGGCCTTCCACCTGGGGGGCCAGCAGGATGCCCCAGCGGTACTCGGGCATCTTCACGTAACCGAACTTGGCCCAGCCGGCCGGGTCCACGCCCACGGCGGTGCGCAGGTACACGTCGGCGTCCTGGAAACCCTCGGGCCCCATGTCCTGCCACCAGTCCAGGTAGCCGGGGTGCCAGCTCTCCAGCGCGCGCAGCAGGGTGCGGTCGGACGACAGATCCACGTTGTTGGGGATGGCGTCGTCGTAGCTGACTTCCACGAAACGGTCGCTGTTCACCGATTCCGGGGCTTCGATCAAGGTGTCTTCAGAGCTCATGGGGTCTCCTGGGTGGATGTGATGCACTTTAATGCCTGTTTTGAAACAAGCGATGCGTACTATCCTGCTTATCGCCAGGCACAGATTTGCGCCAGATCAAATACAGCCCAGAAATGGAGGTCGGGCCTCGGGCGCCCACCCCAGCGGCCAACCGGTCGTGAAGGTGGGGCCTCAGCGGGCCCGTTCGCAGCGCCCTTGCGCCGTCGCCAGGCCCCGGAAATCGCTGGTCCAGGTCTGGGTGGCGGTGTCGATCTGGATGCGCTCGTTGTCCAGCGCCGTGAGGATCAGCGTGCCCTGGACCGTGAACGTGTAGACCGGTATGCCGTCGATGTGCACGCTGCGCACACGCCGCTGGTCGTAGCCGATGTCCACGGTGCGCACCCAGGGCGTGCGCGCGGGCAGGTAGACCGCCTCACACACGAGGCCGACGCGCTGCGCGTCGCCTTCTGGGCGTTCCAGGGGCCCCGCGGCGCGGGCCGGCGCCTGGGTGCCGGCCAGTGCCAACGCGGCCCACAGCACCGGGGCCATGGGCGGGCGGCGCACCGCGTTCACTCGGCGGCCCCGCGCGCCAGGCGCTCGCTCTTCCAGTACACGTCGTCGCCGCCGTTCATGCGGTTGAGCACGCGCGCGAGCACGAACATCAGGTCCGAGAGGCGGTTGAGGTACTGGCGCGGGGCTTCCTTGATCGCTTCTTCATTGCCCAGCGCCACCACCGCGCGCTCGGCGCGGCGCGCCACGGTGCGGCACACATGGGCCTGGGCCGCGGCGCGGTTGCCCGCGGGCAGGATGAACTCCTGCAGGCGCGGCAGCTGTTCGTTGTAGGTGGCCAGCGCTTCGTCGAGCGCGAGCACTGCGTCGGGCTTGAGCAGCTCATAGCCCGGGATGGAAAGCTCACCACCGAGGTTGAACAGCTGGTGCTGGATCTCCACCAGCAGCGCGCGCACGTCGTCGGCCATGGCTTCGCACAGCAGCACGCCGATGTGCGAGTTGAGCTCGTCCACGTCGCCCATGGCGTGCACGCGCAGGCTGTGTTTGGACACCCGGGTGTTGTCGCCCAGGCCGGTGGTGCCGGCGTCCCCGGTGCGGGTGGCGATCTGTGTCAGGCGATTGCCCATGGGGTCTCCTTGGTCGATGGGGTGGTGCGAATCCACGCATTGTGGGGGGATTCGGGCGCGGTTACAGCGGGCAGGGAAATGTGTCTGAGGCAAGCAAGCTGTCAGTGAGGCAACCGCAGGCAAAACCATTGGCCCCACAGGCCCGTTTCCCTTGAAATGGACTGCCCCGCCACCTCGACGGCGGGTTCACGTTCAACACTCAAGGAGCAAAACCCCATGTTTGACCGAAAACGAATCGACCTGTTTGAAGCCCGCAGCGTCATGCTGTTCGCCACCCTCACCCTGGGCACGGCCAGCGCCACGTTCGCCCAGTCCTCCATGCCCGAGGCCCCGGTGAGCAACAGCGAGATCAGCGCCGCGTTCGCCACCGCCGACAAGGACGCCAGCGGATCGCTCAGCCGCGAAGAGGCCAAGAGCCTGCCCGCCGTGGCGGAGAGCTTCGCGCAGATCGATGTCAACAAGGACGGTGCCATTTCCATGGCCGAGTTCATGCGCGCCATGAAAGACAGCAAAGGCTGATGGCCTGAACCATCGGGGCACCATGCAGGCCATCGGGGGCTCTGCGCGGTGCCTGTGTCGGTGCACAACCCCGGCGGTAAACTGGACGGCCCCAGGACTGGCCCAGAACGGAGACCGCCATGAACGCCCCCGAAAACCTCGCCCATCTGACCCCGGACATCCGGCAACGCCCGGTACCGGCCGCGTTGATGGCGGCCCTGCAGGACCGCTTCAAGGCCCAGTGTTCCACCGCCCAGGCCGTGCGTGAACAGCACGGTCGCGACGAGTCGGTGTACGACGTGCCGCCGCCCGCCGCCGTGGTGTTTGCCCAGAGCACGCAAGACGTGGCCGACGCCGTGAAACTGGCCGCCGCGCACCGCGTGCCGGTGATCCCGTTCGGCGTGGGCTCCTCGCTCGAAGGCCATCTGCTCGCGGTGCAGGGCGGCATCAGCATCGACGTGAGCCGCATGGACCAGGTCTTGTCGATCAACGCCGAAGACCTGACCGTGACGGTGCAGCCCGGCGTGACGCGCAAGGCCGTGAACGAAGCGGTGAAAAGCGAGGGCCTGTTCTTCCCGATCGACCCCGGCGCCGACGCCTCCATCGGCGGCATGGCCGCCACGCGCGCCAGCGGCACCAACGCCGTGCGCTACGGCACCATGCGCGAAAACGTGCTGGCGCTCGAAGTGGTCACCGCCAGCGGTGAGGTGATCCGCACCGGCACCCGTGCCAAGAAGAGCAGCGCCGGCTACGACCTCACGCGCCTGATGGTGGGCAGCGAAGGCACGCTGGGTGTGATCACCGAAGTGACGCTCAAGCTCTACCCGCTGCCCGAAGCGATCTCGGCCGCGACCTGCTCCTTCCCCACCATCGAAGCCGCCGTGCGCACCGTGATCCAGGTGATCCAGCTCGGCGTGCCGATCGCGCGCTGCGAGCTGATCGACGCCAACACCGTGCGCATGGTGAACGCGCACAGCAAGCTCGGCCTGCGCGAAGAACACATGCTGCTGATGGAGTTCCACGGCTCGCCCGCGAGCGTGAAGGAACAGGCCGAGACGGTGCAGGAAATCGCCAGTGAGTTCGAGGGCAACGCCTTCCAGTGGGCGACCACGCCCGAAGAGCGCACCCGCCTGTGGACTGCGCGGCACAACGCCTACTTCGCCGCCATCCAGAGCAAACCCGGCTGCCGCGCCATCAGCACCGACACCTGCGTGCCCATCAGCCGCCTGGCGGACTGCCTGCTCGACTCGGTGGCCGAGGCCGACGCGAGCGGCATCCCCTACTTCCTGGTCGGCCACGTGGGCGACGGCAACTTCCACTTCGGCTACCTCATCGACCCGGCCAAACCCGAAGAACGCGAGCGCGCCGAGGTGCTGAACAACCAGCTGGTGGCGCGCGCGCTCAGCCTGGAAGGCACCTGCACCGGCGAACACGGCGTGGGCCTGCACAAGATGGACTTCCTGCTCACCGAAGCCGGCACGGGCGCGGTGGACATGATGCGCAGCATCAAGCGCGCGCTCGACCCGGACAACATCCTGAACCCGGGCAAAATCTTCGCACTCTGAGCGGCGCTTGCTGCACCGCGACTTGCAGGCGTCCTCCGAATGGGGTATCAGAGCAGCTTCGTCGCCGTCTGCGGCGGCCTGTTCCCGGGCCCTGGCACGACGCGGGTGGCTATACTTGAATACCAAATGTGTATTCGAAACACAGGGAGGTTGCCTGCCATGAACCGTTTGCTGTTTTCCCTGCTGCTGGTTGCTGTCACGGCCAGCGCACAGACGCCCGAACCGGGCGCCACCATCCGCATCTGCGACGCATCGGGCTGCTCCGACCGTCCGCGCAACTCGTCCACCTTCCGGGTGGAGCCCAACGACCCCGTCGCCGAACAGCGTCTGGCCGCCCTCACCCTGCTGGCCGACAAAGACCCTCGCGCGGCCTTCGACCTCGGCCTGCGCTATTTCCGCGGCGATGGCGTGGAAAAGAACAGCTACCAGGCCCTGCAGTGGATGCGCAGCGCGGGCGAGCGCGGCGTGGTGGGTGCCCAGCTGGCGCTCGGGCGCTTCTATCTGATGGGGCTGGAGGAGATGGGCTCCGACCCCGCGGAAGCCGAAACCTGGCTCACCATGGCCGCGGCCAAGGGCAGCAAGGAGGCCAAAAAACTGCTCGCCGAGGCCACGGCCGCCAAAAAGGACGAGCAGCGGTACTACCAGTGGCGCGAGGCGCACCGCAAATCCTGGGCCGGCTACTGGACCACCGGCTACACCTACTACTGGCATTGGGGCCCCAGCGGCTGGTACGACCGCTGAAGTCCCGCAGATTCACGAACCCGTTCATCAAGAGAGAAAGTAGCTTCATATGACCTCGACCTCGACAACCCTCCGCTGGGCCGCTCTGGCCACCTCGCTGGCCCTGGCCGGCTGCGTCACCCCGGGTGGCGGCACCGTCTCCACCGGTGGTGGTGGTACCGCCACCACCGGCGCCGCCGCAGGCGGCACCAGCGTGGGCGCCAACAGCGGCCTGGAGCGCTGCGATTCGCCGCTGGGCACGCTGGCCGTGGACGATGGCCGTGGCAAGGAGTGGTACGCCAGCTTCGGCGCCGCCACCCAGGTCACCACCATTGAGCCGCTGATCCGTCTGGCGGTGCAGCAGTCGAACTGCTTCGTGATCACCTCGATCGGCAACAACCGCACCGAGAGCAAGATTTCGGCGATCACCGACAAGCAGCGCAACTCGGGCGAATTCCGCGCAGGCTCCAAGCAGCAAAAGGGTCAGCGCGTCGCCGCCGACTACTACTTGGAACCCGCCGTGATCATCGACAACGAGTCCACCGGCCAGCTCGCCGGCACGCTCGGTGGCCTGCTCGGCGGCCGCAACCGCAACCTGGCCGTGCTCGCTGGCGGCCTGGAGAGCAAGGCCTCGGTGGTCACCATGACCCTGCTGGACATCCGCTCGGGTGTGCAGATTGCCATCTCCGAAGGCAATGCCACGGCCACCAACTACGGTGCCGCGCTCGGCGCCTTCGGCCCCAGCGCCGGTGGCACACTCGGCGGCTTCTCGCGCACCCCGGCCGGCAAGGCCACCGTGGCCGCCTTCACCGACGCCTACAACAACATGGTGATCTCGCTGCGCAACTACAAGGCACAAGAAGTCAAGGGCGGCCTGGGCCGCGGTGGTCAGCTCAAAGTCGGTAACTGAGGAGCCCCCACGCTCCGCCGCTGCGCGGGTCGCTGCCCCCCGAGGGGGCTGATCCGCCTTGGGGCGGCCCGGCGGCGGATCGTCGTCCCCTGCGCCGCTTCGCGTCTTCCCCCCAGGGGGACGATGCCCTTGGGCCGGCTGAGCCGGACCTTCGGCATCTGCTGGTGGGGCTTCCCCTCCTTCGAACAAGGCTTCCTTCGGGAGGCCTTTGTTTTTTGGGGCATGCCCCTGCGCTGCCTTGGCTCTTGCGGTGCGCTCAATCCATCGGGAACCGTTCGGGCCGAGCCTGTCGAAACCCTGGGGCGGGCAACCCAGAGCGAACCGTTCTGATCCGCATGGTGCGTCTCACGGTTCGATCACTGGAAGCGCCACCGGCGCGCCAGTGTCTTGCCCAGAGGCGCCGAAGATCCGGCTCCGCCGGTCAAAGGGCGCCGTCCCCCTGGGGGGAAGCCGCGCAGCAGCGCAGGGGGAGTCAGCCCCTCCTGAGCTTATCGATCAAGCCGTTGAGCTCGTCCAGCGAGCCGAACTGGATCGCCAGTTCGCCCTGCTCTTCCACGCGGCCGTGGCGCTTGACGCGCTTTTTCACCCGCACCTCCACCTCAGCGGTCAGCAGGTCCGACAGCTCTTCTTCGACGCGCTTGATGTCGCGCGACTTCTCTTTCTTGAGCTTCTGCGGCGCCAGTTCAAACTCGGCGCTGAGTTTTTTCACCAGGCTCTCGGCCTCGCGCACCGACATCTTTTTCGCCGCGATCTGGTTGCCGGCCGTGATCTGGGTCGCTTTGTCCAGCGTCAGCAGCGCACGCGCGTGCCCCATGTCCAGGTCGCCCGCCATCAGCATGGTCTGCACCGGCTCGGCCAGCTGCAGCAGGCGCAGCAGGTTGCTCGCCGCGCTGCGCGAGCGGCCCACGGCCTGGGCCGCCTGTTCGTGAGTGAGCCCAAACTCCTTCACCAGGCGTTGTAAACCCTGGGCTTCTTCCAGTGGGTTGAGGTCTTCGCGCTGGATGTTCTCGATCAACGCCATGGCCGCGGCAGCCTCGTTCGGCACGTCACGCACCAGCACCGGCACCCTGTCCAGCCCGGCGATCCGGGAGGCGCGGAAGCGCCGCTCGCCCGCGATGATTTCGTACTTGCCGGCGTTCGGGCCATCGACCAGCTTGCGCACCAGGATGGGCTGCATGATGCCCTGGGCCTTGATCGACTCGGCCAGTTCGTACAGCGCGCCCTCGTCCATGCGCGTGCGCGGCTGGTAGACACCCGGGACCAGTTCGGTCAGCGACAGGCTGGTCGGCGTTTGGTTGCGCTCGTTTTCCTGAGCGTCGGGCGAAGCGGCTTCCGCCACTTTGGGGCCCAGCAGGGCTTCGAGTCCGCGGCCTAGGCCTTTGGGTTTTTTGGTGACCATGGCATTCCTGAGCGTCAGTGTTTGTTCTGTTGAGCTTGTGCGTGCAAGGCAGGTTGTCGGGCAAACCACCGACGGAACCAGGCACGCTGCAAGAAATAGGCGACACCAACCGCCAGCAAGACCAGCAGCCAGTTGGTTTGTGAGAAGTCCGGTTGATCGGTGCGCACCGGCAGTTTGGTGGCCTCGACCAGGAACGCCACCTCCACCACGGACAGCCCCAGCAGCCCGGGGCTGCTCCACAGGGGCAGGCGACGGGTTGTGTCGGCCTGTGTGGCTGGGCGCCTGCGGCGCAGGCGCAACACCACACCGCACACGACGCCGGCCAGGATGGCTGCCAGGAACAGTTTGCCAAAAAACAGGGCGACCGGAATACCAGCCAAAGACAGCATGCCGGCGAAAGCGTCGGCCACGACGGACGCGATCCCGAGGGTCGTTCCGAAGATTCCTGAACGCGTCGAATCCACGCCTGGGTGCGCCGGTGTCTTGTCAGACCACAGCTTCAAGCGCATGCGCCACCCTTTAACCCGGCCAGCAGTGCTTGCCCCTCGTCCCAGTCCCCCAAGCCCGATTCGGCATTGATGTGCCCCCGCTCGCCCAGGTCGATGAAGCGTGAGCCCCAGCTGTCGGCCAGCGACTGGGCCTTGTCGAACGTGCAGTACGGGTCGTTGCGGCTGCCCACCAGGATGCTGGGAAACGGCAGGCGCTGGCGGACGATGGGCGACCAGCTGGGCAGCAGGCCGCGCAACTCTTCGCGCTCCGGATCGCCCGGCGCCACCAGCAGCGCGCCCTGCACCCGCCCTGTGCTGCGCGACACCTGACCCCAAGCGGCGGTCAGGATGCAGCCCAGGCTGTGGGCCACGAGCAGCACCGGGCCATCGATGCCCAGGATCACGTCTTCCAGCCGCGCGATCCAGTCGCCGCGTCTTGGGGTCATCCAGTCGTGCTGGTCCACGCGGCGGTAGCCGTGCAGGGCCTCCCAGCGGCTCTGCCAATGGTCGGGCCCGCTGTTTTGCCAGCCGGGCAGGATGAGGACGTTGTCGGGTTTCACGTGAAACAGTCGCGGTTCAGAGCTTGCGGATGCGTTCGACCATCTCGGAGGCAAAGGACACGAAGGCCTGGCTGCCGCGCGCCGCCGGATCGAACACCACGCCGGGCAGACCGTAGCTGGGCGCTTCGGCCAGGCGCACGTTGCGCGGGATCACGGAGTCGAACACCTTGTCGCCGAAGTGGGCCTTGAGCTGGTCGCTGACCTGCTGCTGCAGGGTGATGCGCGGGTCGAACATGACGCGCAGCAGGCCGATGATCTGCAGGTCGGGGTTGAGGTTGGCGTGCACCTGCTTGATGGTGTTGACCAGATCGGTCAGACCTTCGAGCGCGAAGTATTCGCACTGCATGGGCACGATCACGCCGTGCGCGGCGCACAGGCCGTTGAGCGTGAGCATGCTCAGAGAGGGCGGGCAATCGACCAGCACGAAGTCGTAGTCGGCGTCGACCGCCGCGAGCGCGGCCTTCAGGCGCTTGTCGCGCCGCTCCAGCTCGACCAACTCGACCTCGGCCCCGGCCAGTTCGCGGTTGGCCCCGAGCACGTGGTAGCCACACTTCTCCGACAGCACCGCCGCCTCCGCCACACTGGCCGACTCCAGCAGCACGTCGTACACCGTCAGCGCCAGGCTGCGTTTGTCCACGCCCGAGCCCATGGTGGCGTTGCCCTGCGGGTCCAGGTCCACCATCAGCACGCGCTGCCCCACCTTGGCCAGACCGGCGGCGAGGTTGACGGTGGTGGTGGTCTTGCCGACACCGCCCTTCTGGTTGGCGATACAGAAAATCTTAGCCATGCAAGGCCCCCAGGCAGGTCACTTCGGGTGCCGCACCGCCGCTCCAGGAGGCGCGCGCGGCTTGGGACGGCCCGGCACCACGCATGCCGTGGCGTGCTTTCATGACGGCAGGCCTCATTTGGAGATGGCCAGCTTGATGCCGAAGCCGATCAGGAAGATGCCGGCGAGTTTTTCCAGGGTGCGCGCGATGCGGGGGTTGGCGCGCATGCGCTCGGCCAGATGGTGCGTCAGCAGCACGACGATCAGGCCATACAGGAAGGTGAGCACGGCGATGGTGGCGGCCATGGCGCCGAAGGTGAGCAACCCCTGGTGGCTAGCCGGGTCCACGAACAGCGGGAAGAAGGCCATGTAGAACACGATGGCCTTGGGATTGAGCAGGGTGATGGAGAGCGCCTGCTGGAAGTACTGGCGCGGACGGATGTTGAGCACGGGTTTGGCACCGGGCTTGGCGGTGAGCATCCGGAAGCCCAGCCAGGCGAGGTAGGCGGCGCCCAGCCATTGCACGGCGCTGAAGGCCGTGGGGTAGGCCGCGAGCAGGGCCGCCACGCCGGCCACCGCCATCCACATCAGCACCTGGTCGCCAGCGATGAGGCCGAAGGTGGCGGCCAGCCCGCCACGGGTGCCGCCCTTGCCGGTGGAGGTGATGAGGGCGAGGTTGCCCGGGCCGGGAATGGCCAGGAACAAGACAATGGCGGCGACAAACGCGCCGTAATCTGCGATGCCGAACATATGAAAACCCCGGGAGTTGAGGGGCTGAGTTTACGTGACAGCCCTGCTCTTCCTTTGGCTCTTCTTTCGTGTGTCTTGGCTTGCGTTGCATTTTGCGTGTGTGGCGTGTTCGCAGAGGGGGTTGGTCCGGGTGGAATTTCTCCGGCCCACGCTCGCGGGCGGAGGCTTTTGGCGCTCGACCGGGTTGGCGTCAACACCGCGCTGGCGCGCCCGCTCCGTGGCAACCGCGAATGGGGCCTGCGCCCTCCCACCCAAACCAACCCCCTCCAGCAGCGGAAGGGCAATCCCAAAAGAGCCCACGTCCGCCACTCACAGGATGGTGGTGGCGTGCGCGGGCGCAGGCCCCATTCGCGGTGGCCACAAAAGGAGACCCGCCAGCCCGTTGTTGACGACGCCATACCAGCGAACAAATCCGTCGGCCCGCGAGCGTGGTCCGGAGAACGCGCATGACGCCACCGTCCTGCGCGAGGTGTATGCCCTGAATATGGGAAGAAGCAGCTCAGGCCAAAGAAGCCGGACGAAGCCACACGATGCAGCGCTCCGCATCCAGCCCCGGCACCACCAACTGTTCCACGTGAAACACCGACACCGACTCGGGCAGTGCGGCGATCTCTTCAGAAGGATATTTGCCCTTCATCGCCATCCACACCGCCCCCGGCTTCAGGGCCGACGCAGACCAGGCCGTGAAATCCACCAGCGAGGCAAAGGCCCGCGAGCAGACCACATCAAAGCCTGCGCCCTCTTCCGCCTTCAACGACTCCACCCGCGCGTGCAGGCCCCGCAGGTTCGGCAGTTTCAGGGCGGCGGCCGCCTGCTGGATGAACGCGGCCTTCTTGCCCACCGTGTCCACGCAGGTCACGTTGATCTGCGGACAGGTGATGGCGATCACCACCCCCGGCAGCCCGCCGCCCGAGCCCACGTCCAGCAGACGGATGTGCGGGTCGCTGCCCCAAGACCGGGAGGGGACCCGGTCTCCGCCGGGTCCGAGGGCTGTTTCGCCGGGGGGCGGCCCGGCGACGGAACACGGCTGGCCGCCGGTCTGGCGCAGCAGCGGGCCGATGGCGGCCAGGCTGTCCAGCAGGTGGTGCGTCATCATCTCGGCCGGGTCGCGCACGGCGGTCAGGTTGTAGACCTTGTTCCACTTGGCGATCAGGTCCAGGTAGGCGAGCAACTGGTCGACTTGCGCCGAGGACAATGCCAGGCCCAGCTCGCGCAGACCGGTTTCGAGCGTCGATTTCAACTCCGCACCACTCATGCCAAAACTCCACCCCGGAGCGGGAGCACACAACCAGAGCAGCCGTGGAACCGCCCTTCGACAAGCTCAGGACCGGCCACAGGTTGCGCACCCCTCCCGCCGCAGGCGAGAGCGGGAGAAGCCGCGAAGCGGCGCAGGGGGCGCTTCATTTCCACCCCCCCTTCTTCAGGTGGATCAGCAGCAGCGAGATGCTGGCCGGCGTGATGCCCGAGATGCGCGAGGCCTGACCCAGGGTTTCGGGCCGGTGTTTGGCCAGCTTCTGCCGCGCCTCGAACGACAGCGCGGCCACCTGCAGGTAGTCCAGATCGGCCGGCAGCTTCATGCCTTCGTGGTGCGCGGCGCGCTCCACTTCGTCCTTCTGGCGGTCGATGTAGCCCGAATACTTGGCCGCAATCTCGACCTGCTCCACCACCGGCGCATACAGCTCACCCAGTGTTTCACGTGAAACCACCGGGCGGACATCGGCGTCGTCGGCCTTGGCCGCGGGGTCGTACTTGCCGCCGTCCATGCCCACCAGATCGGCGTAGCCCACGGCCGGGCGGCGCAACAGGTCGAACAGGTTGTGCTCGTGTTCGATGGCTTTTCCCAGCACCCGCTCGCTCTCGGCCGCGGGCAGATTGCGCGGGTTCACCCAAGTGGATTTGAGGCGTTCGGTCTCCCGCGCCACCGCGTCGCGTTTGCGGCTGAAGGCGTTCCAGCGCGCGTCGTCCACCAGGCCCAGCCGGCGCCCGGCTTCGGTCAGGCGCATGTCGGCGTTGTCCTCGCGCAGCTGCAGGCGGAACTCGGCCCGGCTGGTGAACATGCGGTAGGGCTCGGTCACACCCTGGGTCACCAGGTCGTCCACCAGCACCCCCAGGTAGGCCTCATCGCGGCGCGGCAGCCAGGCGTCTTTGCCCTGGCACTGCAGCGCGGCGTTGAGCCCGGCGAACAGGCCCTGGGCGGCCGCCTCTTCGTAGCCGGTGGTGCCGTTGATCTGGCCGGCGAAAAACAGGCCCTGGATCTGTTTCGTCTCGAAGCTGTTCTTGAGCGAGCGCGGGTCGAAGTAGTCGTATTCGATGGCGTAGCCCGGGCGCAGGATGTGGGCGTTTTCCAGCCCCGGCATGCTGCGCACCAGCGCGTACTGGATGTCGAAGGGCAGGCTGGTGCTGATGCCGTTGGGGTAGACCTCGTGCGTGGTCAGGCCCTCGGGCTCCAGGAAGATCTGGTGGCTGTCCTTGTCGGCGAAGCGGTTGATCTTGTCTTCCACGCTCGGGCAGTAGCGCGGGCCCACGCCCTCGATCTTGCCGGTGAACATGGGGCTGCGGTCGAAACCGGAGCGGATGATGTCGTGCGTGCGCAGGTTGGTGTGGGTGATCCAGCATGGGATCTGCCGCGGGTGCATGGCCGAGTTGCCCATGAAGCTGAACACCGGCACCGGCTGGTCCGGGTTCATGCCACCGGGCATGCCGTCGCCGGGCTGCTCGGCGCATTTCGACCAGTCGATGGTGCGGCCGTCGATGCGCGGTGGCGTGCCGGTTTTCAGGCGCGCCTGCGGCAGCTTCAGCTCCTTGAGCCGGGCCGACAGGCTGATCGCCGGCGGGTCGCCCGCGCGGCCGGCGGCGTAGTTGTTCAGGCCGACGTGGATCTTGCCGTCGAGGAAGGTGCCTGCCGTCAGCACCACGGTACGGCTGCGGAAGCGGATGCCGACCTGCGTCACGGCGCCCACCACGCGGTCGCCCTCCACCATCAGGTCGTCCACCGCCTGCTGGAACAGCCACAGCTTGGGCTGGTTTTCCAGCATGCGGCGGATCGCGGCCTTGTACAGGATGCGGTCGGCCTGGGCGCGGGTGGCGCGCACCGCCGGGCCTTTGCTGCTGTTGAGAATGCGGAACTGGATGCCTCCCTCGTCCGTGGCCAAGGCCATCGCGCCGCCCAGCGCGTCCACCTCCTTCACCAGATGGCCCTTGCCAATGCCGCCGATGCTGGGGTTGCAGCTCATCTGGCCCAGCGTCTCGATGTTGTGCGTGAGCAGCAGCGTGGCGCAGCCCATGCGCGCGGCGGCCAGCGCGGCTTCGGTGCCGGCATGGCCACCGCCGACGACGATGACATCAAACTCTTGTGGGTACAACATGGTGAAAGCTCCAGGGCACGGCGGCTGGCGCGCTGCCCGACAATGCGGATGCGGTGTGTTTCACGTGAAACACCCGCCGCCCGGCCGGTGTGTGGCTCGGGCAACCCGCAATTGTCCCATCAATGCCCCTTCGCCGCCCACCCATGCCCAGCACCGCCCCACGCCCGACCGGTGAACCGGCGCTGGCCGCCCTGCCCGGCCTCGGCCCGAAGTCGCAGGCCATGCTGGCGGCGGCGGGCATTCCCGATCTGGCCACGCTGCGGCGGCTGGGATCGGTGGCCGCCTACGCCCGGGTGAAACACAGCGACCCGCGCGCCAGCCTCAACCTGCTCTGGGGGCTCGAAGCGGCGCTCACCGGCCTGCCCTGGCAGACCGTGGCACGCGAACACCGCACCAGCCTGCTGCTGGCGCTGGACGCGTTCGACGTGCAAAAGCCCACGCGCCGCTGAGCGCTGGGCGCCTTTCGCGCAAGCCCGCGCACCACACCCGACAACAACCCTGCGTCTCCGAGACCGAAGCCGCCAGGCCCACAATCGAAACCGCAGCGCGGCCCAGGCCGTCCATCGACCGATCGGCATCTACCGTCAACGTGAGCCCCAGGTGCGAGGCCGCAGACCGTGCCTAACGGCCAGGGACCCGCAACGCAGGAACCGCGATGGATGGCGCTTTCTCATGAACGCAGCGCCGCCCGCACCACCAAGGCCCCCACATGACCAACCCCATCCCCCTCCTCGTTTTCGCCGGCAGCAGCCGCGCCCAGTCCTGGAACCGCAAGCTCGCCAAAGTCGCGGCCGAGGCCGCCCGCGCCGCCGGTGCCCAGGTCACCCACCTGGAGCTGGGCGACTTCGACCTGCCGCTCTACAACGGCGACCTGGAAGCGCGCGGCATTCCGCACGACGCGATCCGTCTGAAGGAAATTTTCCACGCCCACCCGGCCTGGCTGGTGGTCTCTCCCGAGTACAACGGCAGCTACACCGGCCTGTTGAAGAACACCATCGACTGGGCCTCGCGCCCCGTACCGGGCGATCCCCTCTGGGCCACCGGCGGCAAGCCCTTCGCCGGCAAGGTGGTGGGCATGCTCTCGGCCTCGCCGGGCGCACTCGGCGGCCTGCGCAGCCTGAGCCACCTCGCGCCCCTGCTGATGAACCTGCAATGCTGGGTCTCGCCCAAGCAGTTCGCGTTGTCCAAGGCCGCCGAAGCCTTCAACCCGGAAGGCGGGCTCGCCACCGATGCCAGCCGTGCCGGTGTGCAGGCCGTGGTCGATCAGGTGCTGTGGGCCGCCGGCAAATTCCAGGCATGAACTGCCGCCCCGGCTGCGCGGCCTGCTGCATCGCGCCGTCCATCTCCAGCCCCATGCCCGGCCTGCCCCACGGCAAGCCGGCGGGTATGCCCTGCCCACACCTGGACGAAACCCTGCGCTGCCAACTCTTCGGCCAGCCCGAACGGCCCAAGGTGTGCGGCTCACTGCCACCCAGCGCCGAGATGTGCGGCGACACACGCGAGCACGCGCTGCATTTCCTGGAACGGCTGGAACAAGCCACCCGACCATGACAAAGGCCCGCAGAAGCGGGCCTTTAAAAAAGCAAAGCGAACCAAGCCTCTCAGGAGGCGAGTGCCCCACCCAACACACGCCAAGGATCCGGCTCCGCCGGTCCAAGGGCGTGGTCCCCCCTCCGGGGGGAAGCCGCAAAGCGGCGCAGGGGGGTTACTGTTTCACGGCTTCCACCTGAATCACCAGGCGCACGTTCTTCGGGAAACCCCAGTCCACACCGTAGTTCGCGCCGAAGGCTGTGCGGTCGATGGTGGCTTCGAAGTCGCCGCCGCAGACTTCGCGCTTGAGCATCGGGCTGTCGTAGCAGTTGAACTGGTTGGCCTTCATCGTCACCGGCTGGGTCTTGCCCAACAGCGTCAGATTGCCCTCAACGGAAGCGACCTTGTCGCCGTTGAACACGAACTTGCTCGAAACGAACTGGGCCTTGGGGTACTTGGCGGCGTCGAAGATGTCCGGGCTCTGCAGGTGCTTGTCGAACATGGGGGTGCCCGAGTTCACCGACGTCATGTCGATGCTGATGTCCACCATGCCGGTCTTGGCGGCCTTGTCGAAGCTGACCTTGCCTTCCTTCTTGTCGAAGCGGGCGCGGTTCACGCTGGCGCCGAAGTGGCCGATCTCGAAGGTGGCGAACGTGTGCGTCGGATCGATCGCGTACTCGGCGGCCTGGGCGATGCCGGCGGTGGACAGAACGGCCGCAGCGGCCAGCAAGGACAGGGATTTGCGCATGGTTGAACTCCTGGGTTCGGGTTGGTGAAAAGAAAGATCAAAAAATCGCCGGCGCGCGTGCCCGAAACCCAGGATGCCGTGGAACCGGCTTTGCCGGGCCACAGGCATCGCCCCCTGGGGGGTGACGCGCAGCGGCGCAGGGGGGGGTCACAACTTGCCAACGCCCGTGAGCGCCAGCTTGAACTTCACCTGCACCTCGTCGGCCACCATCGAGGTGTCGGCCCACTCCTTCTCGCCGATGCGGAAAGCGAGGCGCTTGATCGGGAAGGCGCCGGTGGCGGTGGTGGTGGCGCCACTCTGGGCCAGCGTCACGGGCACGACCACGTCGCTGCTCGCGCCCTTGATGCTGAGCTTGCCGGCCACTTCGTACTTGGTGGCGTCGATGCGCTTGATGCTGCTGGAGGTGAAGGTGGCCTTGGGGAACTGCGCCACGTTGAACCAGGTCGCCTTGGGCAGCTCGGCGTCGGCCTCGCGGCTGATGCTGGCGCTGCCCGTGTCCACCGTGAAGGCAATCTTGCTGGTCGCGAGCTTGGCCGGGTCGAACGCCAGCTGGGCGCTGAAACTCTTGAACTTGCCCTCCACCGGCACGCCCATCTGGCGGCTGACGAAGGCGATCTCGCTTTGCGCGGGCACCAGCTGCTGCTGGGCCTGGGCGGCCAGGGGCATCAGGCCGCTCAGCGCAAGACCGCAGATCAGGGGGAGGGATGTCGGGCGCAGGCTCATGTGGGGGCTTTCAAAGCGGGAAATCAAAGCAAGGAAGATCGTCGGGTGTGCGGGGTCTCAGCGACCGCCCCAGCCCATGCGCAGCAGCAGGCCGTCGCGGTCCACGAAGTGGTGCTTGAGCGCGCCGGCCACGTGCAGCAGCACCAGGGCCGCCATCGCATAGGCCGAGAGCCGGTGCAGGGGCTTGAGCCCCTCGGCCAGGGTCTCGCTCACCGGCACGAAGTCGGGCAACGGCCACAGGCCGAACAGCACGATGGGGAAACCGGCGGCCGAGCTGTAGGCCCAGCCCAGCAGCGGCACGGCGAAAAACAGCAGGTAAAGCCCGCCGTGCGTGGCGTGGTGGGCCCCGCGCTGCCAGGCCGGCATGGCCTGGGCAATGGTCGCGGGCAACGCGGGCGGGCGGTGCACCAGGCGCCACATGAGGCGCACTGCGGTGAATGTGAGCACCAACACACCGGCCCATTTGTGCCAGCTGTAGAGCTTCAGGCGCTGGGGCGAAAACGGCAGGTCGGCCATGTACAGACCCAGGGCGAACACCCCGATCAGGGCCAGGCCCAGCACCCAGTGCAGCGCACGGGCGACGGGGTGGTAACGGAGGACGGCGGCGTCGGACATGCCGGCAGTGTAGGCACCCGGTGCGGCGCCAAACGTCAAACCGCTTGAAGCCTGAATTCAAAAAATTCGAACGAACTTAGCCTTCCAATTCGCATCCGCCACCTTCACCGCCCTCCTACAATGCGCCCATGCCCGCCCCCATTGCGCCCGACCTGCTGTCGTTGTACCCGGCGCTGGGAGCGCTGCCGGCCCTGCTGCCCCGGCTCGCGGTGATGCAAGTGCCAGCCGGCACCCAGCTGTTTCGCGAGAACGAGGCCTGCCAGGGCTTCCCGATGGTGCTCAGCGGCGAGGTGCGGGTCTCGCGCAGCGCGGCCAACGGGCGGGAACTGGAGCTCTACCGCGTCTCGCCCGGTGAGATGTGCCTGGTGTCCTCGGCCGGCCTGTTCGCGGACCAGCCGCTCACGGCGCGCGGCGTGACCACCTGCGAAACCCGCCTGACCCTGCTCTCCCCGGCGGATTTTCGTGCCGCGCTGAGCGACGAGCGTTTCCGCGCCTACGTGCTGGGCCTGTTTGCCGCGCGCATGGCCGACCTCACCGGCCTGATCGAAGCCATCGCCTTCCAGCGGCTCGACAGCCGCCTGGCCAGCGCCCTGCTCGGCCACGGCCAGCAGGTGCGCGCCACCCACCAGGCGCTGGCCGACGAGCTGGGCACGGTGCGGGAGATCGTGACCCGCCTGCTGCACCGCTTCGAGCGCGACGGCCTGGTCGAGCTCTCGCGCGAGTGCATCACCATCCGCGACAGCGCCGGCCTGCGCGCCGTGGCCGCGTTCCAGTCGCGCTGATCCCCCGGCCACCGCCCGCGCGTGGCGCGCCGGCCGGGCTTTGTGACACAGGTCACATACCGCCACCCGCCGAGCCGGTTCAATATGCCCAGCCCCACCGTGGCCCGGGCGCTGCACAGCGCCGACCCGCGGTGGACCCGGTTCCCTTCATCCACTGGAGCATTCCCATGAGCAAAAACGAAGGCGGCATCGACCGCATCCTGCGCATCGTCGCGGGCCTGGCCCTGATCGCCGCGGCCGCCACCGGCAACATCGGCGTCTGGGGCTACATCGGCGTGGTGCCGCTGCTCACCGGCCTGATGGGCTGGTGCCCGGTGTACACGATGCTGGGCCTCAACACCTGCAGTGTGAAGAAGTAACCCCCCGCGCCGCCTGCGGCGTCACCCCCCAAGGGGGCATCACGAGCGGCCCGGCGAAGCCGGTTCCGCCGTGATCTCGGGTTGGGGCATTTCGCGCCGGATGGTGCCCTCCCGGCAGCGACTTCCAGCGGGCACCGCTTGTGACACAGATGATTTGTCACTGGCAAGACAAGCCGAGGTGCCCGACATGGCGCAACATGGACGCTTCACCAACGTCAGGTTGCCAGCATGCACATCCCTTCACTCCAGGAAGTCGTCAGCCCCGAAGAATGGGCGCTGCGCTGCGACCTCGCGGCCTGTTACCGGCTGGTGGCGGCCTATGGCTGGAGCGATCTGGTCTTCACCCACATCAGCGCCAAGCTGCCCGACAGCGTGACCGGTGGCGAACACCAGTTCCTCATCAACCCCTACGGCCTGATGTTCGACGAGATCACGGCCAGCAGCCTGGTCAAGGTCGACATGGCCTGCAACAAGCTGCTGGACAGCCCGTTCCCGGTCAACCCTGCGGGCTTCGTGATCCACAGCGCGGTGCACGAAGCCCGCCCCGACGTGGTCTGCGTGCTGCACACCCACACGCGTGCCGGCGTGGCGGTGAGCGCGCAGAAGACCGGCATCCTGCCGATCAGCCAGCAAAGCACGTTCGTGCTGGCCTCGCTGGCGTACCACCGCTACGAAGGCGTGGCCTTCCGCCCCGAGGAGAAGCCGCGCCTGCAGGCCGATCTGGGCAGCGCGAATCACCTGGTGTTGCGCAACCACGGCTTGCTCACCGTGGGCAAGACCATCGCCGACGCCTTCCTCGCCATGTACACGCTGGAAAACACCTGCCGCATCCAGATCGACGCGCTGGCCGGCGGCGGGGAACTCAGCCAGGTGGACCCGGCCATCCTGGCCGGCATGGCCGACGTGATGCGCATCGCCACCGCGGGCCAGGGCGCAATGCTCGCGTGGCCGGCGCTGCTGCGCAAGCTGGAGCGGCTCGACCCGGGCTACCGTTCCTGACCGGGCGTGCCGACGAACGCGACCATGCCTTCGAGCACGGTGCGCAGGCGCACCAGTTCACGCGAATGGTTCAGCCGGGTGGACCAGGCCGCCAGACGCGACACGCGCTGCAGCCGTGGCAGCAGGTGGGCCAGGAAGGCCTGCAGGCCGGATTGGCCGCGCTCGGCCGGGTGTGCCGCTTCGCGCGCCTCGCGGTAGGCGTTGAGCACCGCCAGCACCGCCTGCGGCCCCAGCGGCTCCAGGAAACGGGCCAACGACATCACCAGCTGCAGCGCGTCGTAGCGCTGCACCATCTCCAGCGACAGGCCGGGAAACAGGCGTTCTTCAAAATCGATGCGGGCAAAACGCTGGCCGTCCCAGGTCAGGTTGCGGGCCTGCGCGCCCCCGTGCCACTGGCCGCGCGCGTGAAACGCCGCCAGATCGGCGCTGGCCGCGCACATCAGCGGCAGGCGCTCGGCCTCGGGCAGGCGGTGCAGCAGGTGCTCCAGTGTGGTGCCCACGTCGCCCGTCACCAGCGATTCGCCGTCGAAGGCCACCACCGGTGGCACCCGCTCACCGGCCGCCGCCAGCGCCAGCAGGCGCTCGTGCTCGTAGGCCAGCAGCGCCGCGCCGTCGGTCTGGCGCACCGCGCGCCAGGGCACCGGCACGCCCACGAAGTGCGCGAACAGGTAGGCCCCGAGCGAATGGCCCAGGCCACGCAAGGGCCGCCGTGCGGTCTTGGTCCAGGTTTTGAGGGGGGGAGAGGTGTTCAAGACCCGCGATTATCCTGAAAACGCCCCGCCGGCCGGCGCCCGACCCAGGCCGGGTCAGCCGGCATCGGCGTAGCGCCGCAGTTCCCAGCCGCTCACCTGCTGCGCAAAGGCGTCCCACTCGGCGCGCTTGAGGCGCAGGAACTGATCACAGAAGGCCGCGCCCACCGCCTCGCGCAACACCGCATCGACCCGCAGCGCATCGAGTGCGTCGTGCAGATCGCGCGGCAGCCTGGGCGGCATGGCCGCGCCGCTGGCCTGGCGCTGGTACAGGTCTTCGTCGCAGGGCTCGGCCGCGGGCAGCGCCCCGTCGATGCCGTCCAGCCCGGCGGCCAGCGTGGCCGCGAGCGCCGCGTACACGTTGCACGAGGGGTCGGGCAATCGCCATTCGATGCGCCCGGCCACGGTGCGCACGAGGCAGGTGCGGTTGTTGTCGCCCACGGTCTTCCACACCGGCGACCAGGTGGTGCCCGAGGCGCTCTCGCTGCTGGCCAGGCGCTTGTAGCTGTTCACCGTGGGCGCGCACAGCGCGGCCAGCGCGTCGGCGTGGTGGATCAGGCCAGCGGCGAACCGGTGGCCAGCCGTGCTCAGGCCCAGCGCGCCGGCCGGGTCGGCCATCACCGCGCGGCCGATGCCCTGCGCCGGGCCGCCCCAAGCAGGGCGCCCCCCTCCGGGGGGGACGGGCCCTGGCCCGGCGGGGGGAGCCTGGTCTTCCGTGAGGCTGAGGTGGAAATGCAGGCCGCTGCCCGGCGCGCCCGCCAGCGGCTTGGGCATGGTGGAAAAGCTGCAGCCGTGCCGCGCCGCCACGGCGTGCGCCGTGAGCTTGAACAGCTGGTAGCGGTCGGCCGCGGCCAGGGCCTCGTCGTGCCGGTAATTGATCTCGTACTGGCCGATGGCGTCCTCGTGGTCCATCTGCTGCAACTCGAAACCCAGCGCCGTGAGGTGCCGGCGCATGTCGTCCAGAAAGCCGAAATTGCGGTGGATCGCCTTCAGGTCGTAGGACGGTTTGTCCAGCCGGTCCTCGGCGTCGGCCACGCCCCAGCGGCCCTGGGCGTCCTGCTTGAGCAGAAAGAACTCGGGCTCGATGCCAACGTGAAAGGTCCAGCCGCGTTCGCGCAGGCGGTTCAGCTGGTGCTTGAGCAGCTGGCGCGAGCAGGTGGCCAGCGGCTCACCGCCGGCAAAACCGTCGCACACCGCGTGCGCCACGCCGGGCATGAAGGGCAGCGGGCGCAGGCTGTCGGGCACCACACGCCCGAAATACTCGCTGCGCGCGCCCATGCGTGGCAGGCCCGTGCCCCAGATGCTGGGTCCCGCGAAGCCGGCGCCGGAGGCCACCGCGTCGGGCAGCGCCTCCAGCGGCACCAGCTTGCCCTTCGGGCTGCCGTGCAGGTCGGTGAAGGTGGCCATCACCGAATGGATGCCCTGCTCGCGCAGGCTGCTGATGCGTTGATCGAGGCTGGGCTGACCCATGCGGATTCCAGACACAAAAAAGCCGGGGCTTGCCCGGCGGAAGAGGAGGTGGCTCAGGCCAGCGTTTCGGCCATGGCGGCGTCGAGCACGCCCAGGGCTTCGGCGAACACGCTGTCTTCGATGGTGAGCGGGAACAGGTAGCGGATCACGTTGCCGTACACGCCGCAGGTCAGCAGCAGCAGGCCACGTTTGAGGGCGGCGGCCTGCACCCGCTTCGTGGTGTCGGCGTCGGGCGCGCCGGCCGCGTCCACGAACTCGCAGGCCACCATCGCACCCAGGCCCCGCACGTCACCGATGCGGGCGTATTTCGCCTTCGCGCCGTTCAGGTGCGCCACCAGCCGCGCGCCCAGCCGCTGCGCGCGCTCGGGCAGCTGTTCTTCCGCCATCACGTCCAGCACCGCGTGCGCCGCGGCAATCGCCAGCGGGTTGCCCGCATACGTGCCGCCCAGGCCACCCGGCGCCGGGCCGTCCATGATCGCGGCCTTGCCGCACACGGCCGACAGCGTGGTGCCGCCGGCCATGCTCTTGGCCAGGGTCATGAGGTCGGGCGACACGCCGTAGCGCTCCATGGCAAACATCCTGCCGGTGCGCGCAAACCCGGTCTGCACCTCGTCCGCGATCAGCAGGATGCCATGTTGATCGCACAGTTGCCGCAGCCACAGCACCGCCTCCTTCTGGATCGGGTTGAAGCCACCCTCGCCCTGCACCGGCTCGAAGATGATGGCCGCCACGCGCGAAGGCTCGATGTCGCACTTGAACACGTGGTCCATGGCGCGCTTCGTCTCGTCCAGCGAGGCACCCTCCGCGGGGAAAGGCACGTGGTAGATCTCGGGCGGGAAGGGGCCGAAGCCCGCCTTGTAGGGCTGGACCTTGCCGGTCAACGACACCGCGAACAGGCTGCGGCCGTGAAAGGCACCGCCAAAGGCGATCACGCCGCTGCGCCCGGTCGAAGACCGCGCGATCTTGATCGCGTTCTCGATCGCCTCGGCGCCGGTGGAGAAAAACGCGGTCTTGACCTGGCCCTCGATCGGCACGATGGCGTTGATGCGCTCGGCCAGCGCCACGTATTCGGCGTAGGGCACCACCTGGTAGCAGCTGTGCGTGAAGCGCTGCAACTGCGCCGCGATCGCCGCCTGCACCTTGGGGTGCACGTGGCCGGTGTTGAGCACCGCGATGCCACCGGCGAAATCGATGAAACGCCGGCCCTCGATGTCCCAGAGTTCGGCGTTCTTCGCGTGGTCGATGAAGAAGTCCCCCATCACGCCCACGCCACGCGGCGTGGCGTCCAGCCGGCGCTGGTGCCAGGCGGCGTTGGTGTGGGGCGCGTTCAGGTTTTCAGGTTTCTGCGGTGCGTTCACGGGGGGGTCTCCTTCAAAAGCGCACACAGCGGTGCGAGGTGTCTGATCCAAGGGCACCGCGGAACCGGCTTTGCCGGGCCGCCAGTGCCGTCCCCCCCTCTGGGGGGAAGCCGCGTCAGCAGCGCAGGGGGGCGCCGGTTACACCGGCGAATCAATCCTTATCCAAGTTGTTTTGGTTTCCGTGTACTTGTCAAACGCGTGCAGCGACTTGTCGCGCCCCACCCCGCTCTGCTTGAAGCCGCCAAACGGCACGGTGATGTCGTCTTCGTCGTACTGGTTCACGTGCACCGTGCCGGCGCGCAGCGCGCGGGCCACGCCGTGCGCCTTGTTGATGTCGCGCGTCCACACGCCCGCCTGCAGGCCGTACACGCTGTTGTTCGCCTGGCGCACCACGTCGGCCGCCTCGGTGAAGCTCTGCACCGCGAGCACCGGGCCGAAGATCTCTTCGCGCGCGATCGCCATCTGCGGCGTCACCCCGTCGAAGATGGTGGGCTGCACATAACAGCCGCCCGCCACCGGCGATGCCAGCGCACCACCCGCGATCAGCTGCGCGCCCTCGCTGGTGCCCAGGGCGATGTAGCGCATCACGTTGTCGAGCTGTACCTGGTCGACGATGGCGCCCATCACCGTGCCCTTGTCCAGCGGGTTGCCCGGCTGGTAGTTCGGCACCAGCTTGAGCGCCTTCTCCAGGAACGCGTCCTTGATGCGTTCTTCAACGAAGAGGCGCGAAGGCGCGTTGCAGCTCTCGCCCTGGTTGAAGAAGATGCTGCCCACGGCGGCCTCGACCGCGCGGTCCAGATCGGGGCAGTCGGCGAACACGATGTTGGGCGACTTGCCACCCAGTTCGGTCCAGGCGCGTTTCAGGTTGCTCTGCCCGGCCATCACGTGGATCTGCTTGCCCACGCGCGTGCTGCCGGTGAAGGCGATGCAGTCCACGTCCATGTGCAGCGCCAGCGGCGAGCCGGCTTCAGTGCCAAAACCCGGCACCACGTTGAACACGCCGGGCGGAATGCCGGCGGCCAGCGCCAGCTCGGCCAGCCGCAGCGCGGTGAGCGGGCTTTTTTCGGACGGCTTCAGCACCACCGAGTTGCCCGCCGCCAGGGCCGGCGCGATCTTCCAGGCCGCCATGATCATGGGGTAGTTCCAGGGCACGATGATGCCCACCACACCCACCGGCTCGCGCGTGATCAGCGCCAGCGAGTTGCTCGGCGTGGGCGCGATCTCGTCGTACACCTTGTCCACCGCCTCGCCGTACCAGCGGATGCAGTTGGCCGCGCTGTTCACGTCCACGGCGCGCGCGTATTTCACCGGCTTGCCCATGTCCAGGGTTTCGGTCAGCGCCAGCTCGTCGGCGTGCGCCAGCAGCTGGTCGGCGAACTTGATCATCACGCGCTTGCGCTGCGCCGGCGCCATGCCGCTCCAGCGCCGGTCCTC
>Ga0209343_10001919_pt1 | contig 27618 bp, 27 predicted proteins | sample RifCSPlowO2_02_FD_184026 | JGI IMG/M metagenome (GOLD analysis project Ga0209343, IMG submission 184026) | Groundwater microbial communities from Rifle, Colorado - Rifle CSP2_plank lowO2_0.2 (SPAdes) (version 2) | ecosystem: Environmental > Aquatic > Deep subsurface > Groundwater | place... | reverse complement strand
TGATTACATATACATTATTGCTGTAATGCATCTCCATAGGAAGCCGTTTTACTGGAAAAGCAGGCTCGAATGAAGATTATAAAAGGATAATTGAGACAGCCTGATAGAACATGGTTAAATAATAAGATAAAAATCTGGACAGGCACTTTTATTCTGTCTTGCAAGAGGGAAAATGCACAGGCACATTATCTTTCAGAACATAAGGCAGGAGATGTTGTCAATAAATAGAAGGCAGGAGATTGCGATTGTGGAGGGGGAAAGGAATAATCATGACAACTAAACAACCGCATCTTATAGTCATTGCAGGCCCAAACGGCGCAGGGAAATCAACAACTGCTCCTTTCTTACTAAAAGGAACTCTTAAGGTAACTGAGTTTGTAAATGCAGACTTAATCGCCCAAGGTCTCTCCGGATTTCAGCCGGAGGGTGCAGTTTTTCATGCCGGACGAGTAATGCTTGAGCGCATACATTATCTTGCGGAAAAACGCATTGATTTTGCCTTTGAGACAACATTGGCAAGTCGTAGTTTTGCTCCATGGATTGCTGATTTACGAAAAACAGGTTACGACTTCCATCTGGTTTTTCTATGGCTGCCAAATGAGGATTTTGCTATTGCCCGCGTTGCTGAGCGAGTCCGCATGGGTGGACATGATGTGCCTGAGAAAACAATCAGGCGGCGATACTATGCTGGCATTAAAAACTTTTTCCGACTATATAAACCTTTGGCAGATTTCTGGCGTGTCTATGACAATTCATATCCTGCAGGTCCGCGTTTGATAGCTTCAGGCAGTAGGTCTGAATCTGATAATATAAAAGATATTGCAATATGGAATATGATTATGGGATAATTAAAGCATGAAAAAGAAATCTGAAAAATCAATAGATGAGATTTTTAAAGAAGGCTCTCTTATAGACAATGCTTTAAAGAAAGCCGTTCAGGAAGCTCTTGTGCGCCATAAACAGGCCGGCAATCCGATTGTTGTCTGGCGTGACGGCAAAATTGTCTGGCTCAAGCCTGAAGAAATTCCTGTGCAGAGATAATGAATTCACCCCTTCATCACCTTCGTTGACCAAATCCTCGCCGCCAAGAAACAACCCCCTGTCTCCCCTTTTGCTAAGGGGGGAATTATCTAATACCGACACATCACCCTTGAGTGTCAGATTGAACAGATTATTGCTGATATGTGGGTAGAGGAGCGGTATAATTGTTAAGAAATCTTTTATAAAAAGGAGGGTGACTCAATGGATACTTGTAAAAAAGATTTAATTGTATGCATCCCAAAAATTCTCGGTTTCAGAGGTAGGATATAGAATTCATAGATATGGGAATTAATTCTGCAGTTTTGGATTCAGGGTGTCTCTCAACCCCTCGCCGAAGAGGTTAAATGCGAGAACTGTAATGAGTATCGTTATCCCGGGAATGTATGTTAACCAGGGGGCATCAAAAAGGTATTTTTTTCCGTCAGAGAGTATATTTCCCCATGTAGCATTAGGGGGTGGAACACCAAAACCGAGGAAGCTCAGTGCTGATTCTGTAAGAATGGCTGATGCAATACCAAGTGTGGCAGAAACGAGGACAGGTGCCATAGAGTTTGGGAGGAGATGACGGAATATAATCCTTTTATCAGGAGAACCTATTGCCTTTGCAGCGAGTATAAACTCCTGCTCCCTTAAGGAGAGCATATCTGCTCTTACAAATCTTGCAGGTCCGACCCACCCTGTAATACCTATTACAATCATTATATTCCAGATGCTTGGCGGTAGCAGGGCGATGACAGTGAGGATAAGGAAAAAGGCGGGAAAGCTAAGCTGGATATCTATCAATGCCACAATCAGTGTATCTACTGTCATAATATTATATTTGCCGACCTTTATCATATTTTCACCATAATATCCTGCAATACCTCCAATCAACACGCCAAGGATTATAGATATACCTACAGCTATAAATCCCACAGAGAGTGAGACAATAGCGCCCTGAAGCATGCGGGCAAGGACATCCCTGCCGAGTTCGTCTGTGCCAAGGAGGTATAAACCCAGATATGGAAGACCCTCTTTCGGGACAGAATCTATCGTGGGTTTTGATAGTGGAGATTTGAGTTTGTCTGGAAGTCTTACAGTATTAGGATTAAGAAGCGGCTCCTCCCCGCTGGTGACAATAACACCTGTTAAGGCTAATATGAAAAATATTAAAAGTATAATTAGACCATAAAGTGCCATCCTGTTCCTTTTAAATATCTTCCAAAATTCCTGAAAAGGGGTGCTTGGAGGAGGCATTGAATCTCCAGCTTCTAACTTCTGACTTCTGACTTCTATCTTCTGGCTTTCTGTCATAGCTTTATCCTCGGGTCAACAAACATATAAATCAAATCAGATACAAATGTCCCTGCAAGGACTAAGACTGCGGAGAAAAAATTCAGCGTAATGATAATTGGGAAATCTCTTGCAAGGATGGCTTCATATCCCATCCTTCCTATACCCGGCCAGGCAAAAATAGACTCTATGATTACAGAGCCTCCTATAAGCCCCGGCAATAACATACCGAACATAGTAACAAAGGGGAGGAGTGCATTTCTCAGGGCATGGTTATAATTTACCTCATCCTCAGTAAGACCCTTTGCCTTTGCTGTCCTGATATAATCCTGTCCCATAACCTCAAGCATCTGAGACCTTACATAACGGGAAAGTATTGCAATACCTGCAGTTGCCTCAAGGATGGATGGGAGAACAAGGTGCCACAATTTATCCATATGTGCAAAAGGAAAGCCTACCCCCTCTCTTCCGAATGTCCTCATGCCAAGCACAGGGATATTGAAGACCTCTACTACAAAAATAATCAGCACATAGGCAAGGAAAAAACTGGGAAGCGAGATGAGTGCGTAAGAGAGAAAAGTAGTCCAGCGGTCAAATCTAAAACCTCTTTTAAATGCTGCGTGTATCCCTACAGGAAAGGCAAGAAGCCAGGTAAGGATTGTCCCTACGATGAAAAGCAAAAGGCTATTATAAGAACGTTCAGTTATCTTCCCTATTACAGCCTGATTGTCTTTAAAGGATTTCAAAGTGCCTGTGAATAGCTTCTTAAAAAATAATACATACTGGATGTGGAGTGGTTTATCCAAATCAAAGGCAGCCCTGTATCTCTCAAGGTCTTCCTTTGTAAATCTGGGATTAAGCGGGTTTATCTGGCTTGGTTCACCGGGTGCAAGATGAATCACCAGAAAAGAGATAATGGAGACAAAAAACAGGGTGATAAGTTTTTTATACAGGCTCTTTATTGCAAATACAAACATAAAATTGTAATCGTATAGCTTGGAAAAATTAAATCAGTTTAGTGAAATGTTTGTTGTGATGGCTCAATTGTAGTTACCTGACCAAAGTTTTGTTCATACTTCTTCATATTATCCAATAGTGCAGCTATGATACGCTTTATATGTCCCGGGGTGACAATAATTCGGGAAACCAGGTGGGTACCGTTTGGAGAATTAAGAAGCCAGTCAATGATAAATTCTTCAGGGCTATGTGAAACGAACATTGAGTTGCTGAAGTGGCCGCGGGACATTTCATCGGCAGTATTTATAGTAATTTGTTGTTGCTGAGGTGCTTGCTTGGTTGTCATATAGTCTCCTTTCTTTGGGAAAAAGTTTCATCAGAATTATGTTGCGTCAGACTCTGATGGCACAGAAATTTTTAGCTATTTTTTTATATCCTCACTTCTTCACCTCCTTTTGCTGAGGCGGTAGCGTATAAAGGGTTAATTGTCTTACCAAAACCAATCGTGTTTATATGAGTATAAATCTCACCTTGGTCTCTGTCAATTAAGAATATACAAATTTAATTTAACTCTTGTCTGACAATAATTATATTGTAATTATACTATTTTGAGGTAACATTATTTTGTATGCATCCGAAATTGAAGGAAACCCTTGAGAGATTTTACAGGGAATACGATTTAAAGTCACGGATTGAACATGACCCTATTGAATTTCCTCATAGATACGATAAGCCAGAAGAAATTGAGATTGCAGGCATGATTGCATCATCATTAGCCTATGGAAATGTAACCTTATTTAAGCCGGTTATTAATAAGATTCTGTCTGTCCCTGTTGATTCTCTGCGGGAATTTATCATGAATTTTGACCCCCATAAGGATAGCAGGTTATTCGGTGGTATAAAATATAGATTTAATTCTGAAAAGGACATTATCTGTCTTATCTACTTTATAAAACTGGCATTAATTGGATATGGCTCACTGAAAAATCTTTTTTATTCATTTTACAATCATAAAGATAAAAATATTGCCAATGCCCTTAATGAATTTGTAAAGTATTTTGTATCCCTTGATTTGTCACCTGTCTATGGTAAAAGGGAATATACGAAGGGAGTTAAACTGTTTTTCCCTTCCCCTGAGGATGGGAGTGCGTGTAAGAGATTGAATCTCTACCTCAGATGGATGGTCCGCTCTGATGATGGGGTTGATTTTGGTATCTGGGATAAAATACCGCCATCAAAACTCATAATACCTCTTGATACCCACATAGCGAGGATTTGCATATATCTCGGCTTAACAAGGCTTAAAAGCGCCGGCTGGAAGATGGCTGAGGAGATAACTGATAATCTGAAGCTCCTTGACCCAGATGACCCTGTTAAATATGACTTTGCCCTATGTCATCTCGGCATATCAGGTGAATGCCCTCTTCTGTCAGTTCGGAGTTCGGAGTTTGGAATCAGGGGTGGAGGACGGTTGTCCCGTTTGTCAGAAAAATGTTGTGACTGCTCATTAAGGAATGTATGCAATTGGGCTGCAAAAAAAAGTTAATAATATTCTACCCACAGTTTGATATGAGGTAATGTATTAAAATTCTACGACCTTTACATCTGCCGTTTTCCTCAGATTTGCTATATATTCCGATAACTTTTTATTAACCTCCATGGATTTCAGGTAGTCCTTTAGTTTGTCATGAACCTCATTCAGGGGGATAGTCCTGCCTGGTTTTTTGTCAACCATCTTTATTATATGGTAGCCAAATTCTGTTTCCACAACATCACTTACCTCACCTTTATTAAGACTGAAGGCTGCCTTTTCAAAAGGGGGAACCATCATCCCCTTTCCAAAAAATCCAAGGTCGCCTCCGTTCTGTCCACTACCGGGGTCATCAGAATTTTCCTTAGCCAGTTTTGCAAAATCTTCTCCACCCCTTACCTTCTTTAATAATCCATCAATCTTCTTTTTTGCTGTCTCCTTTGCCTCTTTAGTTGCATTCTTATCAACCTTCACAAGTATATGACTTGCCTTAACCGATTCCTGTTCTAAAAACTTGGTAGAGTTATTTTTATAATAATCATCTACTGCCTTTTCATCAATTGAGACTTTATCTTCAATATCATTTTTAATTAATTTCTTTATGGTGATTGCCTTTCTGACATCGGTTTTTATATCGTCCATGGTCATATTTTGTGATTTTATCATCTGATTAAAGTGGTCCTCGCTTGGGAATCTTGACTTAATAGTATCAATCTCCTTTTTTAGCTCATCGTCAGATATCTTAATTCTCTTCTTCTTGGAATTCTGCATGAGAAGTTCCCTGCTTATTATATCTTCAATAAGACTCTTATTTATATCTTTTGCACGTTCTTCAGGAAACTGCTGTCCCATCATGGTTAGCCTTTTCTTAAAGCTTTGAAGGGCTTTACTGAATTCGGCTCCGCTGATATTTGTACCATTTACTGTAGCTACAACATCTGGAATCTTTATCTCTTTTGCTGGCACGGCCGGATTCATTACAGCTTTACCTTTTTCATTTTCAGCAAAGCCATTGTGGTGAGATAATAAGACTCCACATGCCGCTAACATTATTACAATACTTTTTAAAACTAAATTTTTGCTCACAAATCCTCCTTTTTATAAATAAAATTACCCTTCCATTTATTTAACAACAACCTCAATAAGATTGTCAACACTTAAATACCTTTCTTTTGCCCTTTTCATATCAGTCAGCTTTACCCTTTTCAGTTCGGCAGATAACTTATTATGATAATCTACATCTTTTTTGTAAAATTCAGCTGCCCCCATATAATAACACCGGTTTATCCTTGACAGCCCTCTCATTAATTCTCCTGCTATATATTTATTTACAGCCCTCTTTAAATCCTCCTCCTTTATTTCTATCCCCTTAAAACTCTCAATTTCTTTCAGGATACCATCCCTTGCCATTTCCACTGTATCAGGTGTTGTTCCCATTGCTGCAGCGAAAAGGGCGTGAGTTTCATCGTATAATGAGAACCATGCACCAATGGAGTATGCCAGCCCTTGTCTCTCTCTTAATTCAAAAGCCATACGCTCAGAAAATATATAACCAAGCAATCTCAGTGCCGCCCTGTCCACCGGGTCAATTTTTATAAGCTTACCAATTCTTAAATAAGATTGTCTTGTCTTTAAATCCCTGTTTATTGATAGCGGGGTATTGGGTGTCTCTTTAACTATAAGCCGTGAAAAGTCTGTAGCAGGAAGCTCAATAACCATTTTCTCCATATTTCCCAGAAACCTATGGATTTTTTTTATAACCTCATCAGCCTCTATGCCTGTTGCAACAGTTATTATGAGATTATCAGGTGAGAAATATATCTTATGAAAATTTTCAAGGTCCTCCTTTGTTATGGAATTTATGGTTTCAAATGTTCCAGAAATGGCTTTGGACTGCGGGAACCCTTTGAAGACCTCTTCAAAAAATAGTTTCTTTGACAGGGTATCAGCCTTTGAGTCCTCTCTCTTTATAAGATTAAGCATTTCTGTCCTTACAAACTCAATATCTTCATTTTCAAAACGGGGGTTAGTGATAAGATTTGCGAGTATTTCTATCCCCTTATCATAATATTCATCTATAGTCTCAAGACGCAGATAAGAGTATTCGTGTGTAGTATAGAAATCGTCATATGGGATAAATTCAGAATCCCTTGTTTTTAGGGTAACCCCGATAGCAGAGAGTTCTTTTTGAAATGTCTTATAATCTGCTGTCTCTGTTCCCCTCTCCATTATTCTATGGATAAAATCTACAATGCCGGTCTTACCTTCAGGCTCCATCAGGGAGCGGTTTTTGGCAAGTAGATGGATGGCAAATACCTCTGAATCCTTATTAGAATTGACAATCAGGGTTAGTCCGTTTTTAAAAGCAACCTTTTTAATGCCCCCGCTTTTTTTAGAATGTGAAATGCGGGATGGAAGATTTGGAATTATGGGATACGATTTTTTAAATTTACCATCTGAAAGCTTCCACTCATTAACCAGCTTTATGCTTTCTTCTGTAAATATTTTTTCTCCCTTTGCAGATTCTTCTTTGAGGTAGTAGTCTTTTTTCATTTTTTCCCTTACAGTTTCAATACCCTCTTCACCTGATGTAATCAGACTCGTCATGAAGGCAGGATTTAATAAATATCTCTTTGCAATATCTTCCAATTGTGGAACTGATACCTTCTCCAATCTGCTGATATAGTTTTTTGCAAAGTCCCACCCGCCAGCAGCAATAAACTTGCCCTTTACCATACCATAATAGTGTGGTTTTTCTGAAAGGGAAATCTCCTGTGTTTTTGTAGATACTATAACTCCCCTTCTCTCCTCTTCATTTATTGGTTCATTAGTGAATTTATTTATCTCTTCTAATGTTGCCTTCTTTATATCTTCCGCATTTGAACCGAGGGGGGAAGAAATGGATATTTTAAGAAAAGAAAAGTGTTTATTAAAATCTATATTCACGCTAATATTGAAAACCTCTCCTTTATTATTACTTTTTAGATTGCTATTTACTCTTTCTTGCAGGTCTGCATCAAGGAATTGTGCTATAATAAGCATTCCATAAAAATCCAGATTTTCTATGCCTGGTAGGGGGATACCCAGTGTTATGGATGAATGGCTAATTGAAGATGCTGATAGTTGATAGCTCAGGTCTGATTGCTGAATACGGTGGTGATTTTCTATTGGAAGTTTCTGTGGTGGATATTTTCCAAAATATCTCTTTACGAGCCTCAGCATCTCCTTGCTATTGAAGTCTCCCATGATTATTGCAGTCATATTATTGGGGACATAGTATCTCTCGTAATACTCCTTAACCTGTTCCCTTGTCATATTTTTTATTGTCTCAGGAATTCCTATCGCAGGGAGGTTATGAGGTGTACCATAAAAGAATCTTAAGTTGAAAAATTCATTTTCAAGTGATGATGGTTCTGATGTATCCCTTGCAATTTCATTAATAATTATTCCCTTCTCCTTCTCAAACTTGTCTTTGGGAAATGTAGAGTTAAATAACATATCTGACTGGATATCCAGCGCCTTTTCAATATTTGATTTTTCTGCAAGGACTATGTAATTTGTATAATCTGTATCCGTGTGGGCATTATTATAAATACCGTAAAAATCTATCTCTTTATACAGTTTCTCCTGAGTCCTTTTCTCGGTTCCGTTGAATAGTAAATGTTCAAGCATGTGAGAGACTCCACTGTTGGTAAAGTCTTCATAGGATGAACCTGCTTTTACAGTAACGACACATGAAATGACAGGATTCTGATGATTCTCAATTAGGACAACCTCAAACCCATTGGGGAGTTTAATATTAAGTGGAGTTGCAGCATGAATGTCATTACTCCACCACAGCAAAAAGATGAGGGGAAAAATGACAGGGATGTATTTTTTGTATGTCATAATGAAAAAAACTTAATGAAACCACAGATTACACAGATTTTCACAGATTATAAAATACTTTAACAAGGATAGACAGGATGGACAGGATAAAAGAGATAAAAATGATTTTTAAATATCCTGTTTATCCTGTGCCTCCCTGTTAATTAATTCTTTTTTATTGTTTTTTATCTGTGTTATCTGTGAAATCTGTGGTTGCTTTTATAATTTTTTGTGTTCTGGCTATAGTTTTTTCAATCTTTGTAATTTCTTTCTTTCGCTTTTTGGCAGTCTTCTTGGATTCCCCTTCTTTTTTGTGGTAATCCTTATTTCAAAATCCTCTTCTATCTCCCCTTTTACTGTAGAAATTTCTGCCATTATTAAACTCTCCTCAAACTCTCCTGATGATATAACAACTGAACCATGTCTTAATGCAAAATCAGCTACCTCTCTATCAGAAGTAACAATAGTAGATGCCTCTCCACTCTCAACCATTCTTTTTATTACCTCATCAGCCTTTTCACCTCTCCTTGAATAGACGATTTTAATCCCCTTTATAACCTCTCTTTTTTCTGTTGTGTAGCCGCCCTTCCACCCATCAAATACAACAGTCAAGCTATGCCCTTTTAATTTTTTGTAGTTATAAAGATTTTCAATAAATCTATTCCTTGTTTCCTCAAATGAATCAATAAAGTCTCTTCTGAATCTGTCAGATGTCATTAATAGATTGTATCCGTCAATAATTATCTTCAATGCCATGGTAAAAGATTATAACCTCTTAATTTCATAATTTCAATTCATTCATTAATATAGAAATTTAGTAAAAATATTTAGGTTGACATCATTTGTCAACCCATGTTAAATAATCTTGTAAAATGGAAACGTTTGGACAAAAAATAAAAAGTTTAAGGTTAAAAAAGGGGCTAAGCATAAAAAGGCTCTCAACCCTTTTGCAAATAGATTATACCTACATAAGCCATATAGAGCGTGATAAATCCATTCCATCAGAAGGTCTTCTTAAAAAGCTTGCAAAAAAATTAGGGGCGGCTGAAGAAGAGCTTAAAATTCTTTCTGGAAAGATTCCTGAAGATATAAAAAAAATTCTTTACGAATATCCTGTAGAAGCCCCTATACTTATTCGCGATGCATTGAGTAGTTATGCTGCATTAAAACAACTCTCTTTTTGGGAAGACAAAAAAAAGCACCTTGAACAATTTTTTACTCCTATTGATATAGCATCAGGAATGCTTGAAATTATTGGAGTTGTCAGGTCTAATCAGAATTGCAGAATAATAGACCCAAGTTGTGGAGATGGTGTGTTTCTAAAGGCAGCAAAAGAAAAAGTCCCAGAGCTCAAAATTTTTGGATGTGATATAGATTTTAATCATATAAACTCTGCAAAGTCCCAAATTTCAGGAGGTAATTTTATTACAGGCAATGCCCTTAAAGTGCTATTACAACAGGAAGGTTCTTTTGATTTTGCAGTAGGAAATCCACCCTTTAGTGCTCAAGATAATCTTGTAACAGATAAAGATATTCTCAATAAGTTCAGGCTTGGCTCTGGAAGAAAAAGTCAGGCCGTAGAAATACTTTTTCTTGAACTGTTTGTTTGTCTGCTTAAGGGGGGAGGCAAATTTTCTATCATATTGCCAGAAGGTATTTTGTCTGCCAGACCGCAAAGATATGTGAGGGATTGGTTAGCATCAAATACAGTAATTTATTCTTTAATAAGTCTGCCAAGAAATACATTCAAGAAAACCTCTTCTAAATGTGTAATTATAAGTGGCGAGAAGAATACCATTTTTAATAGTGGTGTTAAATATGCCATCTTCAACGGAAACAATTTTTCTGAAACTGTTAATATGGTTAAAGGCAAATACAAGAATTCCATTAAACAGGCAGAGATTAAAAATATAGAAGATTGGCGACCAGAGAATTTAGCATTTGCTAAAGCGAGACAACTTTGTAAAAGACCGGATTGGATTTATCTTGGGGAGCTTATAAAATTTAGAACTGGTTTTGTTAAATACGGGAAAGATAGAATCTTTGACCCCAAGCCAAAAGATGGAGGTTATCAATTGATTGTTGCAAAAAATTTTCTGCCAGTTACAGGACTGGATTTAGATAAAGTAAGACATTTTATAACTACAGATAATCCTTCGTTTTCTTTAAAGGCTAAAATAAGGAAGAGAGAAATACTTTTTGTTCGGGTTGGAGTGGGATGTTGTGGACGAGTAGCTGTTTTTGATTGTGATATAAATGCCCAGGCAGATGATTGGATACATATCCTGACTCCACAGGAAGGAGTCAATCCTTGGTATATAACTTCATGGATGGCAAGCTCTTATGGACAACGATTAATAAAACTAATTTCTCATGGTGTTGGGACTGTAAGCATTTCAAAATCAAGTCTGGGACAGTTATTGATTCCAAGGCTTGATAAAAATACAGAAAAAGAAATTGCAGAGATTTTTAGAGCATTTACCAAGCAGCGAATTCAATATAGTTTATGGGTTTGTGTTTTAGATGAGATATTCAGGAGGCATATCAAAAATCTGGAGGGATTAACTTCTCTCCCCACAGTAAAAAGACAGTATCCTCTTCAACAGCATCAGGATCAATTCCAGCCAAGTATTTAAAAAAGTTAGGAAAGCTTAAAGAACACTGTAGCCGCCTTTGAGTTTTTGAATCTATTTTTGGATTTAAGGTAATAATTGTGGGTTTACTATTTCTTAAGTCGGATAATCTTTCCTGTACATGCTTTCGTGCAACCTCTGGTGATACACTTCTATCCTTTATAAGGTTGTCTAATTCCCTTAGAGTTTCTATGGTCAGAGGTTTCCATATCTCTTTCCACTTCTCAGGAGAAATAACAGCCTCCACTATTTTAACAATTTTCTTTTTATTGCCTTCACTTTTCCAAAAACCAACAATAAGTGTAAATTGCTGATTATTCTGAAATTGTCTTAAAGCATCTCCAAAATATACAGAGCCTCTCCATTTTGCTGTTTTTATAGAGATTGGGCCACCTGCTGGATTTGGATTCAGTTTTTCGGGAATATCCCACTCGCTGGTATAGTAAATATCAAAGAAGGTTTTCTTCAGCCAATCCTCAAATTTGAAGCCGTGTATTTGACGTTCATTTCTTGGCATATGCAATCTATACTACTTTTGCTTTGTAGCGTCAATATATTTGTATTTGCAGGACATTGTATATATAAAAATCTATGTATATAATACCAATTCAAGTTGTCAATTAGGTAAAGTTAAATGGCAAAAATTTTTCCTGATATTAATAGGTTTTATAGCTTAAAAACAAATAATGAAGTCATTCCCGTATATACAAGTCTCTCGCTTACCACAGAGACGCCGTTAGAAACATTTGAAAAGCTTTTCAAAGCCTGTCCATTTTCCTTCCTATTTCATAGCGGAAGATGCGGAAGTGAAAACTCACGGTACTCCTTCCTTGGCACTTTTCATGAACCTATTATCAAGGGTAGTAGTACTGGAGACCTTCTTAAACAATTGCAATCAGTTTTAAATAATTTTAAATCTGATGGAATAGATTATCTCCCACATTTCTGGGGTGGTGTGGTTGGATATTTTGGCTATGATACACTCCACTTTTTTGAAAATATATCACATATTGCTAAAGATGACCTCCATATACCCGAAGTTTATATAGGATTTGCAAAGGAGGTTATTGTTTTTGACCATTTGGAAAACACATTAAAGGTTATTGTATGTCTGGAGAGAGATGACGATTATGAGTATGGGGTAGAGAGGTTGAGTAAACTGGTATCAGCAATAACCAGCCACCAGTTACCAATTACCAGCCGCAAGTTAAATGCTAAAAACATGAAGGCAAATATAACAAAGGCTCAGTTTGTTGATATGGTTAAAAGGGCAAAGGAATACATAAGGGAAGGGGATATATTCCAGGCAAATCTATCACAGAGGTTTGAGGTGGAGTTTGAAGGCAATCCATGGGAGTTTTACAAAAAGCTTAATCATATAAATCCATCCCCATTTGGGGGCTATATGAATTTTGGTAATATGTTTATTGTAAGTTCATCGCCTGAAAGGTTGATAAAAGTTAATGGAAGATATATTGAGACAAGACCTATAGCAGGGACAAGACCGCGGGGAAGAGATAGTCAAAACGATACAGCCCTTTCCAAAGAGCTTTTACTGAATGAAAAGGAGAGGGCTGAGCATATAATGCTTGTGGATTTAGAAAGGAATGACCTTGGAAGAGTCTGCAAATACGGGACTGTTAAGGTAGATGAATTAATGATACTTGAATCTTATTCCCATGTATGGCACATTGTCTCAAAAGTATCAGGAGAGTTGCGAGAGGATATTAAATTCATTGATATCTTGAGGGCATGTTTTCCCGGAGGGACTATTACGGGATGTCCAAAGGTAAGATGTATGGAGATAATTGAGGAGCTTGAACCTGTAAGGCGGGGGATTTATACTGGCTCTATGGGTTATATTGGCTATAATGGGAGGGTTGATTTAAATATTATAATAAGGAGTGCATTAATAAAGAGGGACAAGGGGCAAGGGACAAGGGGCAAAGGAAAGATATATTTTCATGCAGGGGCTGGTATAGTTGCAGACTCTGATCCTGAAAGGGAGTATGAGGAGACACTTTTTAAGGCAGAGGCAATTATGAAGGCATTAAGATTAAAATGAGGGGAAGCAAGCCTGATATTTCTGAGCATTAAGAATCAGTATACGATGTTATGATAGCAATCACCTAACCAGCCTTTGACAAAAAGAGTGCTTATATGGTAAATTTAAAGTAGTTAATAGAAAGTGTAGGAGAATATATTCTATTACACAGCATATTTAATAATAAATTTTATTAAAATAAGGAGTAAAAGACAGTGAAACAGGCAGTATTAAAAGACCCTTCTGAAATTCTCCATAAGATTGAGACTATAGAAAAAGAGGTCATAAATTTAAAATTATCAGTTCTCAAGAAGCTTACCCCTTCTGGCAAAAGAATTATATCCCTTAAGGGGATTATTAAAGGTGTTGACATTTCTGAGAAAGACACTGAACAGGCAAAGAAGTCTCTCTATAGTAAATTAGAGATTTAAAATGGTTGATCTGAAAGATATTCCTGAACTACACGATAAAATAATTATCTCTACTGCTAAATATTTGAACCTTCCACTCATCACAAAAGATAAAGCACTTCAAAATATTCAGCATATTAAAACAATTTGGTAGAGAAGCCCACTCCACACTTGTGTTGGTATAATAAAGTTAAGTTAAGATTATATTGGTATTTTAGAAATGAGTAATTTAATTTACATAAACGGAAAATTTTTGTCCAGAGGTGAAGCAAAGGTCTCTGTTCTTGACCATGGATTCCTTTACGGAAGCGGTGTATTTGAGACAATGAGGGCTTACCGTGGGAATGTATTTATGGTTGATAAACATATAGAGAGGTTATTTAGGTCAGCAGAGGCTGTTTATCTAAATATACCTTTGGGGAAGTTAGAAATTAAAAAGGCAATAGAGGATACAGTTAGAAAAAATGGGCTTAAAGATGCCTATATAAGGATTACTATATCACGGGGTGAAGGGGAGCCGGGGCTTGACCCTGATTTATGTAAAACACCTACAGTTGTTGTTTATGCAAAGGAATTTAAGCCTTATCCTGAAGATTGGTACAGGGAAGGGGTTAAGATAACGGTAACCTCTGTCAAAAAGGGGTCTCCAGATTATATAAAACATCCGGTGAAAATATGTAACTACTATCTCCCCAATTTCTTTGCAAAAATAGAGACAAAAAGAAGAGGTTCTGTTGAAGGTATAATGCTTACTGATGATGGCTATATTGCTGAGGGGACTGTAAGTAATATTTTTATTGTTTCAAGTGGGGCTATGCTCACACCTCCGGCAGGTGCAAATGTCCTTGATGGAGTAACAAGGGAGATTGTTATTCAAATAGCAAGGGAGAGCAATATTCCGTTTTTAGAAAGAAAATTTTCAAAGGATGAGCTAATATCAGCAGAGGAATGCTTTTTAACAAATACTACATTTGAAATATTACCTGTGAAGGATGTGGATGGTTTTAAAATCGGTGAAAGGTCTCCGGGTGAGATAACTACTTTTTTGATGGGAAAATTTAGACTCTTATCTTAATTTGGTGACTCAACATAAATTAATGAAGATGAGCCTTTTAAAAAGGTTTTATGATATTATAAGTTTTTTATTTTCTTTCCAGTTCTCCTGTACCATTCCAGTTAACTATCTTGTATCGGAAAATTTTAATCTCATGCTTGAGACTGCATGGAATTCCACTGAATCTGTTCAGTCAGATGGGACAAAAACAAGAGGAGATACCTTCTTTATTAACCCAGGAATGCGTGGTGCCATCAACTTTGAATCGGGCTTGCAGATTGTTCCGGGAATTGCAGCCCCGATTGGTATAAGACCTTCAGAGAATGAATACGGTGTATTCCTATACCTTTCCTTTGAGCACCCTCTGTTTTAATCCGTTGTAATAGGCAAGTTTTTTTCAATATGAATCTGCCTATAGCACCCAAAAAATCCTGCTGCTACAAACAATACACCTGCTATTTTTTCCATTTAAACCGCCTCCTCTCCTTGTTCAAAGGTTTTTATCCTCACAGCCTTTTCTATATCATAGACAAAGACCTTGCCGTCACCGGGGTTTCCGGTATGGGCAGTCTTTGTAATGACCTCCACCACCTTATCCACCATTTTGTCTTTCAGCATTATCTCTATCCTCACTTTTGGGATATAGTCTATGAGGTCTTCAATTACACGATGGGGACCTTCCTTACCCTTCTCCTTTCCAAAACCCCTGCAGTCTGATACTGTCATGCCCGGGAAACCTGGAATTTCTTGCAAAGCCCTTGTTACTGCCGATAATTTAAACGGCTGGATGATTGCCTTGACTTCTTTCATATTAAACCTCCTTTTCTTTTAAATACTTTAGCCTTATCCATCTCCATCCTTAAGTAACCGCAATCCATTTACAATGACCAGAAGCCCTCCCATTTCATTTATCAGTATGCCCGGCACAAGTCCTATCTTCCCGATGAGCGCCATAGGCACAAGGAAGGCAATAACTATTAGAGAAAGGGCAATATTCTGCTTCATATTATTTACCGCTCTCCTGCTTAAATCAAGAATATAGGGGATTTTTGAAAGGTCATCCGACATAAGGACGATATCGCCGGTTTCTATTGCCACATCAGTTCCGGCAGCGCCCATGGCTATTCCCACATCTGACACCACCATGGCAGGCGCGTCATTCACTCCATCACCAACCATCCCTACAAATCCATAATCCTCTTTAAGCGATTTTACAGCCTCAACCTTCTCTTCAGGAAGAAGCTGCGCCATGTATCTATCAACCCCTGTATCCTCTGATATAGCCTTTGCAACCTGTTCATTATCGCCTGTCAGCATTATAATAGCCTTTATTCCAAGGGTTTTAAGCCTTTTAATGGATTCCTTTGCCTCTGTTCTCAACTCATCCTTTACAGCAAACACCCCTATCAATCCCTTTTCGTCCATTAAAAGGATTACAGTCTTCCCCTGCCTTTCAAAAATCTTTATCTTTTCCTCAGATTCGGTGGTTAATGTCCCAAGTCTTTTGCATAATGCCATGCTTCCGATATGATAGGTCTCACCGTCTATTTTAGCCTTTGCCCCAAGACCTGGAATCGCCTCGAATTCATCCAATTCATTTATAGAGACCCCTCTTTCCCTTGCCTCGCTTAAGATTACATCTGATAGGACATGCTCTGAGCGATTCTCAATAGAGGTAGCCAGATTTAAGATTGTATCCTCTGCCAATCCTTTAAAGGTTATAATGTCAGTTAAGACAGGCTTACCCATAGTTAAAGAGCCTGTCTTATCAAAGGCAATTGCCTTAAGGTGTGATACAGCCTCAAGGTGCGCTCCGCCCTTGATTAAGACCCCGTGCCTTGCAGCATTTGTAATGGCAGCTACAACCGAAACAGGAATAGAGAGGGCTATACCGCATGAGCAGGATACCACCAGGACAACAAGTCCTCTATAAAACCATTGACTGAAATCCCCTACGAGGATTGTTGGAATAAGCATTACCGAAAGGGAGAGTAAAAACATGGATGGTGTATAATATCTGCCAAATGTCTCACCGAACCTCTGGTAACTCGACTTTCTCGTCTCCGCTTCTTCAACATAGTGGATTATTTTGCCGAGTGTTGTATCCTCAAAGGGCTTTGTTACAATTACCTCTATAGAACCCCTCTGGTTTATGCTCCCTGCAAAGACATCATCCCCCTGCCCTTTTGCTACTGGAATGGATTCGCCTGTTATAGGCGACTGGTCAACTGATGATGAACCTCTAATAACCTTTCCATCTAATGGTATCCTCTCTGCCGGTTTGATAATAATAGTATCACCAACAATGACATCTTCCACATTCAGTAGAGCCTCTTTCCCATCTCTCCTAACAAGCGCCTCCTTTGATGCAAGCTCCATTAATGCCCTTACTGCCCCTCTAACCCTATCTGTTGCATATGCCTCAAGCACATCTCCGAGTGAGTAGATAAGAATCAATAGCACTGCCTCCTCCCAAAATCCGAGACCAATAGCGCCCGTAGCGCCTGCCACCATGAGGGTTCTGATATTCGGCGTGAGTGTCTTTAAGGCGGCAAGCCCCATCTTTGCAGGATAGTATCCACCTATAAGGGTGGCGGTTCCGTAAAGGATAGTAGCAACTTTATGGGAGATGCCGAAGATATGTTCTAATATAAAAGCAACAAGGATAATGAATCCGCTGGCTGAAAGGGTAAGGATTCTGGGTTCCCTCCACCATGGGGTTGCTCCTTTAATCTCCTGCTTAAGACTTACAGTGGCAGGCTTTATATGTGCCTTCATCCCTGTTTCATCAATAGCCTTTATAATATCCTGTTCTGTTATGATGCCTTCGTCAAAGGTAGCATTAAGGTTTCTCGCCATGATATTTATATCAAAGGAGAGCATTCCCTTAAGCCCTTCCATTTTGGACCTGATAATCTTTGCCTCATCCTCACAGTCCATGCCTTTTATATACAGGATAACCTTTTCCATTTTGCACCTCCCTTAACTAAAACTCCACCCCCTTCTCCTCAAACCACCTGTAAAGGATTGGGAGGATGATTAAGGTTAAGGGTGTTGATGTTATCAGACCCCCTACGACTACAGTTGCCAGCGGCTTCTGAACTTCAGAGCCTGGACCTGTAGCAAAGAGGAGTGGGGTAAGTCCTAAGATTGCAACAAGGGCTGTCATAAGCACGGGTCTGAGCCTCTTTTCACAACCTATCATTATGGCATCCTCAAGGGCAAGCCCCTCCTCCCTGAGTTTATTGATATATGAAACAAGGACGATGCCGTTTAAGACAGCCACTCCAAAAAGTGCAATGAAACCCACAGATGCAGGGACACTTAGATATTGTCCCGAAACCCATAATCCTACAATCCCACCAATTAGTGCCATAGGGAGATTCAGGAGTATGAGTGTGGCATATCTCGCAGAATTGAAGGTTGAAAAAAGTAGAAAGAAGACAAGGGTAATAGAGAGGGGAACTACAATAGAGAGCCTTTTCATTGCCCTCTGCTGGTTTTCAAATTGACCGCCCCATGATACATAATACCCGACCGGAAGTTTAACCTTCCGGGAGAGCAGCCTCTGCCCCTCCTCAACAAAGCTTACAATATCCCTTCCCTCTACATTTGCCTCTATTACGATCCTGCGCTGTCCTTCCTCTCTGTTTATACTAGATGGCCCCTCTACAACCCTGATATCTGTAATATCCTTAAGAGGGATGCGGGCACCATTTGGTGCGCTTACAGTGAGATTACCAATAGCTTCCGTGCTTTTACTCCATTCATCTGGGAGTCTTACAAGTATACCGAATCGTCTCTGCCCCTCTATGACCTCTGTAGCCACCCTCCCCGCCCTGATTATCTCAACTACCTCGTTCAAATCAGCAATATTGATACCATAGCGCGCCATAGCCCTGCGGTCTGCCTTAATCTCCAGATAATACTGCCCTGCAATCTGTTGGACCCGAAGGTCAGCCACTCCCCTGATGTTTTTTAAAACAGCCGTAATCTGTGATGCCTTCTCCTGAAGAACCTTCATATCCTCTCCAAAGAGCTTTACTGCAATCTGTGCCCTTACCCCTGAGACCAATTCATCCACCCTCATCTGAATAGGCTGTGAGAAGATAAAGGCAATACCGGGGATATTTTCAATCGCCTCACGCATCCTATCCTGAATCTCTGCCTTTGTTTTAAACCGCCACTTTTCACGGGGCTGAAGGGCAATAAAAACATCGGAAAGCTCAGGACCCATAGGGTCAGTTCCAATCTCATCTGTCCCTGTTCGAGTCACGACGGTTTTTACTTCTGGTAATTTCATCAATTCCCTCTCCACGACGGTTGTTATATCAAGGGAGTCTTCAAGGGCTATACTGGGGAGTCTAAGAATATTGATAACAATAGAGCCTTCATCCATTGCAGGGACAAATTCCCTTCCTATAAAAGGGACGAGGAGAAGGCTTCCTATAAACAGGGATATTGCAATGGTGAGGACTATCCATCTATGTTTCATTGCGAATGCTAAAACCGGTCTGTAAATATAGATTGCCCCCCTTACAATAAAACTTTCCCTTTCCTCGCCAGACTTCAGAAAGATAAGGCAGAGGACAGGAATGACAAAGATGGAAAGTATGAGAGATGAGAGAAGGGCAATGACCACGGTAAATGCGAGGGGGCTGAACATCTTCCCCTCCATCCCCTCAAGTGTCATAAGGGGGATGAAGGTGATGGCTATTATTAATTCGCCGAAGAGTGACGGTTTCCTTACCTCAAGGACAGATTCCAGAATCGTAATGGGTTTGTGCTTTTCAATACCCTTCTCCGAGAGGTGCCGCTGGACATTCTCCACCTGAATAATTGATGCATCCGCAATCATTCCAAGGGATATGGCGAGTCCACCCAGTGTCATAAGATTTGCCGTCAGCCCTACGAATCCCATAATAATAAAGGTGGAGAGGACTGCAAGGGGTAGGGTCATGGCTACAACCATCGCCCCGCGAAAGTTTCTTAAAAAGAGATAAAGGACAATGACCACAAGGAGAACCCCTTCCATAAGTGCCTTCTCTATGGTAGAGAGTGCCAGATCTACAAGCTCTGTCCTGTCATAGAAAGGCTTAATGGAAACCCCTTCGGGGAGGACCCAGTTGACCTCCTTTACCCTCTCTTTCACAGCCGACACAATCTCCCTGCTGTTCCCTCCCATAAGCATGAGGACAAGTCCTTCTACAGCCTCACCCTTACCGTTTGCTGTTACACCGCCCAGACGGTAGCGAGAACCTAATTGAATATCCGCAACATCCTTTAAAAAGATAGGAGTACCTTTTATAGAGGAAACAACTATCCCCTCAATATCATTCATGGACTGGATTAGACCAAGCCCCCGGATTGCATAACTCTCCTGCTGGTGGCGGATATATCCCCCACCTATATTGGCATTGTTCTTTTCAATAGCCTCAAAGACCTGCCGAAGGGTCAGGTTGTATTTTTTAAGACGGCTGGGGTCAACCATTACCTGATACTGCTTTGGATAGCCTCCGAGGCTGTTTACATCTGCAACACCCGGGACTGTGCGGAGCATGGGCCTTACAACCCAGTCTTGAAGGGTCCTGAATTCCATGAGGTCTGACTGGTGACTGGTAACTAGTGACTGGTGACTTTTTTCAAGTGTATATTGATAAACCTCTCCCAGACCTGTTGCTATTGGACCAAGTATTACTTCCGCACCTTTTGGGAGTTTCTCTTTAGCCTGAATCAACCGTTCCAGTACAATCTGACGGGCCCAATAAATATCAGTCCCATCTTCAAAGACAACAGTAATTACAGAAAAACCTAACTTTGTTACTGAGCGGAGTTCCGTTTTTTTAGGTAGTCCCATAAACTCTACCTCAAGAGGGAATGTAACAAGCTGTTCAACTTCTACAGGAGACATCCCCGGTGCCTTTGAGATAACCTGCACCTGTATACTTGTTACATCAGGAAATGCGTCAATAGGGAGTCTTTCAAAGGAATAAACCCCAAAGGCAATCAGAATAACAACAGCTATAATGATTAGAGACTTCTGTCTTAAGGCAAAATAAATCAGTTTATCTATCATTTATTCCTCCTCCATCAGTCCCTTTAGACCCTCTGATTTAAGTGTAAAGGCACCCTTTGTAACTATCCTCTCCCCTTCTTTTAATCCTGAGAGAACCTGATGATAGCCATCCACCTCTGTACCAATGGATACAACTCTTTTTTCAAATTCCCCCCCTTTGTAAGGGGGGGGTAGAGCTACAAACACAATTGTATTTTCTCCCTCTCGCTGAATTGCTGATTCAGGTATAGCGAGGCTAAAGCCTCGCCCTACATTTATTTTAACAGTAGCAAACATCTCTGGCTTAAGGAGCCTTTCAGGATTTTCCAACTCTGCCCTTACCTTTATCATCCTTGTGGCAGGGTCAAGGGTATCCGATAGGTAGGTAATCCTTCCCGTAAAGACTCTATCAGAATATGGGGTGACCGTAATTAAAACCTCCTGCCCCTTCTTTACCCTGCCTAAATCCTTTTCATATATATTCGCCCATACCCATACTGTAGAGAGGTCTATTAGTTTAAAAAGTTTAGTGGATGTATCTACCACCTGACCCACTGTAACCAGCCTCTCTACAATCCTTCCTTTAAAGGGTGCGATTATTGGTATTGTGGCATGTCCATATTTTCTCGGCTCATCAATCATCTCATCTATCTCTGTATCTGAAAAGCCATAGTGATAGAAGTGTTCCCTCCGTTCTTCCATTCTTGCCTTTGCAGACATATATTCTGCCTCAGCCTTTGTAATCTCCTGTTTTGTATTAAGAAACATCTCTTCTACTGCCGTCTGAAATTCTATCCTTGCACCTGTATATTCCTTTTCTGCTGCAATTACCTCCTTCATGGAAGAGATATTGTCCTGATAAAGCTCCCTCTCCCTTTTCTGATTGGATTCAGCCAATTCCAGTCTTGTTAGGGGTCTTAAAATATCTGCCTTTGCCTTTCCCAATTCGGCATCCTTAAGAAAGTTTATTGCCTCTTCTGATTTGACCCCCTTTTTTACCATATCTACTATCTTTGCCTTGTTATCATAGAGAAGCCTCTCCTTTTCTAAATTTGCCTCAGCAGCCTTTAAATTGGCAGCAGCCCCTATAAAACCAGCCCTTATCTCCTCTGTTTCCACGCTGTCAACCCTTGCCAGTATCTCTCCATTATTCACGTCATCTCCGAGCCTTGCCTTTACCTCAACCACCTTTCCCGGTATCCTCGGTGTGATATATACTTCATTTTCAGTATTGGCTTTAACCTCTCCAGTGGTGGTTATATAATTATTAATCTCCCTTTTTCCTGCCTCCTCTACAACTATGTCAGCAGATTTTATTGCCTCTTCATCGAGCCTTATAATACCCTCCTCTTTTTTTCCTTCTTCATGCTTAACCTCTGATTGGGGAGGCGAACTGTAATATCTCCAAACAAAAAATCCTGCAACTATCATGGATATTGTTATCAAGATAAGATTTTTTTTCATTTGCTGTTACCCCCTGTAGCTACCTCTAAATCTGACAGTGCAGAGTTATATTCAAAAAGGGAATCATAATAGGCAGCAGTATTTGAGGCGAGTTTCTGCTGCTCAAGAATGACAGTATAGATACCGATTCTGCCTGCGTCGTATGCCCTCTTCAGACTATCAACATTCTCACTTAACTGAGGTAGTATTTCATTCTTAAGTAGCTCTACACTCCTTTTTGCGGAATCGAGTCTTAAATATGCCGATTCTACCTCCTTGTCTATAAGGAGTTTTAAGGATTCCCTCTGGGCATTAAATCTTATCTTCTGTGCAGTTAGTGTCTCTATCTGCCCCCTATTTCTATTGATAATCGGTATTGGTATGGATACCCCTGCACCATAGACCTCCTTGTCATAATCCCTGTTATAAAGGAGGGATACCCTTATATCCGGGGAGACCTCTGCCTTTGTTAATGAAATCTCCCTATCGGCTGCCCTTCCTTTTATCTCCAGTCCAATAAAGTCAGGACGGCTTTTCATTGCCATCTCTTTTAAACCGCTTAAACTGTTTAAACCGCTTAAACTGTTTAAACCATCTAAATCACCCTTTAAGGTAATCTCTGTATCTGGCGAAAGCCCCAGCAGACTGCTCAATCTCGCCTTTGATAAAAAAAGAAGCCCCATCACCTTTGTCCTTTCATTTTCTCTACCTTTAAACTCAACCTTTGCCAGATTGACATCCATCTTAGGGGCATCCCCGCTTCTAAATCTCTTTTCTGCCACATCGAGTAACTTCTGACTTAAATCTACGGATAGCTCTACAAGTTTTAATTTATCTTCAAGGGATGTAAGATTATAAAACTCCCTCTTTACCTCACCAGTCAGAAGTCTCTCTATGTCTGTTATCTCAAGCTGGACTGCATCCATATTTTTCAGGGCAATATCCTTCCTTATCCCCCTCTGCCCTCCTGTCTCAAGGGTCTGTGATAAGTAAAGGGTGTATTCGTTTTTCTCTCCAAATCTGTATTGGGTTTTTGTATCTTCGCCAGATGAGAGAAGACTCCTCCCTTCAAGGCCGATTTCAGGATTAAAGGGATAGGTGATAGCGGCGGTCAAATTTCCCTTTGCCATATTTAACTCCTCTCTCTTTGATTTCAAATCAAGATTATTCTTCATCGCATAATCCACTGCCTCATCAATGGACAATTCCATACTCCAGCCTTCTGCAAATGATAATAATAAAAATAGGAGAATGAATACTATATGCATAGTCTTAAATTCCTCCTTGAGAAATATAAAATGTAGTGAAAAAATTTGTGTAATATGCGGATTAATCAGGTTTTTGTTCTTTGGTTAGATAATAATTTCTGGTGGAGAGCGGGCACTGAAGTTGTTGCTTGAAGGGGTGAGGCTATAATGAGAATATGTTGAAATTATGGGAAGAAAATAAAAGAAGGTTTTTGATACAATCGGAATAGAATTTAAGGTATATACCAAATGGGGGGTTAAATTTTTTATTAAATCCTCCCCTTGCTTTATCAGATATTGAGACTTGTTTGTTTGAGTCTCCTCTTCTTCATGAGAATCTTCACAATTTTCATCAAAATAACCATTGGTCAATGAAGAAGCAAGCCACTCAATAAGACAGATATGCTGGTGTGCTTTGTGCTTATGGGATTCTAAAAAACTGATATGTTCAATATCAGTATGGATATGATAGAAAGGCAGCAGTATAATAGAGGTCAAGCAGAGAATAATAAAACTCAGAATGGCTGTTCTGTTTTTATATTTTAATGTATTCATATTTTATCAGGATTCAAAGACCTCTTTTAAATCTACCTCTAATCCAACGATAATCTTTGACCTTACAACACCTGTCTTTCTTCCCTTACAGAACTCCCTGTAAATGTTGTTTTCAAGGGTTAAAACTTCTATAACCTTCTCCTGTGGGAAGACCAGCCAGTATTCCTTCACCCCATACTCTTCATATATATCCCTTTTCTCTACTGTGTCATAGGATGCAGATGAGGGTGATACTATCTCAACAATTAAATCAGGGCTATCCATAATTGCAGCCTCTTTAATAATGTCAAGTCTTTCTTTGTTTATAAAGAGTATATCCGGCTGGACAACTGTATCTTCTGCAAGGACAACATCTGTGGGGGCAACCAGCATCTCACCAAGTTTCTTTTCTTTTATAAAATTACTAAAAATAACCGACAGCCTTATTAATAATCTTTGATGAATTGTAAAGGGCGCAGGAACCATGATAAGCCCTCCTCTAAGAATCTCATACCGTTTATCATCATCTATCAGGAGATAATCTTTATAGGTATATCTATCTGGCGTGGATTTAGTGGAAAGTTCTGCTGTCTGTGCATCCATGGCTGGAATATTAGCAAAATCCCCAGAGGATGTCAATTGCCACTTTTCATCTTTTTTCAATTAGGGCCTTATCAAGTTTAAACCCTAAAACTTGAGTAAATACTTTTGCTATTTTCGCTGCCTCTTTTACTTCTTTATTCCCGATTTCTCCGTCCAAGCTAAAGATTACAAATACTTTGCCCCCGTATTGTTCTTCAAATTCTGCGAAACCGGCTTTCATTCTTTCTGTAGGAGAATAGTTGCCAAAGTTTGCTTTTGCTGTCACGGGCTTAATTTGAATGCCAAATGCCCTATCACCAACTTTTGCCACATAGTCAATGTCTCCTGCGTGGTCAAGTTCTGAGTCAGATTCTTCAAAAATTATGTCTGGGAAGATTTTGGCTAACCCACCATTAACAACAGACTTCTCCCGAAGAAAACCGTCAAATGTCCTATTGATAGTAAGATTGTAAATGTAATCCATACAATCCTGAATGGTCAGTTGACTAAAAGCCGCTTGCCATTCAGGAATAACTACTAATGCCTCTGCAAGTTTAAGAATTTGTCTTTGTATTTATAGTCAGTTAACCCGTCAACGTCCACTAAGCCTTCTTTGATTATATGGGCATTTATAAAAGTCTTGTTCTTCAGGTAGAGATAACAAAGAAGATTGTTGCGTTCATCATATTTCTGGTTATCAAACTTCATAAACACTTTTTGACCCTTTGTTTTTTCAAGCAAGAATTTGATCGCCAATGTTAATGCAAAGTCGGCACCCTGGATGTAATACCCTAAGACTCTCTTTCCAAACAAGACTTAGATTGTTTATATAACTTTCATAGCTTTCGTGAAAACCGATTTGATTTTTTGTCCCATAGTCTTTTAGTTGCCAATATGGAGGTGAAGTAATGACCAGATGAACCGATTTATCAGGGATAAGGTTCATTTGTCTACTATCACCGGTTATTATTTTATGAATGGTTTTCAATGAGCCCTCCATGGATTACAGTTTAATATTTTTTCATTATATCTTACGCCCAACATTCTTTTTTATGTCTACATGCATTTTTTAGTGAATTTTAGGTCAACTTACCCAGAGAGTCAAGGGGAAATTTGGTCACTTTTCATCTTCTCCATAATCTCATGGGTTTTGCTATCAAGCTCTTTTATATGGTCTTCAATAAATATAAGCTCATCTTCCTTCATGGCTATCTCCTTATCCTTTGTGTGACTGAATATATGTTCCACTATTTTATGGAGATCATCAATCCGATCTTTTATTTCCATTGACTTACCCTTTAATTTGCTAAACCTGTCTAAAATCTGTAAATAATCAAGGTCTTCCAGTCTTTCAGAAACAGGAATACCCTTCTTAAACTGTAATTTTTTAATATAAAGGTATGGACCTGTAACGGATAGGATTATAAGTGAAATAGTAAGAATATCTACAATTAGTATAAATGACCTCCCTCTAAATCTCCCATCGTGGAAAGATGACAGTACCTTTCCCCATGAGGGCGGATACTCCTCAGTAACCTTTTCGCCATCAATCTCAAAAGTTTTTGGTTCTCCATATAGCCATAGAAAAATGGAGTTTTGAACAGGCTTTTCATAAAGGGAGAGACCATCCCTGTGCAGAATTAAAAATCCTGTCAAAGTAGAAATAAGAATAAGAGGAACAATCAAGAGCCCAGTCCACCTGTGAAGTATCTGGCATATTCGTAGAAACATAGTATCAGTCCTCCTTTTTGAGAATCATTATTTGAAAAACTGCAAGTGCCTTTCTAACCTCCTGTGTTATACCATTGGCACTCAGTGTTGCACCTGTTACAGCACTTATCCCCCTTTTAGTCCAGAGGTTATCATCAAGCACCTTACCATTAAATTGCTCAAACCACCTTTTCGGCGGCAGATACTCCTCTGGTTCATAAAAGGCGAGGATTTTTATATGATTAACACTGCCGTCAGGGTTTATAACAACCATATAAACCTCTGGCTTTGTCCTGACAATATGACTCCCAAAGATAGCATAACCAAGAATCCCCTCCTTTCCCATAGCAATATAATAGGTAAAGAGCTTTGATTCAATCTTTGCCTTAGAAAGGGTTTCAATCTTTTTAACCTCTTCATCTGTTAAAAAAAGGGTTTTTCTCTCAATCCCCTCTGCATCAGGAAATGTAAAATTTAATGCCTCATCCTTTGTAAGATAGACCTTACCTGATGCGGGGCTTACCCATAGAGCGGTTACAAATAATACAAGTGCAAAAATTAAGGTTCTCACAAGTGGAAAGTAAGGGCAGCCTATAAAGGCTGCCCTCAAATTTAGAATATAAATCCTACACCAAGATTAAACTGGTCAATCTTATTCTCATCCAGATTAGTCCCCTTACCCTCTGAAAGACTTGATGATGTATCCCTCATTTGATAATCAGCCTTGATGACTACATTGGTATGCGGCTTAAATCCAATACCATAGGTTAATACCCTTCTGTCCAATGTCGTATCATGGGTCTGTCCGGCAAAAACCTCTTTGTTCGTATCGTAGGTTTCATACCGCACAAAGGGTGTGAGGGACATCTCTGAGCCCGACTTTATAAGAGGCATAATATCATATGCCGTTTCTACATACCACCCCTCAACCTCCTTACCGACCTTTTGAAGAGAGGCGTCTGTTTTAAAATTATCATTAGCATCCAGAGAGCCTTTAGCATAGAGTCCTCTGAGGATAAAACCCCTTAACTGATACTGTGTATGAATCTCCCATAGATTTACAGTTCCCTCTTTATCAGTGGATTTATCCTGATCCCCGCCCTTGCCTTCATCAGCCTTTCCGGCATAGTATGCCCCTCCGATTAACAGGTCCGTCAGGGGCTCATAGTTTATACGAACCAATGATGCCAGAGCATCGGCATTCACCTTTGCCCCCTGCTGTCTCCCGGAGCGTATCC
>Ga0209343_10001918_pt1 | contig 27629 bp, 17 predicted proteins | sample RifCSPlowO2_02_FD_184026 | JGI IMG/M metagenome (GOLD analysis project Ga0209343, IMG submission 184026) | Groundwater microbial communities from Rifle, Colorado - Rifle CSP2_plank lowO2_0.2 (SPAdes) (version 2) | ecosystem: Environmental > Aquatic > Deep subsurface > Groundwater | place... | reverse complement strand
TGCAGTGAAATTGACAAGGAAACCGGATGGACTAAAAAAACCGTCTACAGAAAACATCAACCCCGCTCACTTGGCGAGGTTGACAGGGAAGTCTTTATAGTAATGTTAGGCAAGATTCGACGGATGCATTTACGCAACAAACTGTCGCCGCATGAAATAAGTCAGCCGCTCCAGCCAATCAAATGGGTCAATTTTTGGCAATCGTCAACAGTATTGGCGCTCAACTCAATGATTTTTTCTGCATGCGGGGCTTCGAAATAGGCTTTGGCAACAGTGGAAAATTGTTCCGCAATCGAAGACATCCTATTCTCCACAGGAAAACATGCTCGCCGTTTGATAGTCTTGAGACAAATGGCACTTGCAATTCAACAGCAATACGCCGACGCCAATAAGTTCATTGCATCAAATGTCATGTCATGAAAAATTTCGCGACGGGATGCCATCAGCAGATAGATGTTGCGAGTAGTTTGTTCAAATGGCGGTAAATTTTTCTTTATCGTTAATCTGGGAAACGTCGGATCCGGTTCCACGCATCGGCCAGCCAATCGAACCCAGCGGAACAGCCTATTCGATGTCGCCACCGGAATGCAGGCGCCTGTACCAGCCAAGAAGGAATAGCCTAGCCAAAATACTCATCAGGCACGGGGTTTGCAACACTTGGTCAAAATTTTCAGGTTTAGGAATTGATGATGAGCAAATCGCCCGGACACCAGAAATGGCCCAATCACAAGGTTCAGGAATCGCCTATGGATCAACGCGTCAGGGTTGAGATCAATGGCGAACCGGTCGCCGATTCAAGCGATGCTATTCGAGTCGACGAAGACCAGCATCCGGCCCGGTATTATTTTCCGCGCGCCGATGTGAAAATGGATATGCTTGAACGATCCGATACCACAACCACGTGCCCCTTCAAAGGGACTGCGCATTATTTCAATGTGAAACTCGGTGACAAGAAATTCGAGGATGCAGTGTGGGTATATGAAGATCCGTATGACGAGCATCGCGGATTGAAGGACCGGCTCGCCTTTTACGACGACAAAATACCGGAAATTCAACTACGGTTTTGAGCAAACACTGCTGTAGTCTGGCCCTTTGATTGTGTGCGATTCGCCTCCTTTCCTGAACTAAATGATTCCAAAAAGGTTCTATTCCCAGTGCACATATGTCGCGGCAATAAATGCGTCATCGACGCGCGGTTTCCAGTCGATGAAATATGGCATAAGGCGAACTATGATGCACTGACCGGATTGCCGAACCGACTATTGTTTCGCGATCGCCTTGAACAGGACGTCAAACACGCAGAGCGAACCGGCGTTCCGATAGCCCTGCTTTTCATTGAACTGGATGATCGCCGACTTGCGGCGCGCGTTATCTCATCACGAGTTTGCAGTGTATTACCAACCGATCGTGGATTTATCAAGCGGAGAAATCCATAAGGCCGAGGCGCTTCTGCGGTGGTGCCATTCTCTGCATGGGCTATGTGTGTATAATTCTAATTGTATTATCATACAAAGGCCATTTTCCCATGGAAACAAAAACTGCCAGACTGACGATCTTAATCGACCCGGTCAAGAAGAAAGCGTTCGAGGAGTTATGCAGCCTCCAGGACCTGACGCCGTCGCAGGTGGTTCGCCAACTGATTCGCGAATATCTTGAGCAACATAGTGTCGAATACACGACCAAGGCCAACGTCTCCCCTCGAAAGTAGCACGCCGCCCTCGCCCGCTTCGAGCGGGCGAATCCTGTCCCGTGGCTATGCTTTTCTCTTTGCAAAATACTTTCTGATGGTCTTGGTCCAGCCATTCGCCGCGCTGCCGGTCCTGCGTTCGGCCTTTTGGCGGGCGTCGAAGATGGCGGCGGGAACGGGCGCCGTGCGGCATTGCGTGAGCGCCTGCCCCAAGGTATCGGCATAATTGTCGGCGCCGAGCAGGTCCAGCAAGCGTGTTTTGCGGAGTTTGCCTTTGACGCGCTTGTTGGCTTCGCACAGCATCACGCGCACGCCGCGTTTCCTGAGTTTTTCAACCACTTCTTCCAGCGTCAGCATGCCTGTCATGTCCATGAACGGCACCCGGCGCAAACGCACCACCAGCACCGATGGATCCGTATGCGTTTGGGCCAGCGCGCGCTCGAAGTTTTCCACGGCGCCAAAGAAAAACGGGCCTTCAATGGAATACACCAATACACCCGCAGGCAGCGTGACCCAACCTTGATGAACCAGCTCTCTTCCCATTTCGTCGTCCGTCAGTTGCAGTACGTCGACCGATGATGCCATCCTGCGCAGAAACTGCAGCATCGCGAGGATGACGCCGACGTTGACGGCCACCACCAGATCCGCAAAGACCGTCAGGAAAAATGTGATCAACAGGATCGCCACATCTGCGCGCGGCGCCCGCCTGACCATCATGACGACATGCGGGATCTCGCTCATGTTGTAAGCCACCAAGAACAGAATCGCCGCCAAGGCGGCCAGCGGCACATTGGCCGCCAGCGGTGCCAAAATCAGGATAGTCAACAGCAGCGTGGCCGAATGAGTGATGCCGGCCAGCGGACTGGTGCCGCCGTTACGGATGCTGGTCGCGGTGCGGGCAATGGCGCCAGTCGCCGCAAAGCCGCCGAACAAGGGGGTGGCCATGTTGGCGATTCCCTGGCCGATCAATTCCTGGTTCGAGTCATGCTTGGTGCCGGCCATTCCGTCCGCCACGACCGCGGACAGTAGCGATTCGATCGCGCCCAGTATCGCGATGGTAAATGCCGGTCCGATCAATTCGAAGATACGCCCGAGGCTGACGTCCGGCATGCCGAATGCCGGAAGATGCTGCGGAATGCCGCCGAACGCACTGCCGATGGTCGCCACGCCATCAAAGTCGAATACCGAATGAATCGCGGTGGCTGCCGCCATGGCGATAAGCGGACCGGGAACCCGTCTCAGCCCGGGGATACGGCCGGAGAAAATCACCAGCAACAGGCTGCCCATGCCCAGCACCGTCGTTGCGGCATGAAATTGCGGCAAGGCCAGCAGCGAATGCCACAACTTTTCATGGAAATGCGCGCCTTCAATCTTCGGCAGCCCGAAAAAGTACATCCATTGGCCGACCCAGATGATGACGCCGATGCCGGCAGTAAATCCGATGATCACCGGCGCCGGGATGAACTTGATCACGCCACCCATTCTGGTCAAGCCCATGATGAGCAACATGATGCCGGCCATGAAGGTGGCGATCTGCAAGCCGTCAATGCCGTACTTGGCGGTTATACCCGCCAGAATCGCGATAAAGGCGCCGGTAGGACCGGCAATCTGCGCGCGGCTGCCGCCGAGCGCAGCCACCAGAAATCCGGCGACGATCGCGGTGTACAGGCCTTGTTCGGGCCGGGCGCCGGAAGCGATCGCAAAAGCCATCGCCAGCGGCAAGGCAACCACGCCGACGATGGCGCCGGCAACGATATTGGACAGGATCTTGCCCCGTCCAAAGAGTCCCGCGCGGTGCGCTTCCAGAATATTGATCATGTAGGGTCGGTACGCTTTGCTTGAACGCGCATGGTGTGTCGGAATTGCCGTTTCGGCCTAGGCTAGACTTGTATTATATGCCCATGCTATGCTCGTGTAATTATAACGTTATTATCATGTGATTGTAATATATGCATTATCAGCAACGCCGTTCGTCGCGGCCTCCGCCGCTGTTTGAACTTCGGGTCCAAGCCGGCCTCGCGCGGCTGGCGGCCGGCAAGCCAAAGGGCTTGCCGCTACCGCCCCCTCATTTGTGGCCGCGCTTGTGCAACCACATTGAATCCTTCCTTCTTGCGGAAAACCTGCCTCCCACACTCGACCATATCAGCATGGTCGCTGACACCTTCTCGCAATTGGCCGCCCTCGCCCAGACCGGAAAGCCGATCGTCTATAAAAAACGCAATACGATATCGCTCCTGTTCGACGTGTTTGCGCTTCAAAGCGAGATGTCTATCGACGGTCCCGATGAACTGGTGCTGGGCTATACGCAATCGATGATGGGGTTCCTGCTGTTTAACCCGAGCCCGAAGGACATTGGGATGATCGGCCTGGGCGGCGGTTCGCTGACCAAATATTGCTACCGCTACCTGCCCGGCGCCGCCATCACCGTGGCGGAGATCGATCAACGCGTAATTGAACTGCGCAACCAATTCCGCATCCCGCCTGACGACGAGCGGCTCCGGGTGCTTTGCATGGACGGCATCGATTTGGTGCGGCAGTCCGATAGTCGGTTTGACGTGTTGATGGTCGATGGTTTTGACAGGAAAGGACAACCTGCACAGTTGTGCAGTCAAAGCTTTTATGACGATTGCCGTCGCGCCTTGTCGCCAAATGGAATCATGGTGGTCAACCTGCTGGACGACAGGGGGCAAACACAAATCTATATTGACCGCATCGATCGCGCGTTCGATGGTGCGCTGATTGTGATCGACGGACTCGATTCGCTGAACAAGGTGGTCTTCGCGTGCCGCGGCAGCGCGCTTGACGTCGGCGACAATATGTTAAGAAGTCAAATCAGTGAACTGGAACAGCGGCATCCGGTCGTCTTGAGCTTGACCGCGGAAAGCATAGTGCGCCAGCGGCGCATCGCGGCTGCGTTGGATGCCACGGAGAGAAAAACAGCGTCTTGGGGACATTGACTTGAGCGCGGCAGTGGATCATGCCTGCATCGTCCCCGGGCAAGGCGGACCGCCGCTCCTTGCCGGCCGATCCGCGAGAATCTCAGACCAGGACGCGCCGGGTTTGGCGGAAAAACCCTTCGATCCGCTTCTCCAGTTCCGGGTCAATCATCATTTCCGGATGCCGGCCATGGGGGCAAAGAAGTCTGGCCGTGGTCCCGAACAGGCGACAAACCAGCGGGCGTTCGTCATAGACCGTGCATCCGTTGTCAGCCAGGTGGGGACAATTCCAGTTGGCCAGCGCCTCGGCATGCTCGGCCTCGCTTTTCTCGGGCAATCTTGACATCTCCTCAGGCGAGGCCATGACCGGCCCGCAGCAATCATGGCATCCGGGGATGCACGCAAATTGCGGAATGTGTCGCCGGAAAAAACGGACTTTTTTTACATTGTGCGTCATTAACGTTCTTTCTTTCGCGGCGTCGCTTGCAAGCGGCATTGGAATGAAAAAGGAATGCATTTCACTACGCCGATGATGCAGTTATAGAATCCAAATTAAATTTCACAGCGCCGGACAACTTTGGTCCAACCCCCTCCTTGCACCTTCAGCGTGCAGGGATTCCTGCAATGATGGTCAGACCGTCTTTTCTGGATTTGGTTAATCTTGCAGCGAAAACTTCTGTAGATGAGCTGCTTAATGTAAATCGCTCTCTTTTGGACGAAGGCCTAATTGATCAGCGGGGCTTTTCCAAAAATGAGTCGATGTTACAAAACATCGCCGCAGCTAAAAATGCACTTGCACTTAGATAGTCTGCCGAGAGATACACGCAAGCTACTAGAAGAACTTGCACAACATTTTCAAGAGATCTCCGATTATCTATTAATCGGTGGCACAGCCCTTGCACTCAATGTCGCGCACCGAGTTTCTGAGGATCTCGACTTCACTTAAGAATTGCGACAGGACGTTTCCCACTTGGAGGCAGCGGCGGCAAAAGCTTTACTCGAACAGATCAGACACGAATCATCCTCTCCATAGAGGCGCGCCTCGCACTGCAAATTCCGATGGAGCATGGTCATTCAAAATAGAAATTTGGTGAAGAAAGTTCTTTCAATGGCGCTTATCCATACTGCTTCGGCGCTACTTACCAAGTCTGCTTTTTGTCCTTAGACCTAATTCCGCCATATGCCCTGACCTGATGCGCGGACACGTTGAGTATTGGGGGCTTGTGCGACAGACATTCCCAGCGACGGGTGTTTTTCGAGCGTCGCCGGGAATGCCGGTCGCAGACACCCCATACCCCCAAACTGTCATTCCGAGCGGAGAGGGGAATCTCATCCGTTCCCATTGCTACTGAAGTTTGAAATTCCTCGTCGTTGCACGCCTCGGAATGACACACATTTTGTTAGATGCTTTTGCATGCTGCTCCCGCTCATATCCGACATGAGTCGTTTTAATTTCGAGCCGCGGTTCGCTCGAATATGAAATGAAAGTCTATAGAGAAACGAATAAGGTACAACCGCAATTTGCGCAATGAATCCATGATCCATGCGCATGTGAAAAATCGCACCAAATCCTCCTGCGCCGGATTTCTTATGCAGCTTTGCAATGGCGGTTCTGAGGCTGAGCATTGCAATCGCGGCAGAAGAAATGCGCTGATGACGGTCGGCGGCGCAGCAATCATGCCTGGATCGATTCAATTAACTCTACTCTCGCCCTACGGGAAAGTTAATGCAAATATGCAGATATACGCTCTAATTGATTGATTTTTATATGCTTTGTTAATCCATCGATTCGAGATTCTAGCGCTCAAACACAATTTGTCCGAGCAATCACGACACATCCCGATGCTCGGCATAGTAATGCTGGACTTGGCTATGCCCGCTTAGATTGCCGGGTCGATATGGCGTCCTAAGACCATAGTGGGAAACGCCGGCTAGTGAAAACCGCTCAAGCACTGTGGGATGTAAAGGTGCATCGGGTTTGATGTCTCTCGGCTTTTCTTTCCATAAGCGCCGAAACGGCCTTGGCACCCACCAGCGATATAAATCGCGCAAGCTCTCCACTTCGCTATGCTGCATTCCGCCGGACGACGGGAAGAGGTTTAACTTCGAGGAATCCAGAAGAACCGGATGAGGCAGGCTGGCAGCCTGTTCGACCATCCATTGAAGCGAAACGTCCGACAGCCTTGCCTCATCCTCAGGGTAGCTGCCGCCGATATCCGAATGGTTACCGGCAAACCAGATCTGTTGAAGCCATTCCGGTTCTCCAGGCACGCGCGGCCGCGCGGAACTCTTGTTCGCCCAGGGGACCCGCTTAAAATCGGCGCGCGACTCGTCGATTGCAAGGGCGTGGCGGGCAAACCGTACGCGAGTATTCAGCGAATTATCATAAAAACGCAGGTGCCACGCGGCGAAATGCCATTTGGATTTGCCCTTGACCGGATAGTCACTGATTATCTTGAAGCTGGCGCGAAATCCGCCAATCGCCACGCAACTCGCGATCAAAACCTGAATCACGCTAAAAGCGGGAACGAATTTGACCCAGGGAAAAAGCGCCAAAACACCGGCAATCAATGCCGCCAGCAGCGCTACGCTGATAGCGAGTGCCGCCAGCATGCCCAGGCGCCTCAGTCCGGACGCTCCCAACGCGGCCACGGTATCGAAAACACCGATGAAGTAAGGCACCTCGTTTGCCTGCCCATTATCGTCGGACCCGTACTTCTCACGGAACCGGCGCGCCTTTTCGAGCCGCTCTTCCTTGCGTTGCGGTTTGTCGCTGCCGGAACCGTGTTCATATACCTGAGCGACCGCCTCATCCGCAATCGTACGCAGTGCCCTGCCGAACTTGGGTAATGGGCCGCCGTCCGCTCCCTTGGTCGGAATTCCGCAGAGAGCCATGACGCCTCCGACACAACGCGCCGTGTAAGCGCCTCGGCTGAAGCCAAACAGGAAAATTCGATCACCTGGTTCGTAATGCTTGAGGATCGCCTCATAGCAGTCCGCGATATTGCGGCTGATGCCTGTACCGGTGGCCGCACTCCAGAATTTCCGAAACTTCTGGATCGGACGAAAAGGAATACTTCCACCGTCGTTTTCCGTTCCCAAACCGGCGTCATAGAAAGCAATTTGATTTGCCGGGTCAATTGAATTATCTGGGCTGACACGGCTTGCCCTGAAAAATTTGTAGACGTTGCTCAGTGTCTGGTCAGGCTTAAGGCCGCCGGCCTGACCGGTGCCATCGGAGAAAATCAGAATATTCTTACTCATTACATTACCCTGTCTTTTTTCGGAGCATGACTCTTGGAGCGTTTGACAAACGAGTCATCGGACGGCATTCCTCGCGCCGCTTGGAATGATGGTGGATTTTGTTAGCCTGTCACACGCGCTTGATTTTCACACCGGCATCCAGCGCCGATATAAAGCAGAACGCAATTTAACACTCTTCGAGCATTGAACGGCATCCCACGTTTGGGGGGCAAAAGCTTACCTTTGTGCAGGTATGGTAGTGCCTGGCGCTTGCCCGCTTGTTTTCAAAGGCATGTCGCAATCAATGCAAATTGAACAATGGGAACGCGGTTTTTATGCCCCGATCAAACCCTGACCGCAAACCCGAATGGTATCGCCGCTGATGCCGTGCACACCCGGAGTGCATAGAAATGCGACCAGCTCCGCCGCATCCCGCGGTATACCGCCCTGCCTCATCGTGTTCAGGCGCCGGCCGACTTCGCGTGTCATGAATGGCATTTCCTTTGTCATCGCAGTCTCGATAAAACCGGGCGCAACCGCGTTGATGCAGATGCCGCGGTCGGCCAGTTGCGATGCCTGCGCCGCGACATAGCCGATCAGGGCCGCCTTGGTCGCCGCATAGTTGGCCTGGCCGAAATTGCCGGCAACGCCGCTGATGGATGACAGGCAGACGATACGCGCGCCATCGCGCAGTATCTTTTCCGACAACAGCACCTGGTCGATCGCGGTGAGCGCGGCAAAATTGATGTCGACCACCATGTCCCAGTAATGCCCCGGCATGTTTGCCAGTGTCTTGTCGCGCGTAATGCCGGCGTTGTGCACCAGGATGTCCAGTCCGCCGAATTTTTCCTTGAAAAAATCAGCCAACCGTCGCGGCGCATCCGGGCCGGCGATGTCCATTTCCAACGGCATTGCACCGATAGCCGAGCAGGTTTCGTGCAACGCCTCGCTTGCACCGGCGACGTCCAGGCATACCACTTGCGCGCCTTCCTGCACAAGCCGTTCGGCAGTCGCTTTGCCAATGCCGCGCGCGCTTCCGGTAACCAGTGCGGCCTTGCCTTTCAACACTGCCGAGGCCGGGAATGCTGCCGGTGCGGCAACCCGCGACGTGACGTGAACGACTTGACCTGATACATAGGTAGATTGCACTCCGCAAAAAAAACGCACAACGCCTGCAAGACGGTCAACCGCATCTCGCGCGACATAGGCGAGATTGACTGTCGCGCCGCGCATACCCAGTTCCATGGCCAATGAACGGCTGAATCCTTCGATGGCTCGGGCGGCCGCTGCGGCGACCGGGTTCGAGGCTTCGCTGGGCAACGCAGCAGTGATGAACACTCTGGCATTGGGCGAGATCCGGCGCACGGCCGGATGGAAGAAGTCATACAGAACGCGGAGACCCGCCGGATCGGCGCAGCCGGTTGCGTCCATGAGCAGAATGTCCACGCCTGCATTCTCGTCTTCCGGCAACGCGTCCAGCGGCGATGTCCCTGCATCCAGGACGATGGCGCGTAGATTCTCAATTGCATAACAATTCTTCGAACGGCCGAGCAGTACATTTTTCCCGGAGAACGGTTGCGCCGCATAAGCGCCATCGCTGCGGGCAAGTGCAATCGGCGCCGGCAATCCAAGCATTTTCACGATTCCGGCAGTAGCCGGGTTGGCGGCAAATTTAATGAGCAAATCGGACATGAAACTATTTCCTGTATTTTTTGATCATCCGGATTTTCCATGAGCCCGGATAACATTGAGTCGGTAAGACCGACGCGCTTTTATACAACACCATGTTGCTGCAGGCCAATGTGTTAATGTAATCTCATTGAGAAAGAGCGAAATGTACCGGTATTCGGACTCGAGTTCAAATTCGCATCGGAATCAAGCGCATGAGCCAACTTGGCATTGAAGAAGTCAAAAAAATAAATCGAATCACGATTCACATGATTCGGTTGGGCATGCTGAGTGTTTCAATTAATTTCCTCATACTGACCGGGTTGTTTCTCGGCGGCGAACTAAGCGGCGTTGTTCCGCTTGCTTATCTGATTCTTGGTTACCTACACAACATCATCTTCCTGGTGCTAATCAAGACAGGAATGAATCGAACGTTTAAAGATCCTGGCATGACGGTCGCCTCGATGATTAACGCCGTTGCGCTGACGATCGGGTTCCTGTGGGCGGTACCAGAAGTCGGTCTCGTTTTTCTGGTTCACTTGTTCACCATTCATCTATTTGGTGTACTGGCGCTACATAATCGGCAATTCATTTCGATCTGGATCGTAGGCGCCATCGTGCTGGCAATCGTGTTTTACTATGTCGGTAATCGCATCGGATTCCCACATTCGACCGCACTTGGAAAAACACTTTTGTGGGTGCTTTTCGTTGCCAATCTGGGGAAGTCGATCTATCTGGCCGGCTTCATCAGCACCTTGAGATTACAGGTGTCGGAACAAAAAAGAGCACTGACCACCGCGCTTAAAACCATGGCGGACATGGCGACTTCCGATTCCCTGACGGGGGTAATGAATCGTCGTGCGCTGATGGATTGCCTGGAATCGCAGGTTCAAGTTTTTAAAAGAAAGGAAGCACCTTTTTGCATTGCATTTATCGATCTTGATCATTTCAAACAAATCAATGACACCGGCGGGCATGGTTTGGGAGACGACGTGCTCAAGATATTTGCAAACATACTTCAGCAAACCTTTCGAGTGACGGATCGGATCGCGCGGTATGGCGGCGATGAATTTGTCATCGTCCTGACCGACACACCGGAAGATATCGCAACTACCGTGCTCGAACGTTTTCGTATGCGGGTTACCGAATACGATTGGCTTGCGCTTGGGTTAACCACCGGAGTTTCTGCATCGATTGGTGTCACGTCATTCATAGGCGGTGAAACGATTGAAAAAACGCTCGAACGCGCGGACAGCGCGCTCTACGCTGCAAAGTCAGCCGGGCGCAACCGCGTTCGCGTGTCGGCCATACCTCACATGGTTTGACGCGGCGCTCACAGCTTGACACCCTTCTACCCCATAAAGGTCCGCATGGGGTAGAAGGTCATGCACGGAAGCCATCTCCGACACAGGGAATCAATATCTTCGATGTGATCCTGTTTCCGTATTTACGTCATATATCAAGTCATTGCAGGTTAGGCGCGTACTCGTTGTTCTTGTATGCCGAGCAGAAGGCGGTCTCATTGCCGGCATACGTCGGATCCATCTTGACCAGCGCGGGGCGTATCGCGTTCCAGACATTGTTATGGCCCTCGTTGGTGGCATCGTCCCTGACGACCATCACAAGATCAAGACCGGGATGGAGGACGACTTTCTGTCCGCCAGCACCCGCAGCCCATTTGACGCCGACATCATGACGTTGAGTGCAGGTAGTATTACCGCCGTTGCAATGAGGCGCCTCAAAAAACGGACGATGCGGATAGCCCGGCCAGATCGATACCGGCGCACAGTTGGGATCATTGCTTCCGGAGGAGTACTTCCAGTTCTTGAGTGAATTCATCATGAACAGATAACCGTAGCCGGTATTGGTATCCTCGAAGGCAGGATGGCCCATCCGGTAGATATATTCCTCGCTGAGGATGCGTTGTCCGCTCCACATGCCTTTGCGCAGCGTAAGCAGCCCCAGACGCGCCATATCGCGGACGCTGCTGTTCATGCTGTAGGCGACCGTCTCTCCATTCCATGCGGTGGAATGCATGCCGATCTTTTCGAATAGCTGCGTTTTTGCCAACTGTGCCATGGTCGTCACGCCCGGAAAGGCGGTAGGTTGTCTTGCCAGCGCTTTCTCGACAATCGGGATCAGCTTGTCGATTTCACGCCAGCCGAGGGCGTCGTAGCTCCAAGTGCCCTTCTTGCCATACGCCAGGCTTGACTTGGTGGATGTCATTGCCAGCACATGAGCGACTTTGGCCTTTGAATTGATATTGCCCATTTGATACCAGCTCAAATAGTCAGATACAGGCGACTCATCGGAAAGGTTGGTCTTGGTGGTAGCGATGCCCACGGTAAGGCTGGCCATCATCTTGGTGATCGACGCGACATGATAAGTACCGGTGGTGTTTCCGTATTCATGACACAGCTTCCCGTAACGCACGATCGCATAGGGATTGCCGTTCATCTTGCTGTCCGCCTCCGCAAGCAGCGTTGGATCGAGGCCGCATTGGCTGGCCACGTTGCTTGGAGCGACACGGACCCACTCGTTTAATCCTGGATCATTGGCGTGTACCTGCCCTGTGTAAAAGAACGCTGCAGAGAGCGCGATTACGATAATTTTTTGTTTCATTTTTGTCTCCGTTATTTATGAAAATTCGGTCCTATTTAGAACTCTTCCCTGGATGCGGCGTATTAGTGGCCTGGACTCCTTTCTGTTCAATCTGCCAATTCAATCCTTGTATTGGCAGTCCGTCGTTTTTAACGCTGTATCAGCTCTTCGAATTGCATCACCATCAGCTCTCATCTGGCTCGTTGCATTACACCGGCTTGCTGAAGAACATGCAGGTTTTCCGCCACTTGGTGCAACGGATCTTTCCCGACATCTTCGGCTGGCTGCGGCATTGCTCCGCCTGCGCGCAGTGCCGCGACAGCCTGTCGATGCCGTGTTTGTTCTTCGCCAAACCATGTCCCGGCGACATCGGCGCCAAGCATGCTTTCACGCAGCGCGGCAAGTTGCGACACCCATGCGTCGAACTCATCGATGTAAGCGGACACCGGTAACTCTTCGGGACTGCCGGAAGTTGCTGAGCGCTGCGACAGCAACCGGTTATAGGCCGACGTGTAGGTTAAATACGAATCGAGAATTTTTACCGCCTCACTGTATGCGGGCGCCGGCAGTGCAGCCTTGAGGTACGCATACAACCTGTCGACATTTGCGGGGCTTTCGTCGCGCATGCCGTCCCTGAGGAAGTCGTCAAATACCTTGCGCAGTGCAATATTGACGACAAGGCGCTGATCGCTTGTTGTCACCAATCCGTCGGAATGCGTGATTTTGGGACTTGCCGATGCCGGTCCGGTGTTGAAAGAGGAAGAAGTGAATACACCAGGTCCGAAGCGCACTGGCACAATTTCAACGGATCTTGAAGGCGTTAAACGTGCAACCGCCGGCTCAGGTGTACCGGGAAAGCTCAAGATAACCAGCAGGCTCATTACGGTGCATATCGCACCCGTCAACCACCACGATTTCATCGAATGAAACATTATCATGCCTCCCCTATTCTCGTGAGTCGCCGACTCAAGACGGCTCACGAGACATTTAAAGATCACTCGTATTTTGCTGCCGCAAGGACCGCGATTGCATACGAGTACCGCCATTCATTCAATAACGGTCGAAATACGCCTTCACGCCGGTAGCGCCCACGTTGTCTGCGGTGAACACATGGCCCCCGGAATGTTCCAGCTTCTCAGCCGGAATGCCTTGTGCAACCAGCTTGTTGTAGTAGGTGCGCATGGTGGAGATGGGTACCGTGAAGTCGCCGGTACCATGCCAGAACTTGGTCGGCGGGTGATTGGCCGGCAATGTCGGTACGCTGCAGGAAGCAGAACAGGTGGCGTAGGAGGCGGCGATGATGCCCAAGGCTTTCCATTCGCCTCCGCTGTTGAAGGTCACTGCCATGCGGCTGGTATTGAAGCCGCCGCTCGACATGCCAAAGGCATAGCGCCGGTTCATGTTGTACTGGGACGCCGGACCGAAGTTACCACTGATAATTTCGCCAAAGAGATCCGGGAAAAACTTATAGTCCTCGCTTCCCGAATAAGTGAACGCGACGTTCGTGTCCCAGTAGTTCGTACCAAAATGCGCTGCTGATACCGGCGCCACGATCGCATACTTTTTCCCGGTGCCTGTAGGGTCGTCAAGCAGCTCATGGAACATTTTCGGTATGTAGATACCGCCGGAACCTGCCGTCGCCTGGACCACGAATGGATTGGTTCCGACCGGCACGGTGGGGTGGTAGAAAAAGGCGACAGGCCAGCCGCCGGCCGGAGGCGCACCCTCCGGCACTTGCCAGCGCACCTGTCTTTTTTTACTGATCCCATATTTGTCGACAAAGGTGAGATCCCGAGTCTGATGGATGCAGGTCCAGTCTCCTGCCGCGTTGGCCGAGCAACGTGCCGCCGCGGCCTCAGGAATATGCGCCACCGCTGCCGTTACGGCGGCCGCCGCAAATAAAAAACACTTTCTCAATGTGCTTGCAATTGGCTTGGTCGTGGCACCTTGCGCGATTATCTTTTTCATTTTGTCTCCGTTTTTATATTGAATAAGAAGCGATGCGGGTTTCCTTTTTCTTACTGCATTTTTCTAGAGAATTGCTCTTTTCGTTGTCGCCTCCCATACGCAATTTTAGAAATTGAGCCGCTGCGCTTCAGGCGGACTCTATGAATTCCAACATAGGCAACCCAACTTTAACATAGGGTTACCTATTTTAAAATAGGTAACCCTATCTTTTCTTAATTTGTTTCCTTTTTGTCGAAAGCAGCGGCTTTTAGCCGTGGGCACGACGGCGCGAGACTCACCTTCGTGGAAACGTGGGAATCAAAGCCATATTGAAACAACAACAATGGGAACAGCAGCTCACCTGGATATACCGCTATGGAGTTCGAGTTATGCGAATGGCATGAACTATAATGACCAGCTACAGGTTACCGCTATGTCATGCTTGAAAAGGGATGCCGGCTGCGGAAGTCCGGGAAGCCATTTGTTCAACACGAGCAGCAGGGAAGGAAATGGAAGTGCCGTCCGAGAAAACAATGCCCGAATCCGCACGCCGCGCAAAGCCAAAACGCGTCCTCTCTCCCGACGACTGGATCGATGCGGCGACCGATATGCTGATCAGTAAAAGCATCGATGCCGTCCGTGTCGAATCGTTATCCAGGGACCTTGGCATCACGGTAGGAAGCTTCTATTATCATTTCAAGGATCGGAACGATCTGCTCTCAAAATTGCTGAAAAGATGGCATGAGAGAACGACGGCGCACGTTGTGCGCGTCTTTGAAGAGCAGGTTTTTACCGCTGAAGAAGCGCTCGGCGAAATCCTGGCGCTTCCCTTTCACGGCCTCACTGCCCGCCGCGCGGCGATGATCGAATTCGCCATCCGGGCGTGGGCCAGGCGCGACGAGATGGCGCGCCAGGCAGTGCGAGAGGTGGACGAGCAACGGCTCGCATATTATGCGCTGGGCTTCCAGGAGGTAGGCTTCAGCAAATCGGAAGCCTCCAGCCGCGCCTTCCTCCTATATAGTTTTCAGCTGTCGCAGTCGTTTTTATGGGAAGTCAATGACGACAAGACGCGAAAAAGACAGTTGCACTTCACGAAAGAGCTGCTGCTGAGCCCGTTGCGGGGGAAGTAAACGTCATCGCCACTCCGCCGTGATTTGAACGATCAAGTTGGAACTACTGCAATTCAGCGCATCGGAGACATCCCGAGCGCGGTCGCGGTATAGCCGCCACGATCAAGTAACTATTTCGGGCCGTATTCCAAGTCATAGGCGCGAGCATTCTGCATTTCTTCCGCCTTGTAGTGGCGGCGTAACAGAGCGTCTACGTTTTCCTGCCGATTCTGTTCACTCATTCCTGTGCTTAAAATCGCGTTTTTTTGTTGCAGGAATGCCTGGTAGCGCCGCTCCCATTCGGCCTGCTGCGTTTCCATGTCGGAGATGATTTGAGCTTCTTGCGCGCCCAGGCTTTGCTGTCGAAGCTGCTGCACTTCCGACTCGGGCGCTCCACGTCCGCGTAACAGCGCAACCTGCCGTTCCATCAGCTGTTGCGCTTGGGCGCTCTCGTCTTTTTCAAGAGCGCCTTCTTCAGAGATCGTTTTGCGCAGCGCTTCGAGGCGCGTCGATTTCTCGAATTTGCTCAAGTTTGGGTCCGCCTGAATACGCGTGGCTTGGATGCCGAATCGAGATTGCGCCTCGCCTGCTGCGAAAAGTGCATCTGCCACTTGCGCGCCAAAGTGGGCTCGCCGCAAGGCAATGGTCAGATTGAGCCTTGCCTCCGCCGTAGTGGTATCGGCATTGTGCGGTTGCGCTTCGATTTCGGATTCAGCCTTGCGGTACGCAATGTAGGCGTGCAGGAAGCGGTGTGCATCACGCGCGGCATGGTCCGGCAGCCCTTCTTTGCAGCGCTCCTCCAGACGCGCCAGATCGTTGCGACTCGGGTGCTCAGGCAGTTGCGCGAGCAACACATCAAGTCCGACCATCACGCTTGAGTTGATGATGAGTTCGCCATTCGGGCCGATTGCGAATATGGGCACGCCGCCAGGCTGCAGCGGTGAACCGTGCGATGCAGCCGGGAGCGTTCCGGGCCCGAATTGCGCTGCAGCCGCGGCAGACCGGACGGTTGCCGGCGATGTCGGCGACTCTTCATCCTTGCCTGCCGGATACAGTATGTAGGCCATGCCTATCGCCATGAGCGCCAAAGCCAATGCAGGAGTCGGTTTCATGATGAATGGCTCTTATTCATGCTGAATGATTTCGATCTTTGTATTTTGCATGAACTGCCGTACCCGGTCTTGTACTTTTTCCTGCAATATCTGCGTGCGCAATATATCGCGCATATCGTCGAATACCGGCTTCCGCAGATCGCGTTTTCCATCCACTCGAATTACATGCCAGCCATAGCTGGTTTCGATCGGCTTGCGGGTGTAGCCGCCAATCTCAAGCGCAGCTGCGGCCTCGGCAAACGGTTCGACCATCTGGTTCAACATCAGCCACCCGAGGCTACCGTCCTTCTTGCTTTGCTTATCCATAGAGTGCCGGCGTGCAAGCTTTTCGAAGCTTGCACCCTTCTCGATATCGTCGATCACGGCCTTCGCCGCAACCCCGTCTTTCAAAAGGATATGGCTGACCTTGTATTCCTGGTCCGGCTTCTGTGCCGCATAACGCGCCGCAATCTCGGCCGGCTCTATGGTGATCTCGTCGATCAGTTGGCGAACCAGGTGTTGTTGCAGCAATGTCTTGTATTGCAACTCCGCTTCTGCGGCGATGTCCGCCCGCAGGTGCAGCCCGCGTTCTTGCGCTTTCTGAGCGAGCGCCTCCATGACGATCAGCTTATCCATCAGCCCGGCACGGTCGGTGGCGAGCATCGCCCTGCGCCTTTCTTCCGCGTCTTCAGGCGTGTCTTCGTTGTAAGGATTGGGTACGCCGACCTGAGCCTTGAGCAACTCGTCGTGCAGGGCGCGTGATATCGGTTGCCCATTGACGGTCGCAACAGGTCCGGCCTTGGATTGATGCGGCGATACCGGCCTTGGATGATCGGCCGCATGCGCCAGTATGCCGGCCGCCATGAAGGCAAGCGCACTGCACCAGCGACGCCACGCAGTACTGTTCGAATCCATGCATGTCCTTCTCGATGACTGCTTTCAACCAACGCAGCAAGCGCCCTGCCCGAGGCAAATTCGCAGGACGGTGTCGCAAAACGACGGAACTGCAATTCCGCTGCCGCGGCGGCCGGGATGGCCGCCGCGCTCCTTGCACTCTTACTTCAGTTGATCACGTGTTTGCTGATAAACGCTCGCATCGGTAAGCAGACTGTTATGGCTGACGTTGGCGGTCTGGGTGCTGCTGCCGCATTTCGCATTTTCTGCCGGGATGATCACGCCGTCATTGGCAGACCACAAGGACCGGTCGCAGCCTTTACCGGCCAGTTCATTCAAGAACGTGGAGTTGGGCCGCATCTCATAACAGGCCGGGTCGTAGCATGAGTATGCCGATTGCGTGCCCTTGTGCGGAGTGCCGAGGGAGACGAATCGGCGCATATCTGCCGTGCCTCCCAATTTGGCACGATACCAGCGCGATACCAGGCCGCCGTTGGAATGCGCGACGATGCTGACCGTTTCATTGCCGTTATTTTTACGTACCGTGGCAACAAAATTTTTCAATGCGCCGGCGCTCGTCTTGTTGCTGTCCGTCGTCGACTTGTAGCCGAAGCGGTACAGCTTTGCAGACGGATAGCCGTCGCTGGTGAAACGATTTACCATCGTGTTGAAATTCGAGGTCGAGCCGGTATAGCCATGAACGAAAATGATCGGCTCATTCTGCGCCCATGCATTGCTTGCCGTGACAGCGAACATAGCGGCCACGACCATAATATTTCTCAATATTCTGCTTTTCATTTACTTGTCTCCGTTGATTTTTGGATGGTTTTTATTCATGCCGTGCCAAGAGGCGCGGGAACTGAAACGGCGTTTTGAGCCGTGAGGAGGCGATGTTCAGCCGCAGTAGCGGAGAGGAATGGGACAACGCGGGTAACGCGCTATGGGACATATTAGTGCACGTGTCTCACGCGTCAAGCTTCTATCGTTGAGGAATTCCTCTAATTAGGACCGATGGCACACCATATCGGGCTGTGAATTGAATGCTGCTCCGCACCAATCCGCTATATGAAGGCGGTACAATGGTGGCTTCTTCGTCAACAACACGAATTGAGATCCGGCTTGAACGATAAACCTCAACAAAGCACCGCGTCTTCGAGGCTGCGCCAGAGCCACGAATCTCAGGTTGCAAAAGCATCGCCTGCGGACGCGTTTGCCGCGGCGAAGAAGGTTATTCTGAAAGGCGCCAAACTTGATATGAGCGCATTGGCCGCCGAGCTTGGGATCGGACGGGCCACACTTTATCGCTGGACAGGCGACAGGGAACAACTGATCAAAGAAGTGCTCGCAATATTTTTACAAGACACTTTTGCCTGGATCGACAGACGCCTGGACAAAGAAAAAATTGAGGGGCCGGAGCGGTTTGCCAGAGCGGTCGAAGATATGATTCGTGCCCTGACGAAGTCGAAACCGGTGTACTGGTTGCTCCGCAACGAACCTGACGTGGCATTACGGATCCTTACCGGCGGTGGCGTAAATTCACTTCAGACCGTGACCATGGAAAAACTGGTCGGCATCATCGAACAAGAAGTCGAAAAAGGCAACTATCGTCCCCGGCTGGAACCGCGCCTGCTGGCGTATACCACGGTAAGACTGGTAGACAGTTTTGTGTACGGCGACATTATCGCTGAAGTCCCGCTCGATTTTGCTGCAGCCAGTCGAGTTATCCGAAGTCTGCTGTAGCGCTCCGCGCAGCCGCCAATCCAATTCGAAAAATTTGCGCGGCTTTACGGCGAGATGTGTCACCTCACCTCCCCGTTCAAACAACAAGCCGTAAATTCCTGCACCAGATCAAAATCGCCTTGGCGGCTCCTCAGCCTTTTCTTCGATGGAAGAGGATTCCCGCGCAGGCAGTTGCCGTCGCTCCTGCACTGCCCCGCTCTCGCGTTGGAAAATCGGGTTCGCGGACTGGCTATTTTTTGGCGATGGCGGAACCGCCGGGCCGCCCGTTCTCGTGGGAAGACTTCCTGATCGAGGTGCCGAACCTCCCATTTGAGCCGGTTTTTTTGATCCGCCATTAACTGTAGACGATCGGCTTTCACCTCCTTGACCGCCTGTGGAGTTGTATGAACTATATTGGCTAGGCCCCCTCGTGAATGTCGAATTTTGAGCCGTAGGCTGGCTTTGTGCGGCATTTGCCGGCGTAGGTGGTTTGCCGGAAGGGCGATATGGGGTACCACCTGCGCTTCCCGGCGCCGCATTCGGGACAGTGCCATAGTAGGCGCCGCCTGGCGGTGCATTATTGGTACGCGGCGCCGGCCGTCCGGAATCAATCACCCGAATAGTGGGCTCATCCTGGGGAGGCGGCGAGTTGGATCGCGGTGTATTCCCGGTGACCTTGCCGCCAAACGAAAGTCCCCAATCGTTGACCTTCGATTCCGTAAATCCGCCGGCTTGCTCGATGTTTTCCGCCTTCACGTCCTTGGTGACATTGGTCAAGGTGGTACTGCCCTTGGCGCCGCCCGAATCGATCGTCAACGTTCCATTCTTGGACTTAAAGGAAGCACCATCGAATGTTTCTCTATAATTGACCGACGCGCCGATAGCCTGGTTGCCGCCATTGCCTCTCGTTTGCTCATTTCCCGCCGTTGCTTCCTTCGTGCGGTCCCAATCATTTCTGCTCGGGCTGGGCGATGCGCCCACCACCTTGCCAACGGCTTGCTCTTTCGTAAACTCGGGCCTGGTCACGCGCTCGCCATTCGCAAAATCAAGTATCTTTTCCGCGATGCTGTCGGGTTTCCTGTAGGCGGGATTTTTCCCGTTGCTGGTCGCGCCGGTGGTGGTGTCAAATTTGATCCGGCTGGCATCAACGCTGAAGCTGAGCGTTGAGCTATCCGCGGTCCCCGCCACGACGTTGCCTTCCGTGCTATGCACGGTAATGTCGCCATCGCTCGATTCCACCTTGGTTCCCTTGAGCTTCAAATCGCCTTTGGATGTGATCGTGATGCCGCCTTGTGCAGTCACGGCGCTTCCCGTCTCAACCGTAGTGGCGGTAACGAACGCTTTGAGGCCTTGCGAATCGCCGCTTCTCACCATTCGGGTGGCCGGCTCGCTGCCATCCGCCTTGTTCGTGGTGGCATCGATGCTGTTGGTTGATGCGCCGCCCGATGCGTCGATGCCGCCCGCGAGACGGGTACTCTTGGCGGCATCGAAATTCACGCTCCCCTCGGTGGAGGTGACCGCAATGCTTCCCGCAGCGGCATCCAGCTTGGTGCCCTCGAATCGCAGGTCGTTCTTGCTGGTAATGCTGACGTTGCCGCCGGTCGCGTTGATGCTGCCGATCACGGCTTCGGATCGGGTGTCCTGGCTGGCGGCGATTTTAGCGCTGCCCCATTTCTTGCTGTTTTCCTTGTCAACGTTGGACGTGCTCCCATCCTTACCCTTTACGTCCGCATTCCAGTTTTGCCCGTTCATGGAATTGACTTGAATATCGAGCGATCCCTTGGTCGTCGATCTGGTGTCCGCGGCGTTGGTGAATTGCACGCTGTCCTTGCCATCGATGGCGATGCCGTTGGCCGCCTCCAGCTTCGTGCTCTGCAGGGTTGCCGCGCCGCCCGCGTTGATCGTCAAGACGCCGCCCGAGGTAACGCTGCCGCCCGTGTATGTGGCGGTGGTCATGTCTTCTTTTGCATATCCAATGGTCAGGCCCGAGCATGATCTGCTCTGCGCTTGCGGTCCCTGGCAGGTCGCCTGGTTCTCGGTGATGTTGGCCGCGACCTTGGTGGTGTCGCTCCCCTTGGTCCGCTCGTCCTTCGCCGCCAGCATGTCGAGCTTCCCGCCGACGTTCAACGTGGTATCTCCGGCAGCATCGATGTTGGTGCCGACAAACTTGGCGTCGCCGGTGGTGGTGATCTTGATGGCGCCGCCGCCTGTCGCGCTGATCTGGCCGCCCACTTCCGTCGTTCGGCTGTCCGTGTTGGCGGCTTGGTCGAAGTTGCCGGTCAGGCCGAAATCCTTCGCCCCGGACGTACCTATCGCAACGCCCGCCCACATTTTCGCGGCGACCGCATTGGTCGTCTTGGTGCCGGTTTCCTTGTTGGTGGCCGCCGTCATGTCGAGGCTGCCGGCCGATAGGGTGATGCCGTCGCCGGTGGCCGCGGTGGATTCGAGCTTGGTGCCTTCCATCAGCGTGTTTTTCGTGGACGTGGAGCTGATCTTCCCCGCCTTGATGGTCGACACGACCGCGGTCTCGTAAGTGTACTTGTTGCTCTCGTTATTGACTTCCACGCCCATCTCAAGGCCCGCAGCCACAGCGCCCTTTACATTGGCGGTCGGGACTTCGCTTATGGGATTGCCGCGCGTTGGCCGGTTAAGCTGCGGCAGTTTGGATTGCTGACTTTTATCGCTATCCATGCGGTTATAGCCGGCCGGCGCGGTGTCGCCGCTGAGGGGGTCGGTCTTGGTGTTAAAGTCCGCCCGGTAGTGTTCGTTTCTATCGATGGAGGCGTCCCCGTCGATCCGTGTTTTGGCAACCCCGCTCACATAGGCGCCCACCTTTACGGTGGCCTTGACCTCGTCCAGACTGCTTGCCTGGTAGTTGGAGGCCGCTTTTGACGAAATGGTGCCGGCGCTTTGCGTGAAGTTTTCGGCCGCCTCGAGCGTTGTCCCGACATCGGAAATGATGCTGTCGGCGCCCACGCCGGTGCGCGTGACGCTGCCCGATTTGGACGTGATCGACGAGACCTTTGCGGTGTGATCGGTCGTCGTCTTGGTAATCCCGGAGCCGCTTGCATACGCACCGACTGACGCTCTGCCTGAAATTTCCGCCGAGGCGGTTACGGTGCCGGTAGCCTCCGCCATGCCCATGCGCTTTGCGTAACCGGCAGCGCTCTTGTCTTGATTCGCATTCGCGCTAACCCCCGCTGCTTCCACGCTTGCGCGTCCGGAAGCAGAAGCGGACACGTCTATGGTGAGGTTGGCGTCCATGTAGTAGCCCGCGCTGTACTTGGTGGAGGTGCTGGTGGTGTCGTGGATTTCCTGGGCGGCCTCAAAGCGCATATCCCTGGCCGTAATGTCCACGTTATTGTCCCCTGACAAATTGGAGCCGACGACGGTCAGCGTATCGGCTTCGATCTTGAGCTGGTTACCCGCACGGATCGTACTTCCCGCCACGGTGGTGTCGGTCTTTGTTTCCGTGAGAATCCTGCCGCGCGCCAATTCAACCTTTGCTTCCACGCTGATATTGGCGTTGGCACGGCCTTCCGCGCTGAAGCCCGCGGTTGCGCCGGCACCCAAGGGTGAGACGTGAGTCGAGGCATCCCCGCTGGCGCTGCCGCTTGCGGAGCCTTCCGCCTCGGCGTTGACACTGATATTCAGACCGACACGATGGCGCTCGTGGTTGGTCGTGGTGACGGTGCTTGATTCAGCCGCAAGGATATCAATGGCGTCGGCCTTCAGCGTGACATCGTTCGTCGCGCTGATGTTCGCGCCCTCCAGCAGCAGGGACGCTGCGTTCTTCCCGCCCGCGCCGGTGATGGTCACATTGGCGCCATTCAAGGTCGAGCCGGTCCTGGTGATGGTCTCGGTGGTGCTGCTGTCCACATTATGCCGAAGGACGTCCACGCCGCCGTTGGCCACGCCTTTAGCGGCGCCTTTTGCGGCGCCGTTTGCCGAGCCGGATGCATTTGCACTTGCCTGTTGGCCCATCGCTGATCCCATGGTCTGGTCCTGGGTCAGGTATTCGGTACTGGCTCCCGCCTTGCCGGCGGCATCCGCACTTGCATACAGGCCGAGTTGCGTCACGGTGGTGCTCTTCGTCGTGACATCGGTGCTGGTGCCGGCCAGGATATTGACCGCGTTCGACTCCAGGACGATGTCCTGTTTCGCGTCGACGGTGGCGCCGACGATGTTGATGCTGTCGCTTCCTTTGACCGTGAGGCTCTTGCCAAAGCTCAATTTCGATGCAACGCTGGTGGTCTTGTTCTGCTTATCCGTCTGAACCGTTTTCTGGTACAGCGTCAAGCCAGGGGCTTCCACGTGATCCGTTTGACCGGCGGCCTCATCGTACGTCTTGTTGCCGTTCCGGTGTCCGGTGGTGTTCGCGCCGACATCGTCGAACTGGCCGTATATCGATCCGTCATAAGCGGGATTGTTCTTCAGATCGCCTGCGTTCGCAGCGTCGTTCAAGCCGCCCAGGTACATTCGCTTTCGCTCTTCGTCGGTGATCGGCTTGAGGTCGCGGCCCACATCGTTGCGGTCTTGCGCCGCCACGTTCGCGGCGGGACTGATCACCATGAACGCTTGCGTGGTCACGGTCTTGTCCAACGAATATTCGTCATGCCCTTCGAGGATATTGACGTTCTTTGCGTCCATCGTGCCGTCGCCGCTGGCGGTGATGTCCGAGCCCTGGATCGTGATGTCCTTGTTGGCTGCCGACATCGTCAGGTTGCCTGATCCCTCTTTCGTGCTGTTGACCGTAATCGACGAACCCACGTTGGTGCCGGTGAACTCATCGATGACAGTTTCGATCTTGCCCCATACGGCGCCGCCGACGCCAGCCCCCTCCTCGACCGATTCCGTGTGCGTCTGGACCGAGTTTTGGCGGGCAAGTACTTTCAGGTCGCCGCCGGTCGCGGTCAGCGTCGCGTTGCCGTCCTTGACATCGACATCGGTACCGATCAGCGCAATGTCGTTGCCGGCCGTGACGCTGAGGTCGCCGCCGGCGACCGTCAGGCCGGACTTGAGCTGTTCCTTCGTGGTGGTCCTGATTGATTCGTTTTTTCCGTTTGTGTGAACGGTGCCGGCGGTCTTGTTTTCAACCGTGTCGAAGGTGATGTCGCCACCGGCCTTGAGCGTGGCGCCGGTGCCGGCACTGATCTGCGCGCCTTTGTTGTTGATGTCCTTGTTCGCATCAAGAGTGAGTGTTCCGGTGGAGGAAATGCCCGCCGTTTTTCCGATCACCGTGTTGTACAGCCCGTACACCGGCCGCTCCACGAGCTTGTAGACAACCAGGCCATTCTCATCCAGTTTCGGCTGGCCGTTTTCCAATTCCGGAATGCGCTGGCCGTACTTGTCCAATTCGGCGACCTTTTCCATGACATCATTGCCATCCTTGTCCTTCAGAATGGCGCCGTTGCCTTCGGCATAGGTGGTGTTGTTGATGCTGCCCCCGGTGGAGGTGAGCGTGACGTCGCCGCCTTCGATGGTGCCGCTGATATTGTCGATATCGCCGGTGGCGGTAATCGTCAGCGACTCCTTGCCCGAAATCGTTCCGCCGGTGTTGCTCAGCGTAGCGACGGTCAGGTCGATTGTATTGCCGGCAATCACCGCACCGGTCTTGATCTCGGCGCGGGTGGCTTTCGATAAATACACCACCGGCACCAGCACGCTTTGCCCGGCGACTTCGGCCGTGATCATCCAGACGATATCGTGCGTCAATGCATCCTGCTGCGCCTGCGTCAGCGCGGTACCGTACACCAGCGCCGCAGCGGTCATTTCAGTCGCCGCATTGCTGAACAACCGAGTCAGTTGGTCGCGTTCGCTTTGCCCGGCGATCAACAGATTGCGCCCGGTTTCGCCGATCAATTGCTGGCGGATCAGGTAGGCTTCGTAGCTGGAGTCGCCCAGGTGTTTCAGTATTTTCGTCGGGTCATTGCCGCTGAGCTGGCTCTCCAGGTATTCCGAGCCGTTGTAACCGGGAGCGCCAACCTGGAACAAGGGGTTGGTTTCGATCAGGTAATTTACCGCGTCTTTCTTCGTCAGCACGAAGTAGCCGTTCGGGCTGGTCGGCAGAGTGACCGTGGCAAAGGCGAACTGCACCGCGGTGGCGCCGTTGACGGTAACACTGGTTACGCCGGTGGTCAGCGGGGTGCCGGTGGCGCCGGCAACGCCAGGTACCGGTGCGGTGCCGGTGGCGCCGCCAACCCCGGTGGCGCCAGTGGCGCCGGTCGCGCCTTGCGGCGTGGTATTTGCGGGACCGTACACCGATCCTCTGAGGGACAGGCCGGTGACCGTTCCCGTGATCGCGCCGCCGTAAATGCCCGCGCTGGTCGCCGGTGCAGCCGTTGTCGACGCCAGTATCGAGCCGGTATCGTTTTTTAACGTATTGAGTTCATAAGAAGCCGGACCTTGAGCTGCCCAGTGGGAATAGCGCTCCCAGGTTTGGGTGTACGTTTTTGTCAGCAGTTCGAGTGAGGTCATGACGAAGTTGGTGCCGATCAAATCGACCTTGGTGGCGCCTGACAAGAGGCCGCCGGTGTTATTGGCGCTGGTGAAATCCTTGATCCTCAGCGTGCCGCCGCTGATGATTTGCGGCGTATGCGTCGGCGCACCGGCGGTAAAGGTCTCCACGGTTTGAGTTGCATTGGAATAGTATTCGGTGGTGCACCTGTCTACAGTAAAGCACCAGTACCACGAATTAACACTATCAGGCACCGCATTCGAATCAGTGGGGGTTGTCCCTTTGGTGTAGACCGGGGCGCTTGTTGTTTTCGTAATGTCGCTGGTGGTTTGATTATTGAACGTGGCGGCCGAAATCGTGAGGTCGCCCTTCGCATTGACCTCTTTGGCATTCCTGAACTCGGCTGCGGTGAGCGTCATCGCATTGTCGGAATCGATGGTGGCGTTATTGCGCAGCGTCGCGCTGGCCGTGGCCGCCAGGTTCTTGCCGGCATACAGCGCGCCGTCGTTCACCAAGTCGCCGCCGGTGGCTTTCACGGTCAAGGTATCCAGCGCCGAGAATGCGCCGGTTGCCGTGTTGGTGATGGACTTCGCATGGAACGTCATGTTCTGGCCGGAGTGCACCGCGCCCGGATTGGTGAAGGCATTCGCCACCGTGATGACCGCGTTGCCGACGCCGGAACTGGCGGCGACAATCGCCGAGCCCGAACCGCCGAAATTCAGCGACGTCGCTGCCAGCGTCATGTCGCCGGCCGTGGTGATCTTGCCGCCATCGCCGATGGTGAGCGTGCCGGCATTGATGTCCATGCTTTTACCCAACATCACGCCGGCGTTGCCGACGGTCAGCGTGACGCCGTTGCCGCCGCCTTGCCCCTTCACGTCCATGAGTCCGCCGGACTCCATCGTTTTGGTATTGCTGATTGTGTAGGCACTGTCGGTGCCGCGCACGGTGAGCGCGCCGGCGGCGATCAGGGTCCCGCTGTTGTTGAGCGCGGTGCCGATATGGATGGCAGCACTGCCCTTCGATTGCAGCAAGCCGCTGTTGGTCAGCGTGTCCGCCGTGACCGTCGCATTCGCGCCGGCGGTATCGGAGATAAACAAGTTGCCGCTATTGGTCAACGTGCCGGTCACGCTAATGGCGCCGCCTTGCGTGGCCTGCAGCGTGCCGCCATTGTCGACCGTCACCGCATTGGCATTGATGTCCATGCTGTTGCCCAGCATCACACCACCATTACCGACGGTCAGCGCGACGCCGCTGCCGCCGCCTTGCCCCTTCACATCCATCACGCCGCCGGACTCCATGCGTCCGCCATTGTTGATCGTGTAGGCGCTGTCGCTGCCGCGCACGGTCAGCGCGCCGCTTGCCCTGAGGGTACCGCTGTTGTCGAGCGCGGTGCCGATATTGATCGCGGCATTGCCCAGCGACTGCAGCGTGCCGGTGTTGACCAGCGTATCGGCCGTCACGGTCCCGTTCGTGCCGGCCAGATTGGACACGAGCAGCGTGCCGCTATTGGTCAGCGTGCCGGTCACGCCGATCGTGCCGCCTTGCGTGGCTTGCAGGATGCCGGCATTGGTCAGGCTGGCCGCGCTGCTCGTCAAGGTCGTGCCCGAACGCAGCGTGCCGCTGTTGGCCAATGCATTGGCCACGGCCAATGTCATGGCCATCTTGGATTCCAACGTGCCGCCATTGTCGATCGTCACCGCACTAGCGTTGACATCCATGCTGTTGCCCAGTATCACGCCGCCAGCGCCGACGGTCAGCGCGACGCCGCTGCCGCCGCCTTGCCCCTTCAGATCCATGAGTCCGCCGGACTCCATCGTTTTGGTATTGTTGATCGTGTAGGCGCTGTCGCTACCGCGCACGGTGAGTCCGCCGGCGGCGATCAGCGTGCCGCTGTTGTCGAGCGCGGTGCCGATATTGAAGGTGGTGTCGTCTTTCGATTGCAGCAAGCCGCCGTTGATCAGCGTATCCGCATTCACGGTCGCGTCGGCGCCGGCGGTATCGGACACGAGCAGGTTGCCGGTATTCGTGAGTGTTCCGGTCACGCTGATGGTGCCGCCTTGCGTGGCTTGCAGCGTGCCGGCATTGGTCAGGCTGCCCGAACTGCTCGTCAAGGTCGTGCCCGAGCGCACTGTTCCACTGTTGCTGTTGGTCAGCCCATTGGCAATCGCCAGCGCCATCGCGCCTTCGGATTGCAGTGTGCCGCTGTTGGTCAGGCTGGCCACGCTGAGGTTGACCGTCTTGCCGTTGAGCATGCCCGACTGCGTATCGAATGCC
>Ga0209343_10001915_pt1 | contig 27657 bp, 29 predicted proteins | sample RifCSPlowO2_02_FD_184026 | JGI IMG/M metagenome (GOLD analysis project Ga0209343, IMG submission 184026) | Groundwater microbial communities from Rifle, Colorado - Rifle CSP2_plank lowO2_0.2 (SPAdes) (version 2) | ecosystem: Environmental > Aquatic > Deep subsurface > Groundwater | place... | reverse complement strand
CGTGAAGAAAAACAAACCAAAATCGAAACCGCCAAGAAGCAACTGGACACAAGCGTAGTGCTTTTGGCCAAGCAAAAGAAAGAAAAAGACGATTTCTTGGCAGTCACCAGAAACGATGAAACCCGCTACCAAGAGGAATTACGCCGCCTGCAAGCCGATGCCGCCTCCATCACTACCGCACTGGGTAATATTGGCGCCAAGATTGGTTCTGTTAACAAAGGGGATCAGATCGGAGTAGTGGGATCAAGCGGCTGTTCTACTGGTTCCCATTTGCATTTTGAGGTGATGACCAACGCAAGAGTCGAAAATGGTCAAGTGATAGGAAAGGAGAACAAAGTAGACCCAAAACCTTATTTGGATAATGGCACTTTCTATAAAGTAGTTAATTTTTATGATGGAAAATCCTGGAGAGAAGGCGGAAGTATTACCACATATTTTAATGAGTTCTACAATATTTTTGGTCAACCAACTGCTCACACAGGACTAGACATTGCAGGTCCATTCGGTTCACCTATTTACGCAGCTGAATCAGGAGAAGCATATTTTTCATCAGCCCCCTGCAATTACTATTTTGCCGGCGGAACTCCGCTCGGTAAAGGCATCGTCGTTGATCACAAAAACGGCCTGGTTACCCTCTACTGGCACATCCCATAAATACGAGTAACTACGAGGTCCGACCTGGTAATTGCCTGGTAATTGTAACAACCCCCAAAAGGGGTCGGACCCCTAGCAATGATTTACACACCAGGTGTGTGCTAAGTAGACACATAAGGATATTTCCTCGGATGTGAAGTTACCATGTTGACAAAACTCCAGAAACTCTTTATTTTTTGGACTAATGCCCAAAATAGTTGCCTATCTTTTTGTTCTTATATTCTTTTTATCTTTTCACCCACCAGTTTTTGCTACAAACCCAGGCGATGTTTTGATCAACGAATTTTCTCCGAAGTCAGATCCAGAATGGATTGAGCTTTATAATCCAAAAGACGATCAAATATCGGTTGCTGGATGGACTATCAAAGATGCAGCTAACCATACAGAAACGGTTGCCGCTGTTTGTATCCTACCGCATGGTTTTTACACGTTTGAGAGATCTAAAGGATGGCTCAATGATAGTGGTGGGGATAGCATTAGTCTTTTGGATGACTTCGGAGCAATTATGGATAACATCAGTTATGGAACTTCCAACGATCCAATTACTACTACTCCGGCCTCGGACAAATCTGCCTCCAGAGTTCCAGATGGCTCTTCCGATTGGCAAATTGGCAGTCCCACGAGACAAGATACGTCTATCCCTTGTCCAGTTCCCACGCCATCCCCAACACCAACCCCAACTTCCACACCTACTCCAACCCCAACTAAATCTCCAAGTCCTACTCCAAAAGCCACTCCAGCACCAACTCACGCAAAATCTCCATCACCGACAGCAAAAATTTCTCCTGCGGTTTTAGGAGAAACCCAAGATAGCTTGCAATCTCCAACCGAAGAATCTACCCCAAGTCCATCCGCAAATCCAACCAGTACATCACCTTCCAAAACCAAAATAGCAGCAATACTTACCGGCTCTGGAGCAATCTTGATTGGGTTCTCTGTCGGATTTTACTTATGGTATAACAAGGTCCTGGCCAGGAAAGAAGAAGATCAAAATCAGCCTGATGAAAAAGAATCAAACTAGCGCCATTTTAGGTAGGTGGCCGCCTGTTTTTTTATGGGCGGCAGTTATTTTTGTTTTTTCCTCAATAGAGCAGGTTCAAGTCAGCCAGTTTTTTATTTGGGATTTTGTCGCCAAGAAAATTGCCCATGTTACAGAATATGCGATATTTTTTGCCTTGTTATTTCGCGCGACAAACGGCAGATGGCTCTCGTCTTTTTTTCTGACAATACTCTACGCGTGCTCGGACGAATTTCATCAAAGCTTTGTCCCCGGCAGAACAGCCAGCCCCCTGGATTTGGGTTTTGATCTGTCCGGTGCTAATATAGCAAGCTATATAATATGGAAGCTAAAACAACTTCGCCCCGGCAAACCCAAAAAATAGCCCAAGAACTAGGAAAAACCTTAAAAAGCGGTGAGGTCATTGCCTTATACGGAGATTTAGGTGTCGGCAAAACAGTTTTCGTCCAGGGTTTAGCCCACGGCCTCGGCATTAAAAGAAGAATTCTCTCTCCGACATTTGTTTTCATGCGCTCTTACCCGCTTATCTTAAAAGGTAAACCTCTCACTTTCTATCATTTGGATCTTTACAGAGGACAAAGCATGCAGGATTTCAAGGCTCTTGGCCTTGATGAAATTTTCGAGGAAAATTCGATAGTCGTTTTGGAATGGGCCAATAAGATTAAAAACATTCTTCCCAAAAAACGAATCGATGTTTTTCTCAAGATAATCGACGAAAAAACCAGAGCAATCGAGATTAAAAAGTATTAACACAAATTTTAGCCATGGTGTGATTTTGTGTTAAGTTTATAAATATCCTATGGCAATAAGTAGCATAAAAAAAGCAGCAGCGATACTCAAAAATGGGGGAGTCGTCATTTTTCCGACCGACACCGTCTATGGCCTCGGTTGTCGTTTTGATAACCGGAATGCGCTCGATCGCATTTATCGAATCAAGGGCACGCCCAAAACTCAGCCTTTTCCGATTCTGGTTTCCGCTGCCTCCCAAGTTGAAAAACTCGCTAACCTCAATGACGTTGCCCAAAAACTCATCGAAAAATACTGGCCGGGTGCTTTAACCATTGTCCTCCCCGGCTTGTCTACCAGTTCCAAACCGGGTTTGAATGCGGAAAAAATCGGTTTTCGTATGCCTGATTCTAGTCTTGTTCAATCACTTATCGAAAAAGTCGGTGTTCCACTAATCGGTACTTCCGCAAACTTCCATGGCCACCCTGCTTCAAAAACTTACCAAGATCTGGATCCGGACTTTGTTAAACTCGCAGATTTTACAATTAAAGGTAAATGCACTTTTGGTATAGAATCAACAGTTATAGATGCCACAAGTGATCCTTCCAGGATCTTGAGGAAAGGAGCCATCTCACTACGATGATACGTATCATCGTAGTAAAAATAATTAAAGATGATTTTAAAAATTGATACAACCAAAAGAGAAGAAGCCACGGTCGAGCTCAAAGATCCTAAAACCGGTAAAGCGGATAAACTAATCCAAAAACAAAAACTCGGCTCGCAAGTTCTTTTGCCAATGATTGTCAAAATCTTAAAGAAAAACAAAGTGGATTTTAGCGATCTTTCGGCAATCGAAGTTAACCCCGGTCCGGGATCTTTTACCGGTACTCGCGTTGGAGTTGCCGTTGCCAACGCTCTCGGTTTTGCCTTAGACTTACCAGTAAATGGTCAAAAGGGTAAAATAGTTGTGCCCATATACGAAAAGTCAAAATTCGATTAGTCCACCAGTGTCACCTCCGAGGTGGGCTTTGACTCCTCGGAGGTGGAATAATTAGGCTATGAGTAAAATCTTAGTCACCGGCGGAGCCGGTTTCATCGGATCATATGTCACAAAGTTACTTGCCGATTCCGGTCACAAAGTTGTCGTCTTGGATAACCTCTCTCACGGATTTGCCGAAAATATCGATCGTCGCGCAAAGTTTATTGCCGGTGACATTAAGGACAAGAACAAAACTAAAAAGGCACTGGAGGGGGTTGACGCAATTATCCACTTAGCCGGTTTAATCGTCGTCCCGGAATCAGTCAGCGACCCGATTAAATACGCCGATAACAATGTTCTTGGCACAATCAATCTTCTCAATTGCGCCAATGAAACGGGTTGCAAAAAAATTATTTTCTCATCATCTGCCTGTGTTTATGGCACAGCGGATAAATTACCAATCACAGAAGATGCACCCGTCCGTCCGGACAATCCTTATGGGGCAACTAAAGCATCAATTGAAGCGTTTTTACAAAGTTATCATGCGAACTTTGGTTTTGATGTCACAATTTTGCGCTACTTCAACCCTTACGGCCCCGGCAAATTGTATCCGCCGATAACCCATGCCGTTCCCAATTTTGTAATGGCAACTTTGGCTAAAAAGCCCATCCCTCTTTATTGGCAGGGGAAGCAAATACGCGATTTTATTTATATTGAAGATTTAGCCCGTGCCCATATCGATGTTCTGAAATTGTCAGGTTTTAACGTTTTTAACATCGGCACCCAAAAGGGGATTAAGGTCAAAGATGTAGTTGACGAGATCTTTAAGATCGCAGGTTACAAAGTTCCCATAAATGATCTTGGCGCGCGCCCAGGCGATGTCCCCGCCAGCTTTGCCTCAAGCGCCAAACTGGCAAAAGCTGTCGGCTGGCGGGCCAAAGTCTCCCTCCCCGAAGGCCTCCGCCGCACCATCGACTACTACAGACAAAACCACTAACCAGATCCGCCTCCATAAAGGCACACCAAGTGACCCTTCTTGACCAAACCGCCTAGTCCTTCCGCTACACATTTTAAGCAACGAACTACGAGGTCCGACCTCGCAGTTACAGTAGTATAATCAGATCATGCCTTCCAAACACTCAGTTAAATTATACATTGAGAACGGGATCTACCATGTTTACAACCGTGGTGTTGAAAAAAGAACTATCTTTCAAGATCACGACTACAAAGTCTTCCTTCACTATTTGAAGCGCTATTTATCTGAGCCAAACAACGAGGTCGGACCTCGTTGGAAACTTCGGTGGAACCAAGGCCTCCACGAGAAGTTGCATTTAATGGCATATTGCTTGATGCCGAATCATTTTCATCTGTTACTTAAACAGTTTTCAAAAGAAGCAATAACTACTCTCATGCGATGTCTTTCGAATTCGTACACCAAATATTTCAACGAAAAATATGATCGAGTAGGCCCCCTCTTCCAGGGGAAATTTAAGGCTGTTTTAGTTGAAAATGATAATTATCTTTTGCACTTGACACGCTACATCCACCTGAATCCTATCAACCATCGAGAAAGTACTACGAGGTCCGACCTCGTAGTACTGGCAAAATTCAATTACTCAAGCTACGCCGATTACTTAGGAAAAAGGCATACTCAGTGGCTTAATGTTAAAGAGGTATTAAATTACTTCAATAACCCTACATCTCTCAATATCTATAAGAAACATTCGTATAAAGAATTCGTAGAAGATTTTGCTATTGATTCCGGTTCCGCACTTCAGGAACTAGTGATTGAATAGTAGCTACGAGAACTACGAGGTCCGACCTCGTTGAAAACTCAAATTCTTACCGCTTGACAACTTATAATTATTGCTATAAAATGCGCAAACTAGCTCAGATTACTGCCTTTCTACTGCCAACTGCCTCACTTAATTTTTATAAAAATGCAATTAAGAAAACTTATCTACCTTCTATCCATTTTAGTTACGGTTATTTCATTTGTGGCTATTCTAAAAGTCACCTACGCCACAAGCGTCACTATTAAGGACAACGCTGCCGGAAGCCAGAATCAAGTCAATGTAGAATCTTCTGATCAGACTAATATTAACCAGAGCAATCAGTCAAACGTCAACAACAACGTTGACGTCAATTGCAACTCGGGACAAAACAGCGCCAGCGGCAATACCGGCGGAAACGGGTCGATCAGTACCGGGGACTGTAGCGCCAACGTGGGCATTTCCAATAATCTAAACAACAATCAAGCCAATATTAATTGTCCAAATTGCCAAACACCGACCCCGACACCAAAACCCTCATTACCAACTCCCACTCCAATATCTCTACCAGGTCAAGGTGGTGGGCCATCAGCTGGAGGTGATGAGGGAGCAGCCAGTGGACCGTCAGGCGAAGGTCAAGCCACCCAGCAGGTACTTGCTGCAGCCGGTGTTGCCCAGAACGCGCTTCTTTCTTCCATCGGATTTGGGCTGATCATTTTTGGTCTATGGCAAGCTCAAAACGCACTCGCAAAAAGAGCGCAAAGGGTCTAAAATTTCCAGCTTATACCCGTCATTTTCTCAGCCTGTTTTTGATTATACTGGGGGCTGGGATTATGCTTTTTACTGCCATCAGCAAAAGCGCAGCCCAAGTTCTACCTCAAAACGAACCCCAGCAAACTCAATTCTTGGAAAAACCAGCAAAACTCTACATCCCGAGACTTGCCAAAATTCTCTATATTTCCGACGGTCAAGTAGTTGACAACCGCTGGACTATCTCCGAAACAGGGGTCTCCTATCTTACGACATCGGCAATTCCGGGCCAGGTTGGCAACAGTGTCATTTACGGCCACAATCGCAATGAAATTCTGGGAGATCTGCCTCAAGTCGTAGATGGCGATCCCATCTATGTAATTTTAGAAAGTGGTGACTTTGTCAAATACCAAGTTGCCGAAACCAAAGTAATCCAGCCGTCCCAAGTCGAAATTTTAAATCAATCGGCAGATTCAAGACTAACGATTTACACCTGCACCGGCTTTTTAGATACTGCCCGATTTGTGGTTGTGGCCAGGCAAGTAGGTCTGATATAATGACTTTTAGTGAAAAAACTGCTCCCCGCCTTTCTCGCTTTTCTGCTAATCTTTTTTATCTCTCCTGTTTGGGCGCAAACGCCCCCATTTTCCGTCAACAACGCCAACCGAGTTCCTGGCCAAATTCTGGTTAAATTTAAAAGCGGGACTTCCCAGAGTTTTATCAACGAAAATCTAATCAGATTTAATGCCAGAATTGCCTCTCGGATTGAAAGATTAAACGTCTTAGCGCTTAATGTCCCAATTTCTCAAGAAGATGTTATAATTTCTGCCCTTTCCAAAATTCCCAGTGTCGAATTTGCCGAACCAGACTTTGTCGCCAAAGCCCTTACCGCAACTTCCGATCCGTCATTATCCAGCCAGTGGGGCATGTTTAAAGTTGTGGCAGCTGCCAATCCCGACTCCAGCGCTTGGAATATTACAACCGGCAGCGCAACTGCAAAAATTGCCGTTTTGGATACTGGTATCGATCAAGATCATGAAGATTTAGCTGCCAAAGTTGTCGCCAACCAAAACTTCACGTCAAGCCCAACCATTGATGATCTCTATGGCCATGGTACCCATGTCGGCGGCATCGCTGCGGCCATTACCAATAACGCAACAGGAGTGGCCGGCCTTGGCTACAACTCCTCCCTGATGAACGTAAAGGTGCTGGACGATAGCGGTTCCGGTTATTATTCATGGATTGCCAATGGCATTATTTGGGCCACAGATAACGGTGCCAAAGTTATCAATATGAGTTTAGGCGGATCAAGCGGTTCGTCGACACTTCAAAACGCCGTTAATTACGCGGTCGCCAACGGGGTAGTTGTTGTGGCCGCAGCCGGCAATAGCGGCAATTCGTCTCGAACCTATCCGGCCTATTATTCAAATGTCATCGCGACTGCTGCAACCGACTCAAATGACGTCAAAGCCGGTTGGTCAAGCTATGGCTCATGGGTAGATGTAGCCGCTCCCGGGGTTAACATCTATTCCACTTTCCCGAATCACCCGTATCAAATCAATAAGGCGCTAAGTTACGATTACGGTTCTGGAACTTCCATGGCCACGCCGCATGTTGCGGGTTTGGCTGCTCTTGTTTGGGCAACAGGAATTTGCGCAACCAACACCTGTGTCAGGGCACAAATTGAAAATAATGCCGATGCAATCACAGGCACTGGCACTTACTGGACTTATGGCCGCATCAATGCTTATAAATCAGTCGGCGGTACGTCGCCAAGTCCATCGCCATCGTCAACACCTACTCCAACTCCCACACCCACTCCAACTCCAACACCGGTACCGGCGCTAACCATGCGTGTTTCCGATATTTCTATGTCGTATACAGCAATTTGGAAGTGGCGTAATGTTTACACCAAAGTCACGGTTTTGGACCAAAACAATAATCCCGTCTCTAGCGCCAATGTCTCACTTACAGTAACCCTACCATCCTCAAACACAGCAACCAGTTCAGGATCAACAGGCAGCAATGGGACTATTACCTTCAAGGTAAGATCCAAAGAAACCGGCACTTACACATCAACCGTTATGGGCGTCACCAAGACAAACTATACTTACGATGCGGCAAGCTCCATCACAACTCAAACAGTGTTGGTCATTTGACATCCCTCTAATAAAGTTATATAAATAGCCTTGCCCTGCCCGATCTGACATCAATGAATCAGACGGACAACGAATTCTCTACAGTTAAAATTACGCCCCAGCTACTTGCCCAAGTTATTGATGCTCTCAAGAATAAAGCGTATGGGAGTGTTGAAATCTACATTCAAAATTACCGGGTTGTCCAGATTACTGAACGAACTATTACCAAGGTACAAACTGCCAGAAGTTTTAAAAAAATCATAACTGGCCAAAATGACAACTCGGTCAACAAGGTTCACTCAAGGCAAGTTGAATCTCAATTGTGAAAAAAATTCTGTTTCTACTGCCGATTTTTCTTTTGAGTTTTGCCATTTTCAAAAGTGCCTTCGCTAAATCTTCTTTGGAAGTTGCCACGGATCCCAGTTTTTCCAGTCAAACATTAAATTTTTCTCCCGGCCAAACAATTTATGTGCGGACGCTAGCCGGAAACGACGGTCGCGACAAACATCTTCTCAATCTGCGCGATAACCAATATAATTTTCTGCAAAGTTACGATTTAGCCAGAACAAGCGACAATCAGTTCTCCACAAGTCTTACAGCCCCCCAGGTCGAGGGCTATTATTCGCTTGAGGTGCAAATCGAATCGGGCAGCAATGTGGCAACTTCTGTCAAAACAATCAAGGTCGGCAGTCCCGCAAGTGCCAATGTCAAAGTCAATGTCAAAAGCGAGGTTAAAGGGCAGTCGGTGACTGTCAATGACAACGCTGATAAAAACGATGCCATTCAATCTCCATCAGCAGGTCCTGCCGCACAAGACGCCTCAAACTGGCGATCGGTCCCAGATCAGGAATTACTTGAAAATCCCGATTTTACCTTTGGAGAGCCCCCAAGCTTCTTTTTGCAAATTGAACAGTTCTTTGCAAAAATTTGGGAAAGTTTTTGGCCGTTTTAGTCAATAACAATAAACTAGAAACCGGAAACTTGAAATCAACATACAACTCATAGTCATGTAAGCAGTTTCTTACTAAAACTTCTCCACCTCCGAGGTGGATTGAATAACGGAGATTGGGAACTTGACAAACAATAATTTTCATATATAATTACCACATAGTTATTAATTAAAAGATACTGCCCAGCTGTCCAAAAAACGCTGGGTTTTTTAATCGCCAAATGTCACAAAACACAAAGCAAAAACAAACCCTAACTTTAAGTCCAGACTGGTTCACCATGTTTGTTTCCCAAATCGTGGATTATGGCGCCAAAGTTAGACAAAATAGTTTTAAGATGGTTGACTTTAAATCGCTCAATCCCTTCAAGAACGCCAGCGTTGACAAATTAACAAGTATTCTCAAAAAGGCAACCACCCTTGCCAAAAAGCGCGCACTGCTGCTGGTGCTTGTAATAGCCGCGCTTTCCTTATTTGCCATAGTCAGGGTTAAAGGTACGCCCCAAAATCCGCTAACTATTGCCGGTTCGCAAACTGACTTTTCACCCCAGACACAGATATCAGTTAATCGGAAATTTGAAATTCCGATTAGGAATGCAAAAGGCGCAGACACCGGCGACAAACTGGCAGTAACACTAACAACCATTGACAGCTCCAAAAAAATTCTCATCCAAGGCAAGCCGGCAACCGCCCGCGACACCAAAGCCTTCCTTATCCTTAATTTGGAAATTGAAAATTCGATAACTAACCAGCTGACTGTCAGGCCGGTTGATTTTATCCGGTTGGTTGACGAACAGAACCGAAGCTTCGCGCCGGATGTGCACAACAATGAGGTTACGGTTGAACCGGTTTCCATTAAAAAAACCCGTGTTGGTTTTGTGGTTGATGAGGAAAAGAAGAATTTTAAATTCTTTTTTGGCGAGATAAGCGGCGAAAAGCAAACTATCGAAATCTCGATTTAGTTTTATTTGTGTCTTGACAAGGCTGGACGGGCCCTGTTAAGCTTTAGCAAGCTAGAAAACTGAATAGTTTTTGAACCGACCGCAAACGGAGGTTCGCTGCTTAGTCCATTGGACTAGGCGACGAGCCTCCGTTTTTGTGTAAATGCGAATGGATACGAATGCCTCGATTTGTTTAAAGATTATTCGCATAAATTCGGATGATGAGTAAAAGCGCATGAATAGCTATTTAACCGACCAAATCCAAAGAAAGGAAATTTTAAAAATCAAGCGCATTCGCGAAAATTCGTATTAGCGCGAAGCGCGTTAAGAAGGGAGGTGAAACAAATGCATAAACTAATAGTCCGAGCAGGAGCAGCCGCCTCAACCACAGCCCTGGTTCTCTCTTCATTTATTGGACCAGCTTTGGCAGTCGATGTCGTAATCGAAGGCAACGGTTCCAACAGTGACAACACTGCTAACGTCGCTATCCAAAACGACACAACAGTCACTCAGACCAACTACGCCAATATCACAAACGATGTTGACGTAGATGCCAACACCGGTAAGAACGACGCCAACGATAACACCGGAGGCGATGTTTCTATAAATACTGGTGATGCTTCGGCAGACGTTGGAGTCTCAAACACTGCAAATTCCAACACAGCAGAAGTTACTGGTTGTTGTCCGGAGGAAATCAATGTCACCATCAAAGACAACGGTACTTACTCTGACAACGATGCCAATGTTGCGGTTCAAACCAAAACTACAGTTGATCAGGATAACACCGCTTACGTCAAAAATGACGTGGATGTTGATCTTGACACCGGTAAGAACGACGCCAACGATAACACCGGAGGTGATGTCTCCATCACAACAGGCAATGCTTCGGCAGATAGCGTCATGATTTCAAACGTTGTCAACAAGAACGTCGCTTCTGTTAGCAGCGGTCCTAATGGTGGTGGTTCACTCTCTGTATGGATTTCCGGCAACGGTTCCAACAGTGACAATACCGCCAATGTCGCTGTAGCGTCTGCAAAAACAATCCAACAGACAAACTACGCTAACATCAGCAATGATGTTGACGTAGATGCAGACACCGGTAAGAACGACGCCAACGACAACACTGGCGGAGAAGTCTGAATTGACACCGGCGATGCTTCGGCAGATGTTTGGGTTGGCAACTTGGCCAACTTCAACGCTGCAGACATCGATGCCTGTGGTTGTATCCTTGATCTTTCTATAAAGATCAAAGACAACGGTACTTACTCCGACAACGATGCCAATGTTGCTCTTGCGAGCCTCACGCTCGTTGACCAAGACAATACCTACGAGTGCAAGCCCAATTATAGGGGCGGGTGGCACAAAAAGTGTAACGACGTGGATGTTGATCTTGACACCGGCGCAAACGACGCTAACGACAACACCCAGGATGGCGAGCCAGAAATTACAACTGGTGACGCCTCAGGTGATGTAATGGTCGAAACCACTGCAAATTCCAACGTTGTTGGTGATGCGGATTTCGACTTTGACTTCCCGGAGTTGCCTGATTTCGACGGAAGTTCAGCGTCGCTGTTACTTTTGCTTTTAGCTCTATTTAGCTAAATAGGCAAGTTCCTAATTCTTGGAGGCTTTATCTTGCGGGTACATCCTCAAAAGATAAATCCCAAAGGATAAACCTCCAAGGATGAAGGATAATCCGCCAGCCGGCGGAACAACTGACAACTAACAACTGACAAAAATCTGCCTCTGTCAATTCAGCAATAACAATTTAACAATAAAACAATTTAACAATTGAACAATACAACAATGAAACAATCGAACAATAAACAATAAATGAGATTTAAAATCAAAAAGTTTTTATCGATAATTCTACTAAGTCTTGTTTTAGTAGTCTCCTCACCTCTTTATGCCTTGGCCCCGTCTGACGGGGTTCTGGCAGAGGCTCCGTCAGCACCGGAAGCCCCGTCAACCTCACCAGCACCCGAAGCCTCAAGTGCACCCGAGTCATCACCAGCTCCTGAAGCATCTAGCGCGCCCGAAGCTTCTCCTGCTCCAAATTCGGATCCGTCCCCTTCGCCATCTTCAAGCCCAGATCCTAGCCAGCAGGCAAGTGCTGACAGTAATTCAGACGGGAGCTCAAGTGCCGGTGATCCATCCGCAACCAACAGTGGTAACGGGGCCGACTCGACCAATGATTCATCAATTACGACTGATAACAATACACAAACAGATACTACCAACACCGTAGATGTCGCCAACAACGTCGACGCTGCGGCAATAACCGGTGATAATTCTGCTTCCTACAATACCGGAGGGGCAAGTAGCGTTATAACTGGTGGTGCCAATCTTGGGGTTGTTGTTTCTACTGATACGAACTCTACGCAGCTTGTCTCAAACGGTACCTGTTGTGGTGGGCCGGTTTCGGCTACAAATTCCGATAACGGTTCCGGCTCAACAAATAACGCAGCAGTCACCACCACTAATACTTCCGATACGAGCGTTAATAACAATGCAAATATTCAAACAGAGCTGGTTGCCCTTTCGCTCTCCGGAGGTAACGATGCTTCCTATAACACAGGGGGAGATAGCGAAATTATCACTGGTGATGCCAATGCCGTCGCCACCATTATTACCGATGCCAATGCAGTTACCATGGGAATTTATGAGTTCGATGTCAATGGAAATCAAAATGGCGATATTGTCTTGACACAAGATCCGGCAAACTGTGTCAACTGTTCTGCAGCGCAGAATGTATCAGCCACAAATTCTGACAACGGTGCAGGTTCGACCAATGATGCCACTGCTTCTTCAACAACTACCACTACCGAGACTATAAATAATGAAGGGGACATTGTTAATAATATTAATCTGGAAGCCAACACGGGAGACAATCAAGCTTCTTACAACACGAATGGCGACTCAAGCGTTCAAACCGGCGATGCCAATGTGGTTGCCAATGTCATCAACACCCTCAACACAGTCGTCGATGGAGTCATCTATACGGTTAATATTTTTGGTGATTTAGTCGGCAATATTATTTTGCCCGACCAAAACTCTCAGGCCGACAGTGGTTGCGACAATTGCTGTGGTGGCGATGTCTTGGCGTCCAACACAAACAATGGTGCAGACAGCACCAATACAACGACTGCCTCAGTATCTTCGACTTCAACAACAACTCAAACTAACAATGCCACTATCAATAACAATTTGAACCTTGATGCCAATTCCGGAGGGAATCAGACAAGCTTTAACACAGGTGGCGATAATTTGGTTGAGACAGGGGATGTTTCAGTTGATGCCAATGTGATTAACGTTGCCAACGTCAATGTTGCAGGAACAGCTTGTGACTCACCTGTTTATATGGTCTTTATTAACGACCCAAATGGTAACTGGCAAGGGCAAATCGCCGGAGCAGGTCCTGGAACTTATTTCTATACTTCGGATGGCCTCATTTATGTGGTTGGCGAAAATGGTGATTTAATCGCCGTTAATTCCGGCAATGGTGCGGGTTCAACAAGCACTTCGACTGCCACACAGTCCAGCGATACCAACATTACTCAGAACAATACCGGCACGATCACCAACAACATCAATATCGATGCCAATACCGGTGATAACCAGGCTTCTTACAACACGAATGGTGACTCAAGCGTTAAAACCGGTGATGCCAATATCTTTGTCAATGTCGTAAACTTTATTAACTCCAATTTCTCCGGCCGCAAAATTGTCATGACTTTAGTTAACGTCTTTGGTTCTTGGCTTGGCCATTTCGTGCCGCCGGGATTTAGCGCGCCGACAAACCAGGCGCAGGGGGATAATCCTGACACATCCAGCCAATCACAATCAGGCGGTCAGCAAGGATCAGGCGGATCCGGTGGTTCATCCTCATCAACTTCGTCAGGATCCGGCAGTCAGCCAATAGTTGGTAGTATTGCCTCCGGCGCAAGTTCCGTCTTTACCGGACTGGTTGGTGGCGCAAGAACAGAAAAAATTGTTCAAGACGACAACTCCATAGCCCTTGGTCTATCATCCAATGGTCAGGACAACCAAACACAAGAAGATTCATCACTTGGTTTCAAACTATTATTGTTTGCAATTCCGCTAATTTTTATCGGGTTCTTTTTAAGAAGACTACTCGCGCGTTCTCAATCCTGAAAATATTAAATTAAAGCTGTAATTATCTTCTATGTATCTTCAGGATAAACGCGTTTGATAGTCTTTAGATCATTTTGACCGTCTTGACGCATTCATTGATACTTTTTACAATTTGTGTGAAATTTTTTTTCACTGAGGTGTGGAAAGATGGAAGAATTCTCGAAATTATTAAAGCTGATTGAAGAAAGAAAGCCAAAAATCGGCATAATCGGAGCCGGTTATGTTGGACAGTCCGTTGCCCGTGGTGCACTATCAGTAGGTTTTGAAGTACTTTGTTATGATATCGACCGTTCCAAAATTACGTCTATCAATCATCAAGGAATAAAAAATTTGTCCGCGACGGACAAATTCGAAGACTTAAAACACCGCCACGTTATTTGCATTTGTGTCCCTACTCCCATTACCAAAAAAAAGAAACCAGATCTTTCAATCCTTACCAAAATTTTAACAAAGCTTGAAAATCAGCTGCAAATCGGTCAGTTGATTATCATTGAAAGCTCGGTTGCTCCTGGAACGACCAGAAATCTTGCACTTCCTATCCTCGAGCGCTCTAAGCTAAAAACTGGCGAGGATTTTTTCCTTGCCCACTCACCTGAAAGAATTGATCCGGGCAATTTTGATTTCACTATTCAAAATACCCCTAAAATCGTAAGCGGCATAGATGATAAATCAAAAAAACTTGCAATCGCATTCTATGGCACTTTTGTCCAAAAAATTGTTCCTGTTTCCACGGTCGAAGTTGCCGAAATGACCAAAGTCTTGGAAAATACCTTTCGTCTTGTTAATATCAGTCTCATCAATGAAGTTGCTGCCTTTGCCAAGGCCAGCGGCATCGACATTTGGGAAGTAATTGAAGCGGCAGCAACAAAGCCCTATGGATTCTTGCCCCATTATCCCGGACCGGGCGCTGGGGGAGACTGCATTCCGGTTTTGCCGTATCATTTAATCGACGCCGCCAAAAAACAAAATGTCAAACTGAAAATTGTCGAGGCCGCAGCTCGCGTCAATGAAACACAACCCCAAAAGATAGCCCAAAAAGCGATTCAACTCATAAATGGCAAAACTAAAAATGGCAGCCCCAAAGTATTACTAGTAGGTGTTTCCTACAAGCCGGAAATCGCAGATACCCGTCAGTCACCGGCCATCAAAATTTGGCAACACCTTAAAAAATCCGGTATCTCTGTGGTTTTTCATGATCCCTATGTTAAACAAATCAACGGCTCAACATCTCAAAAATTAACCTTAAAAACAGTCGAAAGCTGCGATGTGGTAATAATTACAACTCATCATAAAAAAATTGCTTATCGCCAACTTTTGAAAAATGGAACTCCGATAATCGATACCAGAAATATTTTCGAGAACCTCAATCACCCCAATATTCACAGGATCTAGTAAATTCATCTTGCAATAACCCGCCTTCTAATATAAAATATTGGCTCTGCCCCCAAATTATGCGAATTCTTGTGACCGGCGGCGCCGGATTCATTGGCACGAATCTTGTTAGAAGCCTTTTAGAACAAGGTCACGAAGTTATCGTACTCGATAATCTGATTACCGGTCACGTCAAAAACGTCCTTCCTTTTATTGCCAATCCGAGGTTTACTTTTATTGAAAAAGATATTATCAATCCTTTTGTCTCTGCCAAAAATGAAATCCTCACCGTTGACCAAATTTATCACCTTGCTTGCCCGACAGGTGTTAACAATCTTGGGTCACTTGCCGAGGAGATGCTTTTAACCTGCGCGATCGGCACTAAAAATGTTCTTGAACTTGCGAAGGTCCATAAGACTCGTTTTCTATTTACCTCCTCATCCGAAGTTTATGGAGATCCGGAAGTTTCGCCTCAAAAAGAAGAGTACACTGGAAATGTTGACCCGACTGGTTTCAGAAGTCCATACGAGGAGGGCAAGAGGTTCGCCGAAAGTCTGATAATATCTTATGTGCGAAAATACAATCTCGATGCCACAATCGTCCGCGTTTTCAATACCTATGGACCACAAATGTCCCCGAAGGACACTCGTGTTATTCCCCGACTCTTGCGCCTGGCTTTAACTAAAAAGCCATTAACCATTCATGGAAAAGGTCTTCAGAGAAGAACTTTCTGTTATGTCGACGATTTTGTTAAGGGTTTAATTTTGGTAATGGGAAAAGGCAAAAAGGGTCAAGTGTATAACTTAGGATCTGAATCGGAATTTTCTATTATCGAACTTGCTCAAATAATTTTAGAAATGACCAAAACAAAAAGCACCTTTAAATTTACAAAGCGCCCCGCCCATGACCACCAAATGCGTCTTCCGGCATTAGAAAAGATTAAAAAATTAGGCTGGCGTCCCAAGACTTCTCTTAAGGAGGGCCTTAAAAAAACTATCAATTTACAGACGGAATCTGCAAGTCTTGTTCACAAAGACTCGATGGGCAAAAAGGAGGAAAAATGGCAGCAATACCCGGCTTTTTAGGAATTCCAGGAATCAATGTTACATTCTGGAGTACTATCGGAGCCTTAAGATTTTTACAGGAAAAAATTTTGCACCACGAAAAGCAGACTAGATCTGAAAAAAACCTGACACGTTGGATGAAAAAAAATGTTGTTGCCGTTGCGATCGCCGCCCGAAACGAAGAACATGCCTTGCCTAGAACACTTAGATCTCTAAAAAATCAAGTAAGACCAAGAAACATCTTTGTGGCTTCCGATGGTTCACGAGATAACACCGCAAAAGTGGCCAGAAGGTTTCGGGTGAACGTTACGGAGCTTTATCCGAACCGAGGCAAAGCAGGCGCTTTGGTCAGCTTAATTGAAAAATTTAAACTTTTAGATAAGTATCTTTTTATTCTTTTTGTCGATGCCGACACTCATATTAATCGCAATTATCTTGTCGAAGCCATACCATTTTTTGCCGATCCTGATGTAGTCGCTGTTGCCGGTCACGGTAAAACTGCCTGGAGAAAACATCCTTATCCTTGCTGGAAAATGTTTTTTGCTTCTTACCGGGATCGTCTCTACAATTTTTTACAATACACAATTCGCTGGGGTCAAACATCCAAATGGTTAAACGTTTCTCCAATTATTCCGGGCTTTGCTTCAATCTACAGAACATCAGCTCTTAAAAAAATCGACATCGCCACACCCGGATTGGTTATCGAAGATTTCAACATGACTTTTCAAATTCATCACAAAAAATTAGGTAAAATTGCCTATCATCCGAAAGCTTATGGCATTGCCCGCGACCCGACAAACTTTAGAGATTATGCAAACCAAGTAAAAAGATGGAATCTGGGCTTCTGGCAAACCGTTATTAAACACGGTATTTGGCCAAGTATCTTCTCGCTTACTTTAGTTACTTTTGTCAGCGAGTCTCTTTTGACTGCCTTTGTCTTTTCTTTGTTTCCGTTTATTTTTGTAATTTTACTGGTTAAATATTTTGGCCAGTTTTTCCCCGAGCAAGTCACTCAACTTGCTTTATCAGTCGGATCATATGTCACCTTGCTAGAAATTTTTGCCGTGTTCTTTATAGCCGATTATTTGATTACTTTTATTGTTGCCGTTTTTACCAGACGACCTCAACATTTATTTTACGGCCTGGGTTTCCCGTTTCTGCGTTTTGTTGATGCTATACTGATCCTTTGGAGTTTACCTTTGGCTTTTATTACCAAATCCAAAGGCTCCTGGGTAAGCCCAAAACGCTAAATGCCCAAAGATATGCCTTCTTGCTTTACTTGGTGGCGTTATTGCTGTTGAGTATGAAGCCAAAATTGCAAAACTAATGGAAAAAGTTCTGCAATTTCTAGATCCCAGCAGCCCATAGGAGAGTTGCACCATCAGTCATAGACTTTGTTTACTTTCCAAGCTCTTCCCAGATTTTGGGATCCTCAGCGCCAATTCGCCAAATTGCAAATTTATCAGTGCCAAATTCATTCATGGCAATAAGCATTTTCTCGGTGATTGCTCTGGCATTCTCAAACCAGATTTCTCGATCCTGGCCGTCTTTTTGATAACGATAAATGGCGGAGGATACTTTTTCGTCAAATTTTACAGACGGTGTTGCTTCGCCAATTCGTGCTTGGATTTGGCCGAAGGTTAATGGTTCACCTTTCTTATTATCCCAGTCGTAGCCGTGTGTCGAAAGGCCAATAACAATTTTTTCGCCAGGAATATTTTTTACAGCATAGTTCAAAACCTGCCGCATCCAGGTCAAGGGCGCTTGGCCTCCCGGGCCGGTTTCGTCATCGTGTGCACCATACATCATGATTCGTACCTCGTCGCTCACTTTACCCAGAGCTCTATAGTCTTGAGCCAAAGCCGATGGATTATCGTCATTGCCTACTCTGGCGAAAACAGTGACAGAAAACTTAAGATTATTTTCGTGTAAGGCCTCAGCTGTCTCTTCTACAAATTCCGAGAAAGCTTGCCTGTCTTTCGTTTTTAATGACTCTATATCGATATCCCAACCGATAAAGCCTTCCTTTTTAGCTTCTTCAATCAGAGATTCAATAAATTTTTCTTGAATTTTGCCATCGTAAAGAAGTAGCGAAACCCTCTCAAAATCGAAGTCATCGCCGATTTGCGGCATAATTGCTATATTTTTATTTTTAGCATTTTGTAAAAATTCTTTTTTGTAAAGCACTCTGTATTTTTCTAAGGATCCATCCGTTTCGATTCGGTATAAAACGGGTGTAAAAACACTCATTCTCTCGATAGATCTGGGAAGTGCCTCAAGAGTATTTTTTTCATCCCAATAGGCCGTCCAGCCGATTATTTTGGCATCTTTTAGGGTCTTTTGGGGTTGTGTTTCCCCTATTGATGTGTTAGTTTCCGATTTCAATCCGGAAAAAATGTTTTGTTTGTAAAACACCAGCAATACGGCACCTATTAATAAAAGTAACAAAATTTTTTTTTGCGTATTCATCTTTTTAGTTGCCAAATTCTAACCTCCCCATCATCAAAGAACAAAAAATATTTTTCACTAAGAGCCTTTTCGATTGCTAAAATTGAATCGAGAGAGAAACTGGTACCATCGAGTTCAACAAAATTAAAATATTCGTCGTCAATTGCCGCAAGGTAAGCAGGTAATCCTTCTTTGTCTTTAAAAGAAAAAACAAAAGGCCCCATGATTTGGTCAGATTTTATCTTATTATAGAAAGCCAAAGTTACCACATCACCAGCTTCGGCCAGGATTTTATCATTTGGTGTGACTTCGGCTTTTAAGGCCCATACGGCTTTGTCGGTGTTGGGCCAGAAACTTTCTAATTCTCGAACTTTGGATGCTGAATAAAACAAATTGAAAGCAATTGCTGCTCCCGCAAGAAGAATTCCGGCTTTAGGATTTTTTTGGATGATTGTAGAAAAGAAAATGCCGACTAGGGGTAAAATGAAAATTAATGAAAGAAAACTATGTTGGGCCACAGACAGGCCCTCTCTTGCAACAAGATGGGCAATTAAAGGCAAAACGGATGCGACCGCCAAAAGAATGGTTAAGGCCCCTTTTTTCTTTTGCCAAAGCACAATTACGCCTCCCAAAGAAAACAGATAGGAGATCCACAAGTATTTCCAAAAATTCTCCAAAATTGCCGAAAATGAAGCCATTTCTTTTAATGTTTGGCCCAAGGTAAAGTCAACTAAACTAGAAAAATTTATAATTAAATAAAACATACTTAAAAAAATCAAAGGCAACCAAAAATATTTGAGGATTGTAATCGTTGCGGCCCTCTCCTCTCTCTTTAAGTTAAGATAAATGGGTAATGCCAGTAAGAATGGGAAAAAGATTGCCACGATATATTTTGCTAAAAAAGCAAAAAATAAAGCTATTGCCGAAGATAGATATCGGAATCTATTGCCTTCTTGGAGAGCCTTTTGAAAGATTACTATCGCCATCAGAAAAATGGTAAAAGAAAGCATGTCATAAATTGCCAGCCTACTTAAGGCAATCGGAATTGCTGTGGTTGCCGCAAAAGTAGCTGCGATGAAACTAGTTATTCTGTTTGGCGCCTCTTCTTTTAAAAGATGAAGTTGGTTTGTGAATTTGTAAATCAGAAAAACGGCTGCTGTTCCCAAAAATACGTTGAAAATTCTTGATCCCAAAATTCCTCCAATTTGGTAAAAAATTGCCGAAAGTAGCGGATAGAAAAAAGGCAAACCGCCAACCCAAGAAATAGAGTCGGCTACCTCACGGAATTGTCCCTCAAGAATTTTTTTCCCAAAAACTACGTAAATTGCTTCATCAAGAAAAGGCGAATTGTAATCAATATTGATAATTCTTACTACAAAGGCATAGAGAATAATCAAAGGAAGAATTAATGGAGAAAAATTGTTTTTAAATAACATTTAAAACCCAATCTTTTCCTTCATGGAGTAAATAATGAACTGTTGAATAAGGATACATAGCGGTTAAATTTTTCTTGACATAAATATGCTTGATATTATTCTTTTCAATTTCCTTTAATCTTTCCTTGTTTAGATAATCTTTCGCGCCGACTCCGGAAAGATAAGTATCTGCCCCGTGTTTCTTACAGATATTTATCAAAAGTTCGTGTTTATTTCCAGTGACATCTTCATCTAAAACCACGGGGGTTTTAATTTCTAAAATACCGCGCAATGTTAAAATTGCTGCTAAATTTAAATCAACCAGTCTTTCCCAAGGACTCTCATAAATTTTAGTAAGCTCACCCATATATTCGTGGCCCTTACCCTTGGAATAAATAATTTCCAGTGATCGACGGTGCTTTTTTCGCCAATTAATCTGATTATTAATCTTTACATCTTTTATTTTCTGGTTTTGAGATCCCACTACTGGCACTGTTAACCAAATATCGCCATTGGGCCCTTTAATTTTGTGTCTTTGTTGCCAGCCTTCCTGCTTTTCAAACTGCAGATTCGTAATAACCACAAACTTGTCTGCCTGCTTCATTTTAGAAAAGAAAGCTAAATTGGGTAAAAAATTAGGTTGGTGAGCCGCAATTATACTCATTTATCAGATATCACTCTCCAGGCTCCAAAAGCTTCGGCATAATCGCTTCCGCACATTGCGCCTGCCAAAACCACCAAGGACTCAATAATTTTGGAAGATCTTAGACTAGGTGCTTCTCTTAGTTGTGACTTATATAACTCGAGAGCTTTGATTTTTGCATCTACCTGGGTTCTGTCTAAAGGCACAAAAAAATTATTTGCAGAACTATTCTCTAACGTCCACATATCTGCCGGTACTTTATAAGAAAGAACGGCCGAAACAAAATGTTTTAGGCCCGGTTTGTTGCCTGCCGGTGCTGGCCTTAATGCCGCATGGGCTGCCGCCGCCACAATCCTATGATCTTGGTTATAAGAAGCAGGGGAGGGAAAGGTTACAACTGTAGGTTTTACTTTCTCAATCGAAACTTTGCTATTTCTTTCAATCACATCCATCAATACTTTCTGTCCTAAAGTATCAAGCTTTAAATGATAGTCATTTCCTTTAAACTCCACGCTATAATCGTCAAATTTTAAAAACTTCGCCACAACTTCAACTTCTTTCAATCTTTGGTCGCCAGTAGATAAACCTTCTTTGGTAAAATCTCTTGTATCTCCGACCGTTAAAAAAAGCACATAAACCTTACCGCCAGCATCTTTAATTTTTTTGATCAGCCCACCACAACCAATAACTTCATCGTCTGGGTGTGGAGCAAGAACCAATAGCCTTTGTTTTTTTAATTCAAACATCTTGTGAAAGGCAAAAATAACACTTTATGGGATAAATTTCAACCTGAATCACTTTTGATCTATTTTCACACACTTTGTCCGTCTTGACCTCCAAGATATAAACCCTTAAAATTTTTCACAACAGATAATTCATACCTGCCTATGAAAATTCCCTGCCTGGCCATCCACATCCTTTATCCCTCATCCTTCATAATTCAGACTTCATACTTCATAATCCTAAGGAAGGAGGTGAACTCAATAATGAAAAGATTGTTAACCAGAGTTGGCGTCGGGGTTACCGCAGCTTCAATGTTTGCGGCAGCTTTTGCTCCGGCCGCCGCTTTTGCTAATGGTGGTGGTAACAGTTGCGAGATTAAAAACAACGGTGCCTTTTCCCGCAACCGCTGCCGGATTACCGAAATAAATGTCCAGGTAACCAGACAGAACAACCGGGCCAGCATTTGGAACGGCGTTTTGGTGATTGCCAATACCGGCGGAAATGAGGCCAACGGAAATACCGGCGGCAATGTCGACGTCGACAGTGGCAATGCCACGGTTAATGTCAGAATTACCAATACCGTTAATCAAGACAATACTGCTAATTAGTATCGTCTTTCCAAAAAAAAGCCCTGCTCTCGGAATCTATTTCTTAAGGCCGGGCTTTTTTTAAAGAAAATTTCTTAAACTTATCACTGATTACGTTTTAGACGTCGATCGTAGCATAAAACGTTATGTGTTGCTCCGAAGTAGAGATTTAAGTGTGTACGAATACCGCGGGGCTTTTTTATGGTGTCGGCGAAATCTCAGGTGAGGAAAAAGGGGAAGGCGACAAACTTGCCGAGGGAGTTGCCGAACCCGTTGCTATCCGCTCCAAAAGCCCGATTGCGCGGCCGCCAATCACATGAACCTTCTTGGCAATTAAATTATCACCAGACCAGTTACCAACAGCCGTCACCCGGTCTCCAGCTTTGATATTGCCAATGGTTGCCGCTTCCAGACCTTTTATTTTGATGATTGTCCCCTCAACCACCTCAACATTGTATCTCGGGTTATCCTTGATCGGATGTGAAACAACCAGTATATTGCCGTTAATCTCCCGTACTAGTCCATAAACAGCCCTTCTTCTTGTTTCAGGCTTTGCTGACTCGGTTGCCGATTTAGGCTTGACCAAGATCAAATTGGCCGAGCCGGTGGCATTTGGGTTGGCAAATGTCGCGATGCGGTCGTCTTTCTTAAGTTGAAAAGGAGTCAGTTTTTTCCCGCTTGGCTTCTCGATAATAGAAGTACCCTGACCGGTTTTAACTTCTATTTTTTTACCCTTGTGTTCTATCTCGACCTTCCCCGGCTTAACATCATTTACTCTTCCTACATCGACATCAACCTCATGCTTTTTTGTCTGTCCGGAGGCCGTATCCTTTACGCCTAAAACTTGCGTATAGGCCAAAGCGATAGATGGTGTAATCAAAACTGTTAAAGTAATTAAAACGATAGCAAAAACTTTATCCTTCATCCTTATTACTTATCACTTATTACTTATCACTTATCACTTATCACTTCTCACTTATTACTTCTCACTTATCACTTCTCACTTATCACTTCTCACTTATCACTTCTCACTTATCACTTCTCACTTATCACTTCTCACTTATCACTTATAGCTCTTCTTCCCTCACATAAACCACCGACCTGGTTTCGCTTGTTTCCTCATTATTGTCCCCAAAAGCCGTGATCGTGATGTCATTCGGTCCCTCGTCCAAAGTCAAAGTCCCGGAAAAATCGCCATTATCGTCACTCTCATATGTTTCTTCGCTGCTCTCGGTATAAGCAGTCACCATGCTATCGGGGCTTGTTTTGCCTTCGATCTGAATCTGCGCCGAAGTTGTCGCCATTTGATCTTGCGGAGCCGCTATAATAAGCGATGCTTTCGGGCGTTCAACTCTGGTGGTAATTTCTTCCGGCACCGCTTTATTTCTTTGGCTCCACCACCAATAGCCGCCTCCGGCAACTGCAGCTATCAAAATAATGAATGCCAATACCACCCCTGCCACCTTTGTTTTAGACGAGCCTTGCCCTTGCGTGTTTTCAGTGGCAACAGGCGGCGCTTCGTCAACCGGTATTTTGCTGGCCAGTTCCCCAGCAGGCGCTGACGGGGCCGATTCGGTCTGAGACTCACGGTCGAAGGCTTGCACCGTATCGCCTGTTGCGATAACCGCCGATTGTCCTGAGGGTTCGTCCGAGGGAGTCGAACCGCTGGCCGTCGTGTTGGGTTCGGGTGTAATGGGTGGTGTATCCGGCTGAGTGGGGATTTCCTCTGCCGGCGGACTCAGTGGTGATTGCGGTAAAGTTGGCTCAGTTTTTGCGGAATCATCACCCATGTAGTTAGAATACTTGAGGTGAAAGTTGATTGTCAATCGGGAGGAAAAGGTTTTGAGGGTCGGACCCTCAAAAAAACTATAGCGACTGATCTTTTAAAGGGTCCGACCCTGAGGAAAAGTTTCTTGGCCTTTAAAAAGGTCCGACCTTGAACAAAATTAGTTACTATTCTGAAAACCACGAGGTGAAATCAGTTGTGACTTTTTCCACCTCCGAGGAGTCCCCTTCGACTTCGCTCAGGGCAAGCAAGCCCACCTCGGAGGTGTTTTGCAAGGAGAGTCTTTGATCCATTTTCACACCACTTCGTCCCAATTGACACGTAGTTTTCATGGGTCTAATCTGGATTGAACACCAATTTCAGTCTGCATGCAAGTTACTGTCCGACTGTATGCAGAACATATCTGCCCGACTAAACTCAAAAGTCCTTCTTTCAATAGCAACTATTTTTGCGGCCGCGGCCATCGTCCTCGGCGCTACTTTTGCTTTTTTCTCAGATACGGAAACATCCAAAGACAATACATTTGTAGCCGGTGCTTTGGATCTTAAAGTAAACGGAGAAGATGATCCGTCACAGATCGTAAATATCACAGACCTGAAACCAGGCGACGATTATCTTATCGATAAAACTTTATTGGTAGATTTTAACCCTGCCAAAATTTATGTCCATATCAAAGATATTGTTAATAATCAAGGCACGCAAACCGAGCCAGAGAATCTAGAGGAAGACAATACGCCTAAAAGCGACATCCAGAATTTCCTCACCTACGATCTTAAAGTTCAAGATGAAGTCATTATTTCGTTCCAAAACAATGTTCTCTTACCGGATGCTGTTTCCTGCTGGATCCCCCTCGGCCAAATTCCCGGTAATCAAAATGTTACCGTCACCCAAAGCTTTCACTTCGACAAAGACGTAAGCAATTGGGCACAAGGCGACATCTTAACTTTTACCGAAGAATTCTTGGCTCTTCAAATTAACGACCCTACAATTCCCACAACCGGAGAAAATGTATGGAACCCCGACACAAAAAGCTGCGAACCCCCGCCTGTTATTGTCTCATGTGAACCAAATGACGCAATCTTTGCAAGCGGGTTTAGTAATGTTGCACAAGGCCTTCGAAAAGATGGCACTGCGGTTTTAGCCGATCGATCAGATCCAAACGACGCCACTGGAGCACCGCAAAGTCTCGGTAATCCAGACGACACGCCAGTTGTTGCTGGTAGTTTTTTCAGTTTAGGGTTCCCGCATGCTAATAACGGAAATGTTCCTGGCACTTTAGAACTTTCATTTAGCGAACCTTTCTTCCCGAATCCGAGCGGTTCCGATTTGCAAGTATTTGAGGTAACCGGAGGAACCTATCCCGAGGAGAGGGTTAGGGTGGAAGTAAGCCCAGACGGAACAACTTGGACGCTGGTTGCTGCTTCTGCTCTTCGCGACGCCCCAATTGAAATAAGCCCATTGACTTCTGCTCAATTTATCCGATTAACAGAAGCAAGCAATATCGCACCTTTCGAATCAACTGCGGACGGATACGATCTTGACGCGGTTAAAGCATTTTGCACAGAAGCGGATTAAGGATGGGATTTAGGATGAAGGATAAAGCCCAGTACCTTTTAGGCTTAATTACTAAACAAACATGTATTTTGTCTATCTTTTACAAAGTTTAAAAGACAACAAGTTTTATATTGGCCAAACAGAGAACGTCGTTCAGAGATTAGCGATTCATAATTCTGGACAGGTCATATCGACAAAATCAAGGAGACCTTTCAGATTGGTTGGATATAAAACTTTTGATTTCCGGAATGAAGCACGTTGGTTTGAATATAACTTAAAAAATCACAGTGATAAAAAGAGAAAGTTTATAAATGAATTACGAAATAAAGGCCTCCGGCCACTCGGGTCTTGGAGAAAGGTCTCAGACCCGGAGGGCCTCCGGCCCGGAGGGAGGTGAAATAAAAAATGGGAATAAACATAAATTCAAAAATCCTTTTGTCAGTCGCATCAATTGCTGCAGCAGCGGCTTTAATAGTCGGCGCAACTGTAGCCTTTTTTAGCGACACCGAGACATCAACCGGCAACACATTCGCCGCTGGCGAACTCGATCTTTTGGTAGACAGCGAATGTCACTACTACCGAGTTGATACCAATCCAAGTCCATCACCATCACCAAGGTTACCGGGTTATGTAGATGTAGGTTGTGGAAACAATGGGACTTGGACAGAATCAGATCTTGTTCCAGGAGTCCACAAGTTCTTTAACTTTAACGATGTGAAACCTGGAGACAGAGGAGAGGATACAATCAGTCTCCATGTTGTAGACAACGATGCATGGGCATGGTTCTCGGTTACTGAAGAAGGGGACAGCGATGTCACTTGTACAGAGCCGGAAACTGAAAGTACTGATCCACAATGTGTTAATGCATCACCAGGCCCAAGCCTTACAGACGGTGAACTTCAAGAAGCTCTGGACTTTAATGTTTGGTTAGATCAAGGAGTAAAACCTGGCTTCCAAGGGAAAAGCAACGATGTAGGCGAAGGTGACAATATCTTTAATCAGGGTGATATCCAATTAGCTACGCCAGGGCCAATCGATGATCCGTCAGAACAATACAACCTTTGGCAGATTTTAGCAGGTGTGAGAGCAGGCCTAAATACAGCCTGTGATGGAGCTGACGACGATCCAGATGGTGACGGAGTAACAGCAGGCGCAGTTGGTCTTTGTCAAGGTTTACCAGACGACGGTCATCTAGTTGGAAGCACGACCTACTACTTTGGTGTAGGTTGGGAATTGCCTAGCGATACGGGTAACGAAGTTCAATCCGACAGTTTCGTGGCGGATATGGAGTTTAAGGTAGAACAATACCGCAATAACCCAAGTCCAAGCCCGTTCCCGATTTAGGTGAGTGATAAAGATAACAGAATGGGCGGGGGTTACTGTCCTAAAAAGCACCTCCGCCCTTCGAGGCCAACTAATTGTCGTCTGAATTTTGAAAAGGGAGTTGAATGATTAAGCAATTCATAAAAGCCACGCCTTTCGGGCTGTCAATTTTGCTGCTTACTTTAGCAGTAGGATTTATTGTGCTCATTGCGCCAATCGGAGGCAATAAAGCCCTGATTGTCCGAAGCGGCAGTATGCAGCCGGCAATTGGTGTCGGCGATCTGATAACGGTCAAACCGCAAGAAACCTACAAAGCAGGAGACATAATTGCTTTCAAAGATCCGCTAAAATCTTCTGTCATCGTCACTCACAGAATAACCGGCCAAAAAATCCAAAACGACCAAATACTCTACCAAACAAAAGGCGATACCAATGAAGAAGCAGATTTTTCTTTAGTCCCTAAAGAAAACGTAATCGGCAGGGCAGACATTTCCATAAGGGGAGTGGGTAAACTGCTTGCTTTTACCAAAACTAGGGATGGCTTTTTGGCGTTGGCGATTGGCCCGGCGATTTTGGTAATTTTGTTGGAAATTAACAATATTATAAAGGAAGTAAGAAAAGGCAAAAAATCTTCTGCTGTCATTCCCGCGAAAGCGGGAATCCA
>Ga0209343_10001913_pt1 | contig 27661 bp, 21 predicted proteins | sample RifCSPlowO2_02_FD_184026 | JGI IMG/M metagenome (GOLD analysis project Ga0209343, IMG submission 184026) | Groundwater microbial communities from Rifle, Colorado - Rifle CSP2_plank lowO2_0.2 (SPAdes) (version 2) | ecosystem: Environmental > Aquatic > Deep subsurface > Groundwater | place... | reverse complement strand
TATGATTCCGGCAATGATCCGGATGCGATAATTTTTTGGTCGCGGATGCCGTTTATTCTGCTCTCAGTGTTTTTCGGATGGCTGATTTTTATCTGGACTCGCGGCCGTTTTGGCCCTGCCCCGGCTTTAATGACATTAATTCTCTTTGCCTCGTCCCCGACAATCCTGGCTCATTCGCGCTATGTTACAACTGATCTGGGCGCGGCTTTCGGATTTTTTATCGGCGTAATTTCTTATATTTCGTTTCTTGAGAAACCAACTTGGCGCAATACCGCAATTGCCGGAATTTTATTCGGCATAGCGGAACTTCTGAAATTTTCTCTCATACTGCTACTGCCAATTTACGGGATCATGCTTTTAGGATTTATTTGGTCACAACCAAATTTGCATTGGCATGAACGTTTTAGAATCTTAGGGCGTCTTTTTGGAAAAACAATTCTTATCGGCAGCATAGGACTTATTTTAATTTCCGCTGTCTATGCGCTATTCACCTGGAATTACCCAGCGCGCTCTCTTCATCCCGTTAGAAGTCAGACGCCAGAGGCGTCTGCCGATATGCAAGCATATCGGACTTCTAACGGGACAAGTCCGGACGGATCATATTGGACAAGACAGGAGCTTACCGCGCTTATGCGCCTGCCAGAGCCGGACCGCACTGAAACCATCAAACAAATTCCGCTATCCCAGATGCGCGACTCCGTATATCTTCTTTCTTCGTTTGCCGGAGGGCCGGATTATGAAGAAATTACCTGTAGCCAGGGAGAAAATGTAAAAATTTCCCGCCGCATACGCTGTCTTGCGGAATTTACCATTCGCACCACTGAATGGCCTGTGTTACGCCCGCTTGGCCAATATCTCTTGGGACTTCTTATGGTGATACAACGCTCGGCCGGAGGAAATACCGCTTATTTTCTAGGAGAAGTATCGGCTGCCGGCTCCCGCCTCTATTTCCCGCTTCTTTATTTATTGAAAGAGCATCTGGCGTTCCATATTTTAACGATTCTTGCATTATGGTTTGGGCTGCAAAAAATTCTCAAATCGCTAATGAATAATCCGGACAATTTTTTAACACGAGGACGGGCATGGATCAACGCCCATTTTGCCGAATTTTCCGCGCTCACGGTCATCATTGTTTATTGGGCAAGCTCCATAAAATCACCCTTGAATATCGGGATACGCCATGTGCTTCCCACATTTCCCTTTATTTTCATACTTGTTTCGCGCCAAATAACCGATTGGCTACACTTTCACGAATACGCAAGTCCGACAAGTTTTCTGGCGGTCCTAAAAAATATCTGGCAAATTTGGGCGCGGGTTTTGCCGAAATATTTTTTGGTAGGGTTCCTTTTTTTCTGGATGATAATAAATGTATTTTTAACTTTCCCGCATTTTCTGGCTTACTATAACGAGCTGGCCGGAGGAACGCCGGATGGGTATTTGATCGCAACCGATTCGAATTATGATTGGGGTCAGGACTTGAAGCGGTTGCGCGACTACGTAGAGGCCAATGGCATTGAGAAAATTGCCGTGGATTATTTTGGCGCCGGCAATCCGCGATATTATTTGGGCGATAAATTTGAATCATGGTGGTCTGCCAAAGGCGCGCCGTCCGGATATTTTGCAATTTCCGCCACGTTTTTGCAGGGCGCCACAGCCGTGCCCGCGCCCGGATTTGTCCGCCGCCCGGAGGATTCATATGAATGGCTAAAAGGATATGAACCAATTGGACGCGCCGGGTATTCTATATTTATCTATAAATTGCCATAGAAGAAAAATTAGACGCAAAACTATTGAACAGACCGTCCGAAAACTCTAAACACCGGGTGTTTTTTCGTTCAACACCCGGTGTTGACGAACAGTTTTCGGACGATCCGTTCGGAACATCAAGTGATAGGACACGTTAAAAATCGGCTTATTTGAGCCGATTTTTTGCTATTGACATGAGAATAAAAATTTGCTATAATGTAAATATCTTCGATTGGTCATGTGGTGAAATAGCGGACTTGCTTGTAGTCCAAACGCCAAAAATGGCTTCATCCGCCCATCGAAGATAAAAAATCCTGCCCCTGACATGTGTCTCTCCGCCAAGCAGGTGGCATATGGAGAGACCTTAGTTCTCTAAATTTTTTTTCTGCGAGAAACCGGAAACTCGTGGATGTTGTCGGGTTTATGCTCCGCGCGCAGAGCTATCAGGCAAGAAACGGACGCCAAGGATCAAGGGGCTTAGCGCCAAAAGCCCCCGGTGCCGTTTGCCTCCTGCGCGCGGAGGACCAATAATCATGTGGGTTGATGTGCCTTCGCTCCGGCGATGAATCGCGGTAAGCATTCTTTACCGCGGGATGACACATCACGAATAGCTGCCTAGCCCATAAGGCAGCCGAATCGAAAATAAGATTCGATCGGGCAGACGGACATTGTCTGTCTTGCCCCTATATGGAGCGCCGAAATGCCGGCTAACTCCAAGTCAACCCCCATTGCTTCATCGCGCGGGGCGTTGTTATTTATAGAATCCGTACACTCGCTTGACAACCAAAGAACTATTATGCTACTAATCAAAATATAGATAGACAAAGAGAACTCAATGAAAGCTCTTTTAATCCTGTTGGTATTTTTACCAATGCTGTTTGACATCATCGGACATGCCAAGGCTCGCTGCGTATTCTGTAACACGCGACCAGTCAAATGGCATCCGATTGCAGAGGCGCCTGTTTGCAAAAAACACCAAAGGTGCGTCTGAAAAATTCGTTCTTTTTTTCTTCATCTCCGATCTTTCGCGATCGGCGCACAAGAGGGTTTTTTAAAACCCAATGTGAATCAATCCCAGCTTCAAACGCTGGGAATTATTTTACCTTATATTCTATCCCAATCCAAACGCATATCGGTGTAAATCGCTGGTAAACGAACTGATGCGTGTTTGTGACAATGGGAGGACAAAATTGCTTGGTTTTCCGGATTACCGGAAAAATTTTGTCCGACCCTTAGCGAGCGAATCGCTGGAATGAGCGAGCGTGTCACAAACACACATCAGTGAGATTTAATCTATTTCTATTGCCGATATCTATAAAACACTTTATTCCCAAACCGCAAATCCGCATATTCAAGTTCCGCACGACGATCTTTTATTTCCTCATCCAGAACTGTTTTTAATACTTTTGTCACGCCCGCGAAATCATCATCGCGGTTTATCCAAAGCAAGAAACCATCGGAGGTTAGAGCGCGGAATTCCCGCTGAATTTGAAATGAGAATTCAAAGCCCACAATTTCCATACCAAGCGTATTTTTTAACATTTCCGAGAATTCTTTCATTTTTAAAACGAGGACCTCCGAAATCGCCGGCGAAGGAATTTTTAATTCGCCGTCCCCGTGTATTTTTAAAAGTAAAGATCCGGAAGATGCCGGAGCCGATTCATACGCAAATCCCGTATCATCCGTATAAGCGCAGGTCGCAGCTTTGATCTCAATAACTTGCGCTTTTATGTTTTCTTCGGTCATCCTATCCTCCGGGGGAGTTTCAATTTTAAAATCATTGCAATATATTCCCCATAAATTTCGTTCGGATATTTTAACCGATAATTCTTGCGGAAAAATTTTGGCCACGGAAACAGCGGCAATCCGCGGAAATACGGATTTCAAGTCGGACTCAACCCGCTCGGATTGCAAGAAAAAAAACGATTTTCTCTGAAAAAAAATCCCTATTTTTTCATCAAACAGAACAGAAATCTTATGGCGTATTTCCGATTCATCCAAAGAAACGAGGCCTGAAATTTTTATGGAGTTTATCTGAAAATACGGCATCTGCAAAGCATAAATAATGGCGGCCGTAGTTCCCAATGCTGTCAGAATTCCCAAGATCAAAAAAATGCTCCTTCGCGAAGGAATTCTCGATTTACGCTTTTCCTGAATGGGAGTGTAGAGAATACGGCTTTGAGACATACAAAATTAGATAAATCTACCGAATTATGAATATAGTTACAATTATTATTCGAGCTTGTCGAGAATATACATTATGGTATCTTCTCGATTTCACTCGAAGAGTAACTATTCGCAATTCGCCAGATTGGCATTAAATTCGCATTGGATTGGCATCACATTATACGGCGATTCGTCGTATCAGCGGATTTATCCTTGTTAATACCTCATATTGTGTAGTTCCAAGCTTTAATGCCACCTCATCCGCCCATATCGCATCTTTTTTTTGTTTTCCAATAAGTACAACTTCATCGCCGTCTTTAACCCATGGGACATCGGTTACATCAATCACTGTCATATCCATGGAGACTCGACCAAGAACTTTAACGCGCTTGCCACGAATCAAAACCTCACCCACACTTGATAATCCCCTGTCATATCCATGCCAATATCCTATGGGTAAAACTGCAATTTTGGTTTTTCGCGAAACCCGCTCGGTTAAATCATAACCCACCGCAGATCCTGCCGGAATTTCTTTGATTTCCGTAATGACTGTTTTCCAGGTAAGCACCGGATTAAACACTATAGAGGCGAAACCTCTATAGTCACGACTAATTTTTGATTCCATCGAGGGCCAATATCCATACATTCCCATCCCGATTCGCACCATATCCAGGTGTGTTTCCTGAAAAAGAAGCGTTCCGCCGGAGGCCGTGGCGTGGCGAACTATATTCTTGAATCCCGCGCGGTGAAACGCCGCAACTGCTTTTTCAAACTCCGCAAGCTGCATCTTCGTATAAGTTGGATATGCAACATCTTTGGCCGCGGCAAAATGCGTATAAATTCCAGCCGGATTCAAATGCGAATGTTTTAACATTTTAAGAAGCGCCAGAATGTCTTTAGATAAAAACCCCTGACGGTGCATGCCGGTATCGATTTTTATATGAAAATCGGGTGGCTCTTTCAAATGTGATAAAGCACGCAGGGCGTCAAAATTTGAAATAGTCAAAATTATTGCGCTTTCCCGCGCATCGGACAATCGTGCTGGAAGCGTGGCGCCTAAAACCAGGGTGGGATTTTTTATTCCCTCGCGACGCAGGCGGAGTCCCTCCACAATAGAATCAACGCCGAACCATAACATGGAATTATGAATTGCGAATTTTGAATTATGAATTCCGCCCCCTAATTCTTTATTCCTGATTCCTAATTCTGCAAGTTGCTTTGCAACTTGCACGAGGCCGTGACCGTAGGCATTGGATTTGACCACGGCCATAAATTGCGTGCGTTTCGGAATAATTCTAAGAAACTCTCCCACATTATGAGAGAGCTCTTTCAGATTTATTTCGATCCAGGTGCGGACATCGTCCACGACAAGAATTAAGAATAAAGAATAAAGAATTAAGAATTAAGATGATAAAAACTTAATTCTTGCTGCTTGTTTCTTGCTTCTTATTGATTATCTTTATTCCTCCCATATATTTCTGCAAAACCTTGGGGATTTCTACGGAGCCGTCTTCCTGCTGGTAATTTTCTATAATCGCGATAAGCATACGACCAATGGCAAAGGCCGTGCCGTTTAACATATGCACGAATTCGGCTTTTCCAGTTTTTGAACGATATTTAACATTCAGCCGCCGCGCCTGATAATCAGTGGTATTAGAGGAAGAGTGTGTTTCGCGATATTCTCCTTTTCCATTATTTTGCCCGGGAAGCCATGCCTCAATATCAAATGTGGCGGCCGAGGGCTGGGAAAGATCGCCGGTGCAAAGCGCAACCACGCGATATGGCAATTCCAGTGCTTGCATAAGTTCCTCCTCCATCTTAAGCAGGAGTTCATGCTCCCCAACTGAATCCTCGGGCTTGGCAAAACTAAACATCTCAATTTTATCAAACTGATGCACGCGCAAAATTCCATGCGTATCTTTACCGTATGATCCAGCCTCGCGCCGGAAACAGGTAGAAAATGCGGCGTAACGCTTAGAAAGTTCATCTTCTTTAAAAACCTCATCTTTATGCATCGGGCCGACGGACTGCTCCGAAGTTCCAACCAAAAATTGCTTGTCCTCCGGAAAACAATAACGTTCGGCCAAGTCATTTTCCGAATCAACATATCCCATTCCGCGCATCATTTCCTCTTTGATCAGCACCGGCGGGACAACCGGCACGAATTCGTGTTTTGTTAATCGCTCAAAAGCCAGTTGTACAAGCGCAAATTCAAGCAAAGCCGCTTCATTTTTTATATAACCAAATCGCGAACCCGAAACCTTGGCCGCGCGTTCCGTATCAATCAAATCAAGATCAACCGCAATTTCCATATAATCTTTAGGCGCGAATTTGAATTTCGGCTTTTTCCCCACCTCGCGCAAAACCTTATTTTCCCACTCATCTTTACCAACAGGAACGCTTTCCAATGGCATATTCGGGATTTTCCGCATAGACGCATAGAATTCCGCATCAAGCGCCTTTAACTCAAATTCCGCCTCTCCAAGTTTTACTTTTAATCCCCTGGATTCCTCGACTTTATGCGTTTTCGCATCGCCCTTTAATTTTTGTATTTCTTCAGAAAGCGTATTTTGATGCGCCCGCAGATCATCCACTTCCTTTATTTTTCCTCGTCGTTTCTCATCAAGTTGCAAAAGATAATCCACATCAAAATTCGCGCTCCTGTTTTTAAGCGCTTTTTTCACTTCCTCCGGATTTTCCCGGATAAATTTGATATCAAGCATCTTTTAAGAAATTATAAAAAAATATTATTTAATATGCACGGCTTATTTAGGCCTCATTATTGGGAATAATAATATCTCACGAACATTTTTGGTGTTGGTTAAAAGCATAACCCAACGATCAAGCCCGATACCCAGACCGGCGGCTGGCGGCAAGCCGTATTCAAGCGCCTCCACAAAATCATTATCAATCGGATGCGCCTCCTCCTCTCCACCTTCACGCTCTTTTTCCTGCGCCCGCATGCGTTCCCTTTGATCCAATGAATCATTTAACTCCGCAAAGCCATTGGCAATCTCATATCCGGCAACAACCAGTTGAAAACGCCTGACTTCAGACGGATTTTCACTACGTCTTTTGGCAAGCGGCGAAATATCCAACGGATGATTTATAACAAAAGTCGGCTGAACCACATAGGGACGGCATATTTTTTTATAAATAAAATCCGCGATCTTTCCTTTGGATTCGTGCCGCGCCACGTCAATCCCAAGACGCCTGGCATGTACGGCCATGGAATCCCGAGTTTCTTTGTCATAATCAACGATTAAGGCGTAGCGCCGCAAAAATTCTTTGAAAGGAATTTTCGGAAACGGGGATTTAACTGCGATTTTTTTGTCCTGAAATTCAAACTCCGGTTTTTTGGCAACGGATTTCACCGCATGAAGAAATATTCTTTCGGTAAATTTCATCATATCATTTTCATCCCAATATGCGGCATAACATTCCGGTTCGGTAAATTCCGGATTATGATCCTGATCAATACCCTCATTCCGAAAACTTTTGCCAATTTCATACACCTTTTCAAATCCCGCGATCAAAAGGCGCTTCAAAAAAAGCTCGGGCGCAATCCGCAAATAAAGATCAATATCCAGGGCATTGTGGTGCGTACGAAAGGGTTTGGCCAGCGCTCCTCCCGGGATAGCATGCAGCATCGGCGTTTCCACCTCCAAAAATCCTTCTTTTTCAAAAAACTCTCTGATTGCCGAAACAATTTTGGAACGCGCCAAAAATCGCCCCCGCACCTCATCATTCATTAAAATATCAAGATACCGCTTGCGAAAACGCTCCTCCATATCCTGCAAGCCGTGCCATTTTTCCGGCAAAGGCAATAACGACTTGGCAAGCATGCGCCAAGCAGAAACTTCAAGCGTTTCCTCGCCTCGTTTGGTCTTAAAAAGTTTTCCTTGCGCCTCAATAAAATCTCCGATATCTACGGTATCGGCAAACAGGCGATAATCATCCTTCAACACATCCTCCTTAAAATAAACCTGGAGTTTTCCGGTCTCGTCCCGAATATCAAGAAACGCCGAACCGCCATGTTCGCGCTTGGCTGTAACGCGTCCGGCAATATTCAACTTTTTCTTGGATTTGGCAAAAACCCCGAATTTCTGCAAAACCGCGGAAATTAAATGCGTCCGCCCAGTTTGGGCCGGATAAGGGTCCATCTTATTTTCCCGCAAAATATGCAATTTTTTAATCCGTTCATTCCTAATTTCATCTAAAGGCATAATCTCAATATATACTAAAAATAAAAAAAAGTTAAGCCCTCCATAAATATAAAAAGGTGGCCTGAAAATCAGGCCTTATCGCTGGAGAGAAATGGCGACATTATCCACTTTATTGCCCCAGAGAAATTTGTCCTCAAACTTTTTCTCTACGAACCCTTTGAGTTCTTTCAAAGATTCCGGATCATGCGGGTTGAGACGTTCCGCCAGATCTTGGTGCGGTTATGATTTTTGTCGCATGCGTTCACCAAGCGCGCGGATTTCTTCAAGGAATTGCGGGTTTATGATTTTTGATACGTCGGCAATCATCTCTCCGGCATAAGCCATGCGTACTAATCGCAACAGAACTTTAGCGGCAAGATTTATGGGAAGTCCAGAAACAACATGGATTTCATCCGGACGCGCCAACGGATCATATGTCTTTCCAACCCATTGGCGCATAGCGGCAATCGCTTCACTCGTGAGTTCGCCGATTTCAGCAATATCGCCATGTACCCAAAGATTATGCCCCCAGGGAAAATAGGTCTCAAGATAACGCTCATTTTCTCCAAGAAACCCCCGGGTCATGGATGGCGCAGGTTTTTTACAAACCAAATATCCTGGTGATCCGCGAGCCGGAGAGCCGTTTTCATCCACAACATCCACATCCATGCCCAGGCCCGGTCCTCCGACGGTCCCGGGATTTTGCGGCATAACCGGCAACGGAGACACAAGACATCCGATAATTTCCGTACCGCCGGAGATATTCATAATGGGCAAACGGCCTTTGCCAAAAGTTTGGCTATACCATTCCCAGATTTTGGGATGGAAAACTTTACCGGTAGAACCAAGAATCCGCAAAGAAGATAAGTCGTGATGGCTAAAATCCTCGCCGATTCCGGCAAGATCAATCATGGCTGATGGCGTAAATCCAAAAATGGTGATTTTGTGCTTTTTAATCAACTCAAACATGCGATGCGCTGATGGGTAAAGATGCGTGCCCTCGTAAAGCACAACGGTTGCGCCGAAAAATAACGCGCCGATGATCTCCCAGGGCGCCATCATCCAGCCGATATTCGTAAACCAATAAAATACGTCATTTTCCCGGCAGTCAAATGCCAATCCGATTTCTTTGGGAACTTGGGCCAAAATACCGCCATGCGTGTGGATTATAATTTTGGATTTTCCGGTGGTGCCGGAGGAATAAAGAATTAAGGCCGGGTGCTCGGCGTCCAGCGCTTCGGTTTGCGGAAAATTATGATGGCCATTTTGCCAGACAAATGAGTCCCAAGACGCATACCGCGCCGCATTTTCATGTTCAAAACTCTTCCAAAAGCGTTGGAAAACCACAATGTCCGAACATACGCGCCGACGCACTTCGTGGAATGTTTCGTCAAGTTTTATTACTTTTCCGGCGCGCTCATATCCGTCGTTCATGAAAAAAAGTTTTGGCGCGCCGGGTAAAATACTCTCCACTATTTCATGCGCGGAAATACGCGACGCCGGCTGCATACAAACCGCTCCGATTTTAAACGCGGCCAGCATAACCGCAACTGCCTCGGGTGAAATCGGCATGCACATGGCGATCCGATCACCTTTCTTGATTCCGTACAACTTCATGGCGCGCGCTAATTTTTTTACCAGATTATGCAATGTCGCATAGGTTACGCGATAAGACGTGCCATTATCCCGCTCAAAAATAAGCGCAGTATTACCACCCCAGCCTCTTTCCACATGCCGGTCAAGACAGTTATGCGTTATATTTGTCTTCCCGCCGAGAAACCACTTAGTCCAAGGCATGCCTTTGGAATCGTCATAGAGCGTATGAAAACGCCTGAACCATTCAACTCCGAGAAAATCCATGGCAGATGACCAAAACCAATTAATATCCGAGACGGATCGCGCAATTAATTCTTCGGCGGTTTTAATGCCGTGCGCATCCATAAATTTTCTTACGCGCGAGTGATAAAGATATTTGCCGTACGGCTCCCAAGCGTATTTTCCCATGGACACTCCTTTTCAAAGGTCGAAACTTAAACAAAAATAGCACAAAATGTGCTATTTCGTCAACTATTTTGAGAAAAATATTATTTAATCTCAAGAATCTCGTACATCACTGCCCCACCTGGAGTTTTTACTTCAAAACTATCTCCCCGACGATGTCCCAAAAATGATTTACCCAACGGCGATTCATTTGAAATCTTTCCTTCCGAAGGATTTGCTTCCTCCGATCCTACAATAGTATATGTTTCTTCTCCATGGTCCGAACGCGCCACCACCGTGGATCCCACTACCACTTGATCCGTACGGTGTTCTTTGGCAATCAAGACTGCATCACGCAGTTTCTCCTCAACTTCCGCGATTTCAGATTCAATCAGCGACTGCTCTTCCTTGGCTTCCTGATATTCGGCGTTTTCCGACAAATCACCCAAGGTCTTGGCATGTTCCAAACGAGACGCAATTTCCTTGCGCTTTTTGGTCTTTAAATCATGCAGATGTTTTTTGAGCTTTTCCAAACCCTCCTCTGAAAGATATTCGGACATAGTGGTTGTAATACTACCTTAAATTTTTAGAGAGTCAATACATGAAATGCACAGGTTCGTTTGTCTAAGCGCACAAAGCACAAATTACACAAATCTAGGTTTTGTGCGTTTATACTATTTTTTATTCTCAAAATACCATTTAAGTATATCCCTTGTTATCGGCGCTGCCACCGTAGACCCTTCTCCGGCATTCTCCACCATGACGGTAATTGTAATTTCAGGATCATCCGCCGGAGCGTAAGCCGTAATCCAGGCATGGGGCAGTTTGCCGTCCCCGGACTGCGCGGTCCCGGTTTTAGCTGACACCCCCACCGAAATTTCCTGCAAAATCCTGGCAGTACCGGATGTTACGGCCTGACGCATCCCGCGGCGCACCTCGCGCAAAACCTCATCCGACACAATTTTATCCTGAATAATTTCGGGATTTCGCTCCCCGAAGACATTGCCGTCTTGATCAAAAATTTTCTTAAGCAGAAACGGCTTCCAAAGAGTTCCGCCGTTGGCAATGGCTGATATCGCGGATGTCAGCTGAAGCGGAGTTACTTTAACCCCGCCTTGGCCAATGGAAACATTATATGTATCACCCACTCGCCATACGGGATCATCCGGCTCATTATTTTTTTTCCATTCCGGATCCGGAATCAAACCATTTTTCTCTCCCGGCAAATCAATGCCAAGCCGCGATCCGAATCCAAACATTTCTGCATATTTTTTTATCCGCTCGATGCCAAGTCCGGGCTGACTTTCGAATCCACCACCAATCATATAAAAATAAACGTTGGCGGATTGCGCGATCGCGTCATAAAAATTTATCCAGCCGTGCTTTTTCCAATCCACGAATATCGATCTCTCACCGGGCCTATAAGGATTAGGGATTGCAATAAAACCCTCGTCATAAATTATTTTTTGCGGATCTATAATTTTTTCGCTCAATGCCGCTGCTCCTATAATCGGTTTCATGGTTGATCCGGAAGGAAATTCACCGGAAATCGCCCGATTAAAGAAGGGTTTTAAAGGATCGGCGGCTATCTCATTAAATTCTTTCTGTGAAATAGAGTTTCCAAGCCGGTTCGAGTCAAAACCCGGAAAACTTACCAGCGCGTAAATTTCCCCGTTTTTAGGATTTAGGGCCACCACAGCCGCCCCGTTTTGACGGAGGGTATGGCGCATAAGAGTATCGTAAATAAAGGACTGCAGTGCCCCGTCGAGCGTAAGAGAAATACCCGATCCCGCAACCGCATTTTCGGTCAAACGAAAACGCGTCTCGCGGCCGGCAGAATCCACTTCAATAATCTTTTTCCCATCTTTTCCCCGAAGTTCCCGATCGTAAAACGCCTCAATACCGCTCCTACCCGTCATGGCGGCGCCTTTTAATTCCGGACGGGCAGCAAGATCAGACGGAGATATGCTTCCCACAAAACCCAATACATGAGAATACGCCGGAGAATCTCCATAGACCCTTTTATATCCTTCGGCAATTTCAACCCCCGGAATATCTTCAAGCAAAACCGCGCGAGAAAGTATTCTTTCCGAAGAAAATTCGCTGCCGAAAAATATTCGAGGCGGAAACACAAAATTCTGTCCGCCGCGCGGAAAACCGGATTCATAAAAAAAATCTTTAGGCAATTCCAAAATATTGGCAAGACGCTCCAATATATCGTCAAGCGAAGCGCCGGAACGCAAAAATTCATCGCGGTTAAAAAATATTCCGAAAGACGGCTGATTTTCCGCAAGCGGCTGTCCAAACCGATCAAAAATTACACCGCGCGGAGGAAGCACCAAGCGCGTAAAAAATCTGTTTTCCTGGGATTTTTTTAAAAATTCATCTCCCCGCACGATGACAATATTCTGGGCGCGGACCAAAACCCACCCCAATACCGCACCGGCAGCTAAAAGAAAAAAAAACGCCGCATGCCGCGCAACCGGATGTTCAAGTTTTCCTTCACCCGCCCCGTCGCCCCGCAAAGCGCTCACCGAATCCACAAAAATTTCATCGGGATCAATGCTTTTGGTTTTTTGCTTAAATATTTTAATCATGCGAATGTCTTAATTTTTTGCCTAGCGCCAAACCGGCAAAAACGCAAACCGGGATAAGAATCGCCCAAAAAATAAAACCAAGCGCTGCGTTCCCCAAAAGCGCCACGGGTATTTGCTCAAAACCGGACGCGCCGTACTCCACCCCAAGTCCCCCGAAAAAAACCGAAAATAAAACAATAAAAATACCGGCTCCCATGCCGACGATTTGCGAAAAAATAGAATCAATGCTGGTAAACCCCGCCCTTTGACCATGGATATGGCTACCCCGCGACGAAACAACGCTGGATATAACCCGGCGCCAAAAGCGCAGAATGTCCCCAAAGAGCGGGGTGAACCCAATCCTTGCCAAAGCTGGCGAAACGAATCCGGAACCATACCCGAAAGTCGGAGTAAAAATTCGCTTTAAAAATTCGGCGGCAAGAGCCGCCACGCCAAAACTTAATATGAATAAACCCCGGGGATAAAGCGATAACGTATCAAAAAAGATACCCGCCCATACCGCAAGCCAAATCCGGGAAACAAAAGGTACGCGCCAAAACCAAAAAATAACAGCCGATACCGCAAGCGGAATCGGAACGCCGAAAAAATCAACTTTACCCGCGGCTGACCACTCCAAAACAGTCGCCGAAATAATAGTTATAAATATCAATAAAAAACGCATAATTCTTATCTACTGCGCAAAATAAATACGGTTTTCAAAAGTTCGGGCCGCGCTATAAGCACGGCGCGCGCCTCCTGAAATACAGAACCGGATGGAATTTTTTCATAAGTCACTTTTGCTAAAAGCAAATGTAGACCTAATTCGGGAACAAAAACTGCAGCCAAGTCGCCTTTACTAATCGCCGCATCTTGCGGAATAAGTTCAAGCGAAAATGTGCGTCCCCCCAAACCCTTAGCAATAGCGGGAACATCCAGAGGGAGCAGGCGCACCTCGTGCGCAAGCATGGGATTGGAAGCAATTTCTATTTTGGAAAATCCATCGCCGGCCTCGCGTACAATTCCAACCAAAATGCGATCGCCGATTATGGCCATATCGCCATCGCGGATACCAATTTCCTTACCGCCTTCTACCACAAGCACTTCGCGTCCCAATTCGTTAGTGAAAAGAATGGCATTTGTAGGCATAAGATCAATGCCGGTTTCTTTTTTGAATTGAAGCGCATTGCGAAGCTCTTGATTTTCTTTCTGCAATATTTCGGCCCTGAAACGCTCTGCGATCAACTCCTGATTTTCGCGAATCAGCTCTTTTGCCATCTCTTCAGAAATCTGCTCATTGCCAAATCCGACAAATGATCTGACTCCGGCTGACATTCGCATAAGCGGAGAGACAAGAGAAATAATTCCGCCGCGCAAAACTTCTCCGGCTGCGGTGCGCCCTAAAAAAATAAACACCCCAATAAGGATGGCTGCGATAATTACTCTCCACAATGTATTTCGATGATACATATTGCATTAGAAACCGCTTTTGTGCGCTTGGCTTAAATCGGCGCGGATTCATGGACATTAGCTATCAACACTTCACGCAGGGCGTCAATGTCTTCAAGTATAATTCCGGTACCGCGCGCCACCGCAGTTAAGGGATCATCCGCGACTTTAACCGGAACCCTGGTTTCATCCTGAATCAGAATATCAAGACCGCGCAGAAGCGCTCCTCCGCCCACAAGTAAAATCCCGCGGTGCATAATGTCAGCAACCAATTCCGGGGGAGTCACCTCTATCGCCGCTTTAATGGAATTCACCAAAATATTTATGGAATGACGCATGGCGCGGCGAATCTCGGAATCATCAACAATGACCTCGCGCGGAAGGCCGGTAACCAAATCCCGACCCCGCATGGGCGACTCCAAAGAATCCGGAAGTTCATGGGCGGAGCCTATGGCAATTTTGATATCTTCGGCCGTACGCTCGCCTAAAAGTAATTTATATTCATCCCGCGCGAAACGGATGATATCCTCGTTCAATTTATCTCCCGCAATTTTCAAATCCTTGGAGACCACAATACCGCCCAAAGAAATTACCGCGATATCCGAAGTTCCGCCGCCTATATCCACGATCATAGAGCCCACCGCATCCTGCACCGGCATGCGAACTCCGATGGCCGCGGCCATCGGCTCTTCCACCAAATACACTTCGCGCGCACCAGCGTTTTTGGCGGCATCCTCAACGGCGCGTTTCTCTACTTCGGTAACGCCGGATGGAATCCCGATTACCACCCGCGGTCGCGCCAGCACGGAAAAGACCTTTTCATGCACCTTGCGGATAAAATATTTTAACATCTCCTCGGTTACCTCAAAATCAGACACCACACCCGCAACCAAAGGCCGGGTTGCCACAATATGCGCCGGGGTGCGGCCCACCATGCGCTTGGCTTCCTCCCCGATCGCCACAATCTGGCCGGTTTTTTGGTTTATCGCAACAACCGAGGGCTCATTTATCACAATGCCGCGTCCCCGAACATAAACAAGGGTATTGGCCGTACCCAAATCAATGCCAATATCGTGCGAAAATTGTCCAAATAATTTATTAAACATGATTTATCAACGAATATAGAATTTATTACGAATATACGAATTCGTTTATTCGTTACGGATTCGTTATTCGCTGATAAATATTCTGCGCTGGTACTAAAATCACATTCCCCGAATTTCTTGCTTTCAATTCAACCATACGCTGCGATAATGTTTTCTCGCTCACCACCACTCTCCACGGAATTCCTATCAAATCCGCGTCCGCGAATTTCTCACCCGCGGTCTTATCGCCGCGATCATCGTATAACACCTCAACCCCCTTGGCAAGCAAATCATTATATAACTTTCCGGCGACCCCGGGTACCGGATCATCACTAAGTTCTAAATTCTTAGTTCTAAGTTCTATAAGGTGTACCTTATACGGCGCTACGCTTTCCGGCCAAATAATGCCGTTCTTATCATTGTGCACCTCCACAATCGCTCCCATAACGCGCCCGAGTCCCAGACCGTAGCATCCCATGATAACCGGGTGTTTTTTGCCTTCTTCATCTGTATAACTAAGGCCGAACGCGTCCGAAAATCTGGTTTTTAATGGAAAAATATTCCCGACCTCAATGGCTTTTTTTTGCGCCAATTTTTCCTTGGCGGCGCCGCACTGCGGACATTTTTTTTGCTCGCCTATAATTTCATTATTTATCCCGATTTCACATTTTTCGCAAAGATAAATCGTATCTTCTCCGGCATCGGTCAGGGTCTGAAATTCATGAGAATATTTGGAAAATGTACCGCCGGAGGCAAACGTTAAATATGTCCTGTCGCCAAGGCCGACTTTCGCAAAAATATTTTTGTACGCTATTTTTGCCTGTTCATAATATTTTTCAAAATCCTTTTCATCCGCGTGGAACGAATAAAGGTCTTTCATGATAAATTCCCGGCCGCGCAAAAGTCCAGATTTGGCACGAAGTTCATTGCGGAATTTTGTTTGGATTTGATACAGTCCCAGCGGCAAATCACGGTAGGACGACACAAAACGCCGGGCAAGCGGTACCACAATTTCCTCATGGCTTTGCCCAAGCACTAAACGTCCGCCCGATGCAAGCTCCGTATGAAAAAGCACATCAATTTTATCGCGTCCGGTTTTTTCGTAATTTTCGATCGGATGCAAAGCGGGCATCAAAATTTCCTGCGCCGCTAAGGTCTCGTTAAGCTCGTGGCGTATTATATTTCCGATTTTATTCAACACCCGCAAACCCAGAGGTAAAAACGAGTATATTCCCGCGATTTCTTTGGCAACAAAACCGCCGCGGATAAGCAAGTCCGCGTTTTTTGCAACTTCATCTTTAGGACTTTCCCGCAAAGTTTTCCCAAAAAGTTCAGATTGTAACATATTACAATTGTATCCGAAACTTAAAGAAAATAAAAGACAATATTCACCCAATTATTTTAGGTAATTAGTTGGAAACGTAACCAAAATAGGTTGTTAGAAATAACTTGAAAAGATTCTCCTTGCGATGATTGAATCGATACTCCACTTCCTTAAGATACATCGGAAAATGATATTTGGAAACTCCGCGGTAATTGTATAAAATATGCTTGGCAAAGCTCCAGAATCCCTCAATGCCGTTGATATGGTTTTTCGTCTTCTTGTCCACCATGCTTTTTGAGTGATTGACGGTGAGATGCTTCCCGAGTCGTTTTAGCGAGTTGTAGCTCCTGAACGTGTCTGAATAATACACCGACCCTTTTCTTGTTTTCTTCCGGATAACAGACATGAGATCGTCAGCCGAGACCCCTTCCACAACGCGCGTGTACACCCTCCCATCGCGCTCTAAAAGGCCGAATACAATGCTTTTACCCTTTGCCCCGCGCCCGCGCTTCCCCTTCCTTCTGCCGCCGAAATATGATTCGTCCATTTCGATTTCACCCGAGAGTTTTGCTCCTTCAAGTTCTGTAATATGATACAGGGAGAGACGAAGCTTCTGGTAGACCCGAGTTACTGCCTGATAGTTCTTGCCGAGATCGCTGGCCAGTCGGTATGCCGGTTGCTGTTGGTAGAAGCCGGTGACGATTGCTATCTCCTGGCGGATCATTTTTAAGCTTTTCTGTTTGCGGCACAATCGACATTTTACATATCCCCGGGCGGTCCTTGTGACTTTGTATGAACCGCACCACACGCACTTTTTTCCCTTCAAAAAGTTGGCCGCGCACCCAAAAACGTTCTTTCGTCTTGTAACCATGCTGATATTCTATCATGCGCAGTTACGAATCCAACTAATTACCAAAAACAATTCTGACAATTTGAGCAATCAAATAGAAACTCGCAGTCGACACAATCTCGTGATCTAATCAAAAACATTGAATTATAGTTATTGCTGCCGTTTAAATTCTCATAGCAAAGTTCCGAGGTCTTTAGATATGTGCAATCAAAACAATCATTGTCTTTATCTACGGCTTGGGAATAGAAAACATTTTCACACCCAACAGCAGAGTAAGAAAGATAGCAATTTTTATTGTCAACAGAATAATTTGTAAAATCGCTTCCTATATTATTTCTTAAAGTCCATAAATTGACCTGCGGCGTATTAGTGAGTATTTCTTTCCATTGTAGGAAAAATGGTTTGCTAAAATTGTATTCCCTTGCAAAGTCAAATGGCTCCCATTTGTCTGAATACCAACATTCGCGACAGTAAATTATGAAATTATTTTCAGGCGGATGCATTGTTAAGGTATCTTTTTTGCATAGTCCGCATTTTATCCAATAGAGAGACCTTTCATTTCGCCATGTTAATCGTCTAATTAACCGGCACTCCGGACACCAGGTCGGCGGCGGGACACGGATTTTTTCATAAAACAAAAAGTCCTCGGGTTCGATAACGAACGAATTTTTACAGTTCTGACATTGTTTTATTTCGGAGTTCATAAAATTTAGGCAGTCCCTCCACTATGGTCGGGAACTATTATTTTTATAGTAACGAGGAATGATATTTCTTCGGCATAAACGCGCGAAGACGGACAAGACGGATCCGGAGAATTTTTTTCTGGCGCATGCATTTTTTTAGGTCATTTTCAAGCGCCTGCTGGTCATAGCCAAGACAAATAACATCCGGCTTATACTTTTTAATCACGCCGTACTCCCCTTCTTTGTGATCTCCCAAAACCGCACAGAAGACCCCGGGTACACGGCGCACATTGCGCATACGGATTTTTTCGTTCTGCGTCGGTTTACGATTTTTTAATTGTTTCACCGCGCTGTCGCGCGCCACTACCGCAATAACTTCTTTTCCATGTCGCTTGGCTTGACCCAAAAAAGCCCGATGCCCGGGATGCAGGCGGTCAAAAACGCCAAAAACAATGACACGCCTCAATACTTTTCCAATATGCTTCATTAAAGTACCCCCTCGACCCGTCCCGTTAGAGATTTAATACGTCTCAAATCTCCAAGTGAAAACTAATCCGCAATCAAGTTACTTCGCCCGCATCATTCTATTCCGCATCTCTAACGGGACAAGCTCGGGGAATAATTATCTGGATTATAGTAACTCTGCATTGTAGCAACTTTCGTCCCACACCAATTTCGTTTCAGCAATATCGCAATAAATAGTACATTCCACGGTGTCGCCTGCGGCTCCGTCAGACGTTAATCGGAGCACTTCTCTAAATTGGTACGGGATTCCGCGTGTCTTTATAATAATTCGGAGTTGTAACACGCTTCGCAATATACAATATCTGGCTTGTCCGGAGCGTATGAGGTATCAAACTCATTCGGACAATGCTTTGTTTTCGAATGCGCTGGATGTTCGGCAGTATTTTTATAAATTTTGTTATCCGATACAATTCCCGCGCACTGGCATTTTCGTTTCCAATACTTCGGGGGATTCACAAATTTTTTACGGTTCTGGAAACGACATTCCGGACAAAACTGCGGCAAAGGCAGATTCAATTTTTTATAAAACGAATACTCCATAGGAATAAAGCGGTAAGGTCCTTTACAGCCCAGACATGTAATCACCTCTTTAATAATAGAGTCGTTAACCTCCGTGATTTTATCCGGAAGAGAACTGGCCTCCATGGTTGCTTTATACTCGCGTTTCTTGGTATCGCGCCATAGGTAGCCCTTCGACTTCGCTTCGGCTTCGCTCAGGGGGAAAAAATCCTGGGCCGGGGTTTCGTTGTAGGCGAAAATGGAAAACTCCGACGGAAAAAACTCTCCGTATTTATATACAATTTCCCTGATTCCTGATTCTTGATTCCTGATTCTTGAAATGTACGGCATCTCATCCATATGCTTTTTTATCTTTAGAACAAGTTTTTCGTAGTCCTCTTTTGCATATTGCTTATTCAAAATACAGTATTGCTTTTTACGAAGACCAACGCAACCAAAAAGATTGGAGGACGAATGGCAGGAAAAACAATACTCCATATCCATAACATTTGGCCAGCACTCCACGCAAAACTTCAATTTGTCGCATTCATAGCCGCATATCGTACTCTCATAAATTTGCGATGCCGGATCTCCCCAACTGAAATAATCATAAGAGTCGTCTGTCTCATGCAACATCTGACAAAATTTTACATTCTCGCATTCATGAATGAAATATGATAATTTTGCGTTTTTGGAGTCCTGAATATGCTCGCCGGATGAATTTACATTCCGCATGCCGTGCATATATTTTACCGGATACTGCGCCCAAAGTTCATGCGCCTTTTTAGCATGTTTTGCCAAAGAAGCGCGGGATAATAAATCAAATTCTTTCAGATTTTTCGCATAGGTTTCTTTGGTGTGGGGCTGGTTGAAAATATAATAGGATTTATTGCGCAAATTCACACAGCCGAAACAATTCGTGCATCCTACCAAACTCTTAGAAAACCAGATGTCGGTACAACTCTCGCAATCAATAGAAAAAAAGGTGCGATAGCTTTCATCAATCATGATTCCTTCATGACACAATTCACTTAAAGTTGATTCTTGAAGATCAAAGCTGTCCTTAATTCCGCTACTGCGCGTACAATAGGCAGAGTCCTCCATACGATCTACCGCAAAACAAAGATAACAATTTTTTGAATGCCCCGCGTTACCGCAGTATTCTGATTTTACCAAATTCAAAATACTATTTGAGTATTGCGGCATCGCGCGATACAATTCTCGCCACTGTTCAAAAAACGACCGGGAAAAATCATAATCCCTGCCATATTGCATCGGATCCCATTTGTCCGACCACCAGTAATCATGGTTATACACCGTGATGCCGTCCTGCGGCGGAATCATGGAAAAAATTTCTTTGCCCGTGGCATCGTCTTTTCTGCGAAAAAGCAAACGCTCGTTACGAAACAAATACCTGCGAATCAGGCGACATTCCGGACACCAAGTAGGAGGAGGAACTTTTATTTTTTCGTAAAATAAAAAATCCTCGGGCTCAATAATGAACCCGGCTTTACAATTCTGGCATTTTCTTAATTCCTGATTCATCCCGTTAGAAGTGTAATCTCTACTTAACACTTATAATGCAAAAACATAAATTTATCTAATAAACCCAAAAAAGTTCAGACCCAAACTTCTAACGGGATTCATTTTATCCCGGGCAGTTTCTCCTCCCCTTCTTCTCCATAAATCGGTAATCCGGCGGGCGGACCGATCTTTCTCGATTCCACGCGCTTTATCAGAGGACCGGTGAGCACTAAGAACATGGGCGGATGAAAAATTGTTGCCAGCTCCTCGACATTCAGCACCATTTTACCCAGCTTCTGCGCGCCAACATACCAATGAAAAGGCCTGATTCGCAAAATCGCCCCAAGGGTGGTTTCGTCAAACATCCGGCGCTCGCGATAATATTGAAATATGCGCTCCTGCCGGGCGCGCTGGCGTTTTTTGGGGAAAAGGTGGGGCCAGTGCCAAAATTTGGTCCGGGTCCAGGCTTTGGTGTTATGCGCAAACTTATTCAGGTGTTCTGTTGCATACTGATTAAATGCCCCATACACTCCGCGGCGCGGAAAAGTGTCTCCGTAAATTTCTTTAGGCGCAGTATAAATATAACGGATAAGTGATTCAAATCCGGGTTTTTGCAAATTCCGTTCAACCGCTTCAATCACCTCAACCTCTCCCGGAGTGCGCTGGACCATCACAATGCCGCCGCCTTCGGTTTCATACCTTCGGGTTGCCATTTTTTCCTTTAATTCCTCAACCAGCGTTTCATTGGCTTCTTTCCAAGAATCATCCGTGGGCCGGATCAATATCTGAATCCAGCAAATTTCCGCGGGTTTAAGTTTTGCCAAAACCTCAAGCATTGACGATATGGGATCAAGTTGCCGCTCTTCGTCCGGCGCCTCAAAATCCACATAAGTTCGGATGGGATAGGCATCTTCTTTGGCCAGACGCAACTCGTTCCCGAAAAGTTCATAATTGTTTTGCCGCAATTCTTTTACCGTAGCGGGTAAACGATGAATATAATCCTCCGTTACTTCAGCAAGTTCAATATCGGAATATTGCGCATATAGCGCAGCCTCAATCAAATTGCGGTGTTTTTTAGGAATCCGCATATAGAAATGGATATCACCGCCAAAACTCACAAGTTCGCAAGAAAACCAGAGCGTAACCTCCCCCTCCCACCACTTCTCGGCAATATCATTTGGGGAGTTGCGCAAACCATGGATTGACATAAAAACCTGCTCCATGGCACGGGGACTTTTGCGCACCTCGCGCGGTATGCGAAGCTCAAGCATTATATAAGGAATGGAACGCTTATAAAACTCCTGTATATAGGAAAGCCAAAGATAGAGCGAAGAAAAAAGCAAAACCCAAAAAATCCAAAACCACCATAAATCACCGATTATGGGGATGCTAAATACGAATCTTGGGACTGAAGATGGGTCAAAACCGTATATCATAGGTACATTATACCACTAAAAACGACCCATAATCAAACCGCCGCGTCCAAGAGACGCGGGTTCAAAACTATAACTATACGAGTTGTGCCAAGCTAAGCCAGCCGGAATTTACCGTCATCGGTCCGGCGGAAAAGCGATCTGTTTTGTAGATTCAAAAGTACGGTTTGCGGCTGGACCAGCCGCTTTGCCAAAACAAGCTTTATAATTTCATCTTTGGCAAGCGCCCGGCCGGATTCTTTCATTACGGAAACCAATACATCCCGCACCACCCCGGGCTGATATCCCCATTCGCGAAGCGCATACATCCCCCGGCCAACCAAAACAAATCTTTGGTCTTTGATAAGTTCGTTATGCACGGTCTGAGGATGAGCTTTTTTAACGGACCATCCGGCTTTGGAAATTTCCGCAGCCACCTCGCTAAAATGCATGGCTTTGCCGGATTTTTTTAACGCCAAATATGCTTTGTCGCGCATGCCGCGAGGAGTAACCGCAGACCAATGAGACAATCCGTATTCCCCGTATGGATTTTGTTTTATGGACTGGGCGGAGTTTATATGAGCGTCAATAACGTCTGCCTTAACATCCAAATTCTTGCCTGACGCGTCATCCTGAATATGTCTCGCAAGCATCCGATGCAATTCTTCCTGGGAAACCGGATGCCCGGTTTGCTCCAGATCTTTTATCAGACCTGCCACGGTTTTTTCTCCTTTGGCAACCGCATCCCGATCCGTTGCCCAGCGCCTAGGACATATTTCATTTTCCGGAACGCGTGAAAATCCTTTTCCTGTTCCTGCCTCAAGAAGTAAAGCAATATGCGGATGCTGGCGCTGATCTCCCAGAGTTGCAAAAAGATGATGTTCAGCCATCACTCCGCCATGACGCACAATATGCGCCTCAATCGCATCCAGCACCGGCCGGATCGCGGAAACAGTTTCTTCTTTGCGCAAATGCCGAAGCGCATCCGCCTCGATTTGCCGCACTCGCTCACGCGTAATTTTATATTTTCTGCCGATGGCCTCAAGCGTATCTGCGCCCTTGCCCTGAAGGCCAAAACGCCTTTCCAACACATCCCGCATGCGCAGATTAGACAATTTTTTTAACGCTATTTTTGTCGCCTCAACGGGCGCCAGAGGTAAAGTAATCATAGATTAAAATCTCACTAAAGATAGTAGCATATCAAATTTTTCTTGTCAATCTCTGCCAAATCACCAAGATAGGTGATGCTACGAATATCGAAGAATAAGTTCCGAATACAATTCCAAAAATAAGAGCCAGAGCAAAATATCGCGTAGTTACGCCACCAAATGCCATAATCGCCACCAGCACCAATAACACGGTTAGGGAGGTATTAATGGATCGGGCAATGGTTTCATTTACACTGCGATTTACGGTAATTTCAAACGGCTCCGGCTGTTTTAGTTTTCGCAAATTTTCCCGTATTCTGTCAAACACTACAATAGTATCGTGTACCGAGAAGCCCAAAATTGTCAAGAGGGCGGTAATGAAAAGAGTGTCAACTTCAATCCCCCAAAAATTTCCCAGGACCGCAAAAATTCCGGCCGGAATAGTTACATCATGAATAAGCGCAATGACAGCCGACACTCCATACTTCCAGGAAGAAACGGGCTTAGAAACATGCCGGAACGCAAATGCAATATATAAAATTATGGCAACAATTGCAACACCCAGGGCAATCAATGAATTGCGGTAAAGCTCGCGGCCGATGGTGGGGCCAATTGTGTCAAAACGTTTGGCTATTACGGCTATCTGTTTTTCGCTTTCCACGCCCTGTCCCGCGCTTTCAATCTTACTAAGCACCTCAAGAATCTGCTGGTGTTTTCCCTCATCCACATGGGCAAAGCGCAAAATCATCCCACGCTCCCCGGTCGGCTGCACCGTTATGTTGCCGATACTAAACGGCTCAAGCGACTGCCGGATTTTTGCCGCATCCGGACGCACGGCAATAAATTCAACCTCCAGAAGCGATCCTCCGGTAAAATCAATACCGAATTTCAAACCCCACACGGCAATGGAGATCAAGCTTCCCAAAACCAAAATACCAGAGATAGTGAGAAATATATTTTTGTTGCCAATAATATTCATCCCGTTAGAGATGTAACTTAGATGCGAAATCTTTGCCTGGCTCATGCCTACAAAGATATATCGTTACAAAATTACATCTCGCGGTAAAAATCTCTAACGGGATTCATGATTCTTTACCTTGAAATCCCGCTCATAAACAATACTCTCATCTTTTGCATCCGGGGCGACATTGCCGCAAAAAGGAGCGTGCGCGTAACGCTGATCGCCGAAAACATGGAAATCAAAATTCCGATAATAAGAGTAAGCGCAAATCCTTTCACCACACTTGTACCTAGCCAATATAAAATAAGGGAAGTGATAATACTTGATACGTTTGAATCGCGGATTGAAGTCCAGGCGCGGCCAAATCCTTCCAAAACCGCATCTTGCAACATTTTGCCGGAACGCAATTCCTCTTTTAACCGCTCAAAAATCAAAACATTGGCATCCACCGCCATGCCCACCGATAAGACAAATCCCGCAATTCCGGCAACAGTCACGGTAACCGGAATGGCCTTGAAAATCGCCAGTACCAAAACAGTATAAAGCAAAAGCGCCAGAACCGCCAAGACCCCGAGCAAGCGGTACCAAAAAATCATGAATATCGCAACCGCCGCAAATCCTATGAGGGCGGCCTGCAAACTGCGATTCAACGATTCCTGCCCCAAACTCGCCTCAACCGATTGCTGGACAATCAAGGTGATCGGAACCGGAAGCGCTCCGGCGTTCAAGCGTCCGACCAATTCTTTGGCCGATTCGGGCGTAAAATTTCCGGTAATCTGCGCTTTGCCGCCGGAAATTGCCTCCTGCACCGTTGGAGCGGAAATTGGCGAGCCGTCAAGATAAATCGCCAACTGCTTGCCGACATTTTTTTTAGTTAATTCTTCAAAAATTACAGCACCCTCATCAGTCAGCTCCAAAGAAATTTGAGGTTGAAATACGGTTTGATCAAATCTGACCTCCGTGCGCTTTACATGGCGTCCGGTAAGCTCGGTTGGAATAAAATACGGGTCTTCAACCAAACGCTCTTTATTTTTTTGCGCCTCCAAAATTTTATCACGCTCCTCCTCGGGCCTGGCTTCGCGAAATTCAAGATACGGCGTCTCGCCGATTAAACGGATCGCAGAATTAATATCTCTGATTCCGGCAAGTTCCACAATCAAGCGCCAATCTTCCCCTGATTTTTCAACCTGCACTACGGGTTCGGCCACCCCAAAAAGATCAACCCGGCGCTCAATCACGTCCCGCACCGCATCCATGGAATTCCCATAGTCAGATGATTGGATATTTCCCAAATCAGCTTGATACACCAAATGCGTTCCGCCTTGAATATCAAGTCCCAAACGATAAGGAAGTTTAAAACCAATAACCAATAACTTGGAACTTAGATAATGAAGACCTATTGAATCAAAAGCGCGCGCGGCATATTGCGGCGCGTCAAAAACACCCAAGAGAATCCCAACCAGCAAAAAAATAAGCGCCAAAATCCGCGCGGTTTGCGCCCGCATGGGCTTTTTGGTATCACGCGTAGGGTAAACAGGCATAAAAATAAACTACCAAATGTACAAACATCTGGCAAGATGCGGAAATACCGCCGCAGGCGGATACCTTACGAAAATCATCAAGCGCGCATACACGCGGTTGAATCCGTTTAGTTTTCAGACAATGGGAGGACGAAACTGCTTGCCCCGCACCAAATTTCGACTGCTGCTTTCGTTTCCATCCAACAGGAGAAGAACACCACACTATCATTCAAGTTCTATTCCACCGGCTGACTCATAGGCAGCATAGAAACGGTCGAAATTTTGGTGACGGGGCTTAGTTTTCCGCCTTAGGCGGAAAAGTTTCGTCCGACCCTTAGCGAACGCGCCGCAGGAGCGCGTGAGTCGTGTCTGAAAACGAAATGGATGAAAACCGCTATAGCAAAGCCCTAATCCGTCATGAATCTAATAAATAATCCTAATCGTAATACTCTTCTATATGAGCGCACCAGGAACCAATAGGCGGCGAGGAAAAACACAAATGAAAGTACGCCCGCAAGGATAAGGCGCCCCGCATCAAAAGACCCGGTCAGAACCACCTGCCGCATTCCTTCAAATACATGCGAAACCGGTATAAATGCGGCAATTTTCTGAACCACAACAGGAAGAGTGGAAATAGGATAAAAAACTCCGGAAATCGGACCCAAAAGCGCCGGGATGGACCAGGCCAAAATTTCAGACGACGGCCCAAGGCGCAAAATAATCGCAGTGGTGAAGAGCCCCAGCGCCCACCCGAATACGAAAAGTATTGTTATAAGCGGAAGAAGCATAAATCCATATTGAAAAATATTATAGGCGAACAAAAACCAGGCAAGACCAGCCATAAAAATAACGGAGATGAGCGCAGTGGTCAGGCTGGTTAGCACCAAACCGGTGGCGTATTCTGCCAAAGTCAGGGGCGAGGAAAAAAGATTGATGAAATTCCGCGTCCAGGTGTCTTCTAGAAAAGAAACCGTGATTCCATGCTGTATCCGGGTCAAAAAATTCCATAAAATTATGGTTCCCAAAATTACCGCCGCAAACGCGAAATTAGAAGTACCCAAACGCGAAATATATATCATAATAAGACCCCAAAGCAGCAAATCCAACGTGGTCCAGTAAAAAAATCCGAAAATCCTGCCGACGCTTCTTCGGTTCAAATAAAACTGACGGAGAAAAATTGCGTATATTCTTAGTGCGTTCATGTGCGATTAGAGGGCGAGCGTAAGACCTAAGGCCTATGACTCAATGTCAATGGCTCTCTGGCCACTGTAATAAATAATTCTTCTAAGTTCTTTTTGCCGTACTCGGCAGGAAGTTTTTTCGGATCGCCTTCCAGCAAAATTTTTCCGTGCGAAATAAAAAGCACCCTGTGGCACACCGCCTCAATTTCATACATATCATGCGAGGTCCATAAAATTCCGGACTGATTCGCGCGCGCATATTCCAAAATACGGCTCCGCAGAATTTCCGAGGTTGAAGGATCAACCGACGCGGTCGGTTCATCCAGTAAAATCAGTTTCGGATCATTCAACATGGCCTTGGCAAGATTCAGGCGCGATTGCTCGCCCGAGGAAAGAAAAGCAGTCTTGGATCGCGCAAACTGGGTAAGTTCAAACTCCTGCATGAGAAGTTGAACCTTTTCCTTGGGGTTTGGAATGCCGTATAGAATAGCAAAAATCCGTAAATTTTGTTCAACCCATAAATTCCCGGGTAATTGGGCATATACGGCGGCGAAACTCACCTTGGACAGAATTTCACTGCGGTGCGTCTTAAAATTCTTGCCGAATACAGAAATTTCTCCCGCATCGGGTTCCAGCAACCCAAGGATCATATTTATGGTTGAGGTCTTACCAGCGCCATTAGGACCCAAAAGCCCCACAATTTCTCCCGCAGCCACGGAAAAAGATACGCCATCCACCACCCGGATGCCATGATACGATTTCACCAGATTTTTTACTGCAAGAACTTTTTCTGAAAACATGATTTTTAGGATACTTCATCCTTATAGCACG
>Ga0209343_10001908_pt1 | contig 27711 bp, 25 predicted proteins | sample RifCSPlowO2_02_FD_184026 | JGI IMG/M metagenome (GOLD analysis project Ga0209343, IMG submission 184026) | Groundwater microbial communities from Rifle, Colorado - Rifle CSP2_plank lowO2_0.2 (SPAdes) (version 2) | ecosystem: Environmental > Aquatic > Deep subsurface > Groundwater | place... | reverse complement strand
GACCGTCCAGTTACGTAAAATGCTGACGATTTCGTTGTCTGTCAGAGGCCTGCCCACGGATTGATTGCGTAGCAGGCTGGTGGTGATATCGTCCGGTGCAGCAATGCCGGCTGTACGGCGCACGGCCAGCAGATCCTTGATGTAACCATCAAACTCAAGGGCCACGGCACTCAGGGCGACGTCGTCTCTGGCCAAGGTGGCCGCGTGATTCTTCAGCGTCCATAGGCGCAGCGGCTCATACAGATCGGCCGGCCAGCCCAGCCAGACACACTGGATCTGCAGCGCAAAGATTTGGGCAAATTCACCCATCAGTTCACTTGTGCCTTCACCCGGTAACGCCTGTACCAGACGCACTGCTACATCACGGCACTCCGGTGCAAAGGCGTCCATTTGCTCCGGACTGAAATAAGGCTCGATGAGGCGCCGGTACATCGTATGTTCGGGCGGGTCCATGCCATTGGGAACCGAGGGGAAACGCGAGGCGGCACTACTGAAGGTTTCATGATCCTGCAGAACGCGCATTACATCCTCATGCCTGAACAAAGAGGTATAGCCATACCCACTGTGTGCGACCGGACAACGGTGGCGCATGTCGTCGTAGGTTGCCATTTGATCACTGAGTACGGCCTCAGACCTCGGATCCCAATCAGGGGGTGAATTCTTGTCCATAGCTACTCCTGTTGTGATCTTGTCGATTATTGATTGATCCAAAAATCGTCCAAACTCACGCTCTGGTACGTATTGCAAGCGAAGCACGCAGGCCCTCAACCGACTGCAGTGGGCACGAAGAAAACGCCAAGCTTTGTTGTTGGGCTTAATCAGCCATATCCCAACCCGGGAGGTTGAACTCCTCGCGCAGCAACTGCACTTCCTCCTGGTGCAAAGCGGCGATACGAGCCAGCAAATCCTCTCCGGCAGGTAACAGGTGCACCTCGACCTGGCGTCTGTCTTCCCGGCCAGGCCTTCGCTCAACCAGTCCCATGTTTTCGCAACGGTCGATCAACGCCACCACGCTGTGGTGCTTTGATTGCAGGTGTTCTGCGAGTTCTCCAACCGTGGCCCAATCGCGCGACGAAGCACCGCGAATCTGTAGCAAAAGCTGGTACTGCAGTGCCGTCGCGCCATTGGCCTGGCACAGCAGTTCACTGTTGCGCAGGAAGCGTCGCAATTGATGACGAAAATGCGCCAGACGCTGGTAATCGGATTTGCCCAAGGTATCGAATTCCCTCATTGACCTTCGCTGAGTATTGTGCACGATATATATCGTACCGTGATATATATTTCACAAGCTGCCGAACTCGGCATGCCATTGATCTGCTCGCTTCTCTGAAGGAGTCTCATGAACATTCTTGTCCTGCTGCGAATGCTTTTTTGCAGTACGTCTGTCTCGACTGAGCTGGCATGTCATGGCTCGGCGACTCGAAACTTGTTCGGGGCTGTGATCGTACTGCTCTCGCTGTTACCGCCGACCATGATCGTGCTGCTGGACAGGCCTCTGAGTGCGTTCCTGTCCATACTTCAGATCAGGCCGTCGGTTTTAATGGCCAGTCTGTTTTTCGCTTGCGAGGTGCTTTCGGTCTTCCTGATGGGGTGGTTGATAAAGCAAGTTGCCAGCACCCTGGGCCATGAAGTGACTTATGCGGATGCTTATCTGGTTGCAGCTATCGCATCGATCCCACTGTGGCTGTCCTCACTTGGCTTGCTGGTGAACAACCCGTTTTTGAACACCGCGCTGCCTCTGAGCGCGCTGGCTTCATGTTGCGCCTTGATCTACCAGGGAACGCACTCGCTGTGCCACGTCGGGGACCGCCTTAAGGCTGCAGCCGTTACCCAAGTGGTATTTGGAGCAGGCCTCATCCTGTGGGCCATGTTTCTGCCGCTTTTCTTGTCTGCCACGGGGTAAGTGGACCGACTCCAAGGCCATCTAAGGCACGGACGGCACGCGAAGTGCGCAGGCGTCAGTAGGGCGCGAAAGGGCACGACAACACAGCACGGAGAGACGGGGGTACAACAGCGTATTTGGCTGCTGTATGGCTTCTAGTCGGAGTGTTTTAAACCGTCATAACGACGGTATTGGCCAGTTTCACCGAGAAGCTTGCAGCCATCAAACCGTCGACCAGCCAGTAACAGTTGTCGGTGGAGCCGCCCACCACGCCGGTTAACCGGGCGCGATCCGTTTCGCCGCTAATATCAACGGCTATGCTTCACGCGAGTGAGTTTTCCTGATCGACCATGCGGTCGACGCGCGCTTGCCGGGTAGAGGCGCTGTCCACTCTCGCCGTAATGTCTGGAGGAGAAACGAGCCATGATTGAAGTACAGGTCTACCGCTACCATCCGGAACAGGAACGACGGCCCTGGATGCAGTCGTTGTCGTTACCCGAGGAGTTCCGTGCGCGAATGGTGCTGGATGCGCTGGAATTCCTGCATGAGGCCGACCCGACGCTGGTCTACCGGCGCTCCTGCCGAGAGGGTGTTTGCGGCTCGGATGGCATGAATATCAACGGCAAAAACAGGCTGTCCTGCATCACGCCGGTTTCGGAGGCGCTGGGCACGACCAACACACTGATCATCAGACCTTTGCCCGGCATGCCGGTCATCCGCGACCTGGTGGTTGACCAGAACCTCTTCTTTCAGCAATACCAAAGCATCAAGCCATGGCTGATCAACCATGAGCCCGCGCCGGCCATCGAGCGCCTCCAGTCTCCTGAAGAGCGCGCCAGGCTCGACGGACTGTATGAATGCATCCTCTGCGGCTGCTGTTCCTCGCAATGTCCGTCCTGGTGGTGGAATCCGGAGAAGTACGTCGGCCCAGCCGGGCTGCTGCAGGCTTGGCGTTTCATCACCGATAGCCGCGACCAGCCCACGGCGGAACGGCTCGAGCGGCTGGAAGACCCATTCAGCCTGTTCCGTTGCCGCAGCATCGGCAACTGCTCATGGGTTTGTCCCAAGGGACTCAATCCCATGGGAGCCATCGGGAAAATTCGCCAGGAACTGTTGCGCAAATCCACCTAGGACGCTGGATTGAGCATGCACTCGCCACTGGTAATGGGCCAGGCTGTTGATGTCGATGCATTTTTGACCCACATGCTGGAATTTTATTGACCCCGTTTCGAAAGAATAACTTGTTGCTGCATTTCGCATTTCAACCCTATGGGCTGGGTCAGCCTAGCGTCGGTACCTGGGTTAAAAAATGCGGCGGCGGCAACACAAACGCAACCGTTACACTATCTGCTTGCACAATTGCGCGTCGGCGATCTCGCCTGGTGGCCGGGCGCATGACCGACAGCCCGGAAATTCAGGGGGTTGACCTTCGAACATCTGTACAGCGAGTCGATGACCCTGGTGGTGCGCCCCGGGCATCCCCTGTTAAGTGCCGGTGTCTCGGCGGTGGGACGCCTGGGGGATTACCCGCTGGTATTGCCGTTGGCCGGCACGACCATTCGCAAGCATGCCCACAGGGCCGTTCCCTTGTCACCATTCTAAAAAGACGGCCCCGAAGGGCCGTTAAGGGTGCTGAGTATTCAAGGAGCTTTGATCAAGCAATACTCAGGCACATGTACTTCAGCTCAATGTAATCGTCGATGCCATAGCGGGAGCCCTCGCGTCCGAGGCCCGACTGCTTGATTCCGCCAAAGGGCGCAACCTCAGTAGATATCAGCCCTTCATTTACGCCTACCATCCCGTATTCCAACGCCTCGCTTACACGCCAGGCCCGGCCGAGGTCGCGGGTATAGACATAAGAAGCGAGGCCGAATTCGGTGTCATTGGCCATGCTGATGGCCTGTTCTTCCGTAGCAAAGCGGAAGATCGGTGCCAAGGGGCCGAAGGTTTCATCGCGGGCCACCAACATGTCGGTGGTGACCTCGCCCAGTACGGTGGGTTCGAAGAAATAGCCGCCGAGGGCATGTGTCTTACCGCCGGTGAGCAGACGGGCACCTTTCGACAGAGCGTCGTCGATGTGTTCGAGGACCTTTTCCACTGCCTTGGCATTGATCAGTGGGCCTTGTTGTGCACCTTCGTCTTGGGCAGGGGCGACCTTGAGTGTTTCTACAGCAGCGACCAGACGTTTGCTGAATTCTTCATACACGCCATCCTGAACCAATAGGCGATTGGTGCACACGCAGGTCTGTCCGCTGTTACGGAATTTGGAGGCGATAGCGCCTTGCACTGCCGCATCCAGATCGGCGTCGTCGAAGACGATAAAGGGCGCGTTACCGCCCAGCTCCAGCGATACCTTCTTGATGGTCTGGGCGCACTGCGCCATCAGCAGCTTGCCGATGCCGGTGGAACCGGTGAAGGACAGTTTGTGCACATCCGGGTTGCTGGTCAGCTCTGCGCCGATGGCGCGGGAGTTATTGCCCGGCACGATATTCAATACTCCCGCCGGGATGCCGGCGCGTTCGCCGAGTACGGCGAGTGCGAGTGCCGATAGCGGTGTTTCAGAGGCGGGCTTGAGTACCACGGTGCAGCCCGCCGCAAGGGCCGGGCCGACTTTGCGGGTGATCATGGCGTTGGGGAAATTCCACGGGGTGATGGCGGCAACCACGCCGATGGCCTGTTTGATCACCAGCAGACGGCGGCCCTGCTTGTCGTGGGGGATGATGTCGCCGTAGACGCGCTTGGCCTCCTCGGCGAACCACTCGATAAAGCTGGCGCCATAGGCGATTTCACCACGGCTCTCAGCCAGTGGTTTGCCCTGTTCCCAGCTGAGCAGGCGGGCCAGATCTTCCTGGTTGGCCATGATCAGCTTGTACCATTTACGCAGGACAGCGCTGCGCTCCTTGGCGGTCCTCTCGCGCCAGGCGGGTAGGGCGGCCTTGGCTGCGGCGATGGCGCGAGCGGTTTCCGCCTGGCCGACGGACGCGATTTCGCTGATGGTTTCGCCGTTGGCCGGGTTGGTCACGGCGAAGCGGCTCTGGTTGTCGGCATCGACCCATTGGCCGTCGATATAGGCCTGTTGGCGCAGCAGGGTCAAGTCGCTGAGTTTCATCGTGTTCTCCGTTAAGGCGGGCTGTGTCTGGAATGGATTAGGTGCCTGTGGGCGGCTCACTGGCGGGCGGCCTTGAACTGTTCCCAGGCATGATCGAGCGCTTGCTTTTGTTCTGGCTTCAGGCTTTCCAGCAAATAGCTCCGGCGCCGTTGTTCGGTGCTCAGGATCTGCAGCGGGTTGCTCTTGACGAAGGCCTGCATGTGCGCCGAAGTGCTCGGTAACGGGGCGTAGAACTTGGTTGCCTGGGCATTGCGGATGGCGTTTTCTGCTGCGATAAGGAAGTTGATGAGGCGGTAGGCGAGTTCCGGTTGCGCGGCGTTGGTCGGTATAGCCAGTGTGTCGATGTAGATCGCGGCGCCTTCTTGCGGAATCTGATAGCTCAACTCCGGGTTCAGTTCTATGGCCCGCACGGCATGTCCGCTCCAGCTCATGGCCACGCACAGCCGGCCTGCGGCGAGTTCATCGATATGCTCCCAGTTGTCGAGGGCGCGCAACTGGCCGGCGAGCGGCCTCAGCGCCTGCAGCCTGCGGCCTATCTGCCGCGTGCTGCTGCTGGAAAGGCGGCGACCCTGGTAGTTGAATAGGAGCGATGCCGACTCTTCGGCGGCGTCCGGCATGCCCAGGCCGCAGGTGGCTAGACGTGTGGCCTGCTGTTCGTCGAACAGCAAGCCCCAGCTGTTGGGCAGGGCTTCTCCGTAGGTGGTCTGGGCAAGTTGCGGGTTGACGATCAGGCCGATGGAGCCCCACAGGTACGGAACCGCATGGCGGTTGGCTGAGGGGATGCCGGCGAGCGTGGAGAGCAGCCACGGATCCAGATGCTTGTAGTTCGACAGCTGCTTGGTATCGATCGGCATCAGGGCCTGGTCGGCAATCAGTTGTTGGAGCATGAAGTGCGAGGGCACAACTACATCGTAGGCCTCGCCTTTTTTCATCGCCTGGAGCAACTCGGCCGAGGTGGTGTAGGCGTGGTACTCGACCCTGATGCCGCTCGTGTTTTGAAAGTCATCGAGCACCTGCGGATCGAAGTAATCCTTCCAGCTGTAGAAGCGTAATACGTCCTGGGCCTGGGTTCCGACGGAAGCGAGCAGAGCGAGTACGCAGAGCAAATACTTCATGTGGCGACTCCTTATATGTCGGGGCGACTACGGGATATGTCGGGGCTACTACGAGGGCTTGCGCTTCAGGTCCGGAAATGCTCAACCAGGCGCTGCTGGTGGCTGGCCATGTCGTTCAGCGACTGGCCCATTCGCGACGACTCTTCTATTCGTGTAGTAAGCGCTTCGCTGATGTCCCGAATGCCGCTCACTCGCTGGGTGATTTCCTCCACCACGGTGCACTGTTCCTCCGCGGCGCAGGCGATCTGCTGGTTCATCTGATCAATCACCGCTACCGCCTCACCAATGGTGCGCAAGGCCGTGTGCGTTTCGGCGACCAGTTCGACGCTTTGGTGCGCCTGGTTCCTGCTTAGTTGCATGCTCTCTACGACGTTACGGGTGAGGCGCTGAAGCGTTTCCACGACCTCGCGGATTTTCCCGACCGAGTTCTGTGTATGGCTGGCCAGGTGGCGGACTTCATCCGCGACCACGGCAAAACCGCGGCCCTGCTCACCGGCCCGGGCTGCTTCAATGGCGGCATTTAAGGCCAGCAGGTTGGTTTGCTCCGCAATGCTGCAGATCACGTCGAGCACTTGGCCGATCTGCTTGCTGCTGTCCGCGAGCGCCTGAATATCCTTCAGGGTCAACTCCACGCCATGGTCCAGTCGCGCGATGCAATCGGTGGTCTTGCCGAACACCTCGAGCCCGTGCTGGCTGGCCTGTTCGGCTGCAGTTGCCGCTTCGGCGGCGCGCGACGAGTTGCGCGCCACTTCCTGTGCACTGGCGCTGATCTGATGGAGGGCCGTGGCAGCCTGCTCCACCTGCTGATATTGCCCGTGCATGCCGGCATTGATTTCCTTGGCTATCAGGGCGGAGCGGTCAGCGCTGGTGCGGGTGTGCTGCGCGGTCGTCTGAACTTCGCCGATGATGGGTTGCAGCTTGTCGAGGAAGCGGTTGAAGCCGCTGGAGAGCCTGCCGAGTTCGTCGCTGCGACCGCCGGGCAAGCGCTGGGTCAGGTCGCCATTGCCGTCGACGATGGCGTCCAGCACATCTGCGACTTTCAGCAGTGGGCGAGTGATCCCGCGTGCGGCGAGTCGTATAAGCAGCAGGCCAAGGCCGCTGACAAGTATGCCCAGACCGAGGTTGCTCCAGGTGGCCTGGCTACTCTGGTAATCGAGTTGCGTCTGCAGGCTGAGGGCCGGTGCCTGCAACACCGCATGTGGCATGCGGATACGCAGGCTCCAGGGTCGATCTTCGGTTGTTGGATGCAGCGGGTGAAGTAGCTCCAGTTCGCTGGCAGCGAGGGGGCCGTCGCTGAAGGGTTTGCCCAGCGCTCCAAGAGCGCCGCTTTGGGCCGCGAGCAGGCCGCTGGCGGACACGATGCTTATCGTCCCTTTTCCTTGATAAAGGTCAGCCCCGAGGTTTTCGCTCAGCCTCTGCAGGGTTGCCAGGCTGATATCGATGCCGATCACACCGATGGTCTTGCCATCCTGGATGAGCGGCAAGGAGACACTGCTCATCAACGTATTGTGGCCTTCCACTTCGACTGCATAAGGTTCGATCACGCAGGGCCGTCCGTTCTGCAGCGGGCATACGTACCAGGCGTTTTCCGCTTCACTGCCAGGAGGGGCATGGTTGGCGGTGATGTTTGTTTCGCTCAGCACAGCCTGTACCAGTTGCCCAGGTTCGCCTTGCGACCAGTAGAGCGCGAAACGTCCCGCTTCGTTGCCCCCCGCATCTGGCTGGTTCACGAAGTGCAAGTCCTGGCCGTCCAATGCATCGGGTTGCAGAACCACGTAGATACCGAGCATCTGTGGATGCTCACGCAGTGCTTCGCGGGTCCTGGCGACGAGCTTGTGGCGCAGCTCCTCAGCGCTGATAAGGCCATCACTGGCTTGCTCACGCAATTGCAGCACTTGCTGGGCAAGACCTTCTCCGTACAACCGCGATTCGTCGAAAAAGCGCTCGATGCGCAGGCCCTGGGCCGCTGCGCTTTCCTCGAGACGCGCCCGTGCTGACTCGCCAAGCATTCGCGTGCTTTCCCGTTTGAGCAGCGAGGCGTACTGGTAGGTTTGGTACAGGGTGGCACCGAGCAGGACGGCAACTACGGTCAGCAGACAGCATCCGCTTAATAGGCTGATTCGCCATTGAATGCTGAAACGGTTGAAAGGCATGGAGTGGCTCCTGTATTTCGGGACTCGAAAGGGCGATGCGTGGCGCATTCAGGGCGAGTTGGCCGAGAGGCAGGTCTCCAGAGCTTCGCACAGCGGGGTTTCATGGTGTTGGGCGAGCCAGGTCATGGGCAGGCGGATACCCTTGGGGATTAGGCCCATCCGGTGAAGGGCCCATTTGACCGCAATGGGGTTGGGCTCGATGAACAAGGCGGCGTTGAGCGCCTGCAGAGGGGCATCGAGTGCGCGTGCGAGCGCCTCGTCACCTCCCAGCGCGGCTTCGCAAAGCCTGGCCATGGCGCGTGGCACCACATTGGCGGTCACCGAGATGTTACCCATGCCGCCCAAAAGCATCAGCTCGAGGGCGCTGGCATCGTCGCCGGAATAGACGAAAAAACCGTCGCGAGCCTGTTCAAGTAGCGACCTGGCTCGGCGCAAGTCGCCTGTGGCCTCTTTGATACCGATGACGTTGCCGATTTTCGCCAGCCTGGCGACCGTCTCCGGGAGCAGGTCGCAGCAGGTGCGTGCCGGTACGTTGTAGAGAATTTGCGCAATGGCCACCGACTCCGCGATCGCGCGGAAATGCTGGTACAGGCCTTCCTGGGTCGGTCTGATGTAGTAGGGCGTGACCAGCAGACAGGCGTCGGCACCTGCCGCTTTGGCCGCGGCGGTGAGTTCCACTGCCTCCCGGGTGCAGTTACTGCCGGTACCTGCGATCACCGGGATACGCCCCTGAACCAGCGCTACGACCTGACGGATCAGCTCGATCTGCTCGGCGAAATCCAGTGTTGCGCATTCACCGGTCGTGCCCGCGACGACAAGTGCATGGGTGCCTTCGCGGAGATGGAGGTCGACCAGCCGCTCCACGCCGTCATTGTCCACCTGGCCCGCTGGATTCATGGGCGTGACGAGGGCGGCAATACTGCCTCGAATCATGTCGTTAGGCCTCTGTTATGCGGGTTCTTGTTCTTATGCGCTCACTTGCTTGGCCGTGCTTTGGGGCCGCAGTAAGCCTTGATCATAGGGGGGGGAGGTAATAGGGCGTTATCCCGAATCGGCAGGCTCTTGGTGTGGTCGATCTGCCAGTGCCCCATCTTGGGCGGCGGGCTTTCGACGCTGCCGATTTGGGATAACACCCGGTTCTGGATGGGGCTAGCATCGGTTTTGCCAGTGTGCCTAGAACAGAAAGTGTCTTGGTCGGCGAGGGTGGCGCGGTGCCGCCACCCCCCGGTCATCAATCGACTGAACTCATACAATAAGGTCAAGAATAATGAGCGTATTCACTACTCCAGCCATCAACTCGACAGAGTTGCGGCGCGGCGCCCTGGGCGTCGGTTTCATCATCTTTTTCGTCGTCTCCGCCGCGAGTCCGTTGAGCGTCCTCGCTGGTGGCTTCCCCATCGGGATCATGCTGGGCAACGGCGCTGGCATGCCCGCGCTGTTAGTGCTTGCCTTGCTGGTGCTGTTGTCCTTCTCGGTGGGTTACACCACCATGGCCCGGCATGTGACCAATGCCGGTGGCTTCTATGCGTTCTCGGCACGCGGGCTTGGCGGTCTGGCTGGCGGTGCATCCGGGGTGCTTGCCATGGTCGGCTATAACATTCTGCAGGTTGGTCTGTACGGCATGTTCGGCGCTGTAGCTGCAGGCACCATGGCCAGCGTGTTCGGTTTGGATATGCCGTGGTGGGTCTATTCACTGTTGGCGATGGTCAGTATCGCCGTGCTCGGCTACCGCAAGATCGACTTGTCCGCGCGGGTGCTGTCCTTCATCGTGATCGCCGAATACCTGGCCATTCTCGTACTGGATGTCGCCATCCTGACGAGCGGCGGCGATGCGGGTATCAATCTTGACTCCTTCAAACCGGAGCACGTTTTCAGCGGCACACCGTCAATTGGTCTGCTGTTCTGTTTCGCCGCATTTATCGGCTTCGAAGCCACTACCATCTATGGCGAGGAGGCGAAGAACCCGAAGCGCGCCATTCCGATAGCGACTTATGCCTCGGTACTGCTGATCGGTGGTTTCTACGCCCTGTCGGTCTGGGCGATGGTGATTGGTGTCGGGGCCGACAAGATCGTGCCTGCCATTCAGTCGCTTGAGGATCCGACCACCTTCATCTACGGCATGTCCGATCACTTTGTTGGCCCAGAGTTGACCCAGGTTATCCGGGTGCTGTTCCTGGTCAGTATCTATGCCGGACTGCTCGCCTTCCACAATTCGGCGGCGCGCTACTTTTTCGCCATTGGTCGCGATGGCCTGCTGCACAGTCTGCTGGGGACGACCCATCGGATTCATCAGAGTCCACACATGGGCTCGGCGTTGCAGAGCCTGATCGCCGCGGTGGTGGTTCTGATCTTTGCTGCCATGGGGGCTGATCCCATCCTGCAGCTCTTTGCCTGGTTCTCCAGCTTGGCCACCTTGTGTTTGCTCCTGCTCATGGCGCTGACTTCGGCTGCCGTGCTGGTCTACTTCCGCAAGCACCCCGAGCTGAAGCTGAACCTGCTACGCAGCACTGTCATGCCGGTATTTTCCTGTATCGCGCTGCTCTTCGTGCTGGCTATCGCGGTGGTTCACTTCGACGTGCTGACGGGCTCGAGCAAGGCCTTGTCCTATGGGCTCTGTGCGGTCATTCCGGCAGCCCTGATCGTCGGTGTAATGCTGGCAGCGCGTCTGCGCAGAATATCCCCCGAGCGCTTCAAGGCACTGGGTAGCCACAAGCTCTGAGCCCATACGGGCGCTCATCATTCACCCTGAAAAACCAAGCAGCCGCCGCGAGGGCTTTGCCCTCCGGCGTGCGAATGGAAGGTTCCTATGTACGACTATCGAATGCTCATCGACGGTGCCCGAGTAGTGGGCGAGGACGGTCAGTTTGACGTGATCAACCCGGCTACGGAGGTTGCTTTCGCGCAGTGCACGTCTTGCTCTCTCGATCAGCTGGATCAAGCGGTGAATGCCGCCCAGGCCGCTTTCAAGGGGTGGCAGCACAGTACCCACGCATACCGGCGAGAGTGCTTGCAGCTTGTCGCCGATGATATCGAGCGGGATGTCGACGGCTTGGCGAGACTGATCGTGGCAGAGCAGGGCAAGCCACTTGCGCTGGCATTTTCAGAGGTGATGGGTGGGGTGGCCTGGACCCGTTATGCCGCCGACCTGGAAATCCCCGTGGAGCTGGTCGAGGACGTCCCGGCGCATCGCATCGAGCTGCACCGTAAGCCGTTGGGTGTGGTGGCCTCGATTACACCCTGGAACTGGCCATTCATGATTGCCATCTGGCACATCATGCCGGCCCTGCGCGCGGGTAATTGCGTGATCAGCAAACCATCCAGCCTGACCCCGCTCAGCACCCTGCGCCTGGTCGAAATCATTGCCCGTCATGTGCCGCGCGGGGTGATCAACATCGTCACCGGCGAGCGCGGCCTCGGCGGTGCGATCTCCAGTCATTCGGGCATCCACAAGATCGTGTTTACCGGCTCGACCGCCACTGGCCAGCGCGTGATGCAGGCGGCGGCCGGCAACCTCAAGCGCCTGACCCTGGAGCTGGGTGGCAACGACGCGGCCATCGTGCTCCCTGGCACGCCGGTCGATAGCGTTGTGGAAGACATTTTCCAGGCTGCCTTCCTCAACATGGGGCAGACCTGTGCGGCGCTGAAGCGTCTTTACGTGCATGAATCCCAGTACCAGGCCTTCGCCGATGCGTTGGTTGAAATCGCACGGCGTCAGGTGGTCGGTGACGGCCTCGACCCGGACGTGAACTTCGGCCCGGTGCAGAACCGCGACCAACTCGAACTGGTGGCCGGACTGGTCAACGACGCACGTGACCAGGGTGGCCAGGTGCTGTGCGGTGGTGCACGCCTGGAGCGCCCCGGCTTCTTCTACCCGCCGACCATCGTCACCGGTATCACCGACGGCCATCGCCTGGTGGATGAAGAGCAATTCGGCCCGGTGTTACCGCTGATTGCCTACCTCGATGTGGAAGATGCCCTGCGTCGTGCCAATGCCAGCGACATGGGGCTGGGTGGCTCGGTATGGGGCCCGAACCTGGAGCAGGCGCAAGCCTTGGCCGGTCGTCTGGAAAGTGGTGTGGCCTGGGTCAATTGCCATGCGCAGATTCAACCGAACACGCCGTTTGGCGGCAGCAAGATGTCCGGTTTTGGCGTCGAGTTCGGTCTGGAGGGGTTGCTGGAGTGTACTGGCCAGCAGCTGTTGTTCGTACGCAAGCGTGAAACTGTCTGAGGAGCGAAACCATGTACGAGAAATACAAGACCGCGCAGAAGAAATTCTGGCACCCAATGAGTTCGTCCTCGGCTGAAAACCGGGCCAAGACCCTGATCATTGCCCGTGGTGATGGCAACTACATCACCGACATCGACGGCAATCGCATGCTCGATGGCGTGGGCGGGCTGTGGAACGTCAACGTCGGCCACAACCGCCCCACGGTCAAAGCCGCCATCGCCGCGCAGCTCGATGAGCTGGCCTATTACCAGACCTTCGATGGCATCGCTCACCCGCGGGTGTTCGACCTGGCCGAGCGCCTCACCTCCATGTTCGCCCATGAGCAGATGTCGCGCGTGTTATTCAGTTCCGGCGGCTCCGATGCCGTAGAGACCGCACTGAAGATGGCCCGACAATACTGGATCGCTTCCGGTCAGCCTGGCCGTACCCGCTTCCTCTCGCTGCGTAACGGCTATCACGGTGTGCACGTGGGCGGCACGTCGGTGGGCGGCAACGGGGTGTATCACTACAACCACGGCCAATTGCTGGCCGGCTGTCATTTGCTCGACACCCCCTGGCTGTATCGCAACCCATGGGACTGCCGTGATCCCGAACAGCTGACTGACCATTGCATCCGTCAGCTGGAAGACCAGATCGCCTTGCTGGGGCCGGACACCATCGCCGCATTCATTGCCGAGCCGGTGCAAGGTGCCGGCGGGGTGATAGTGCCTCCAGAGCAATACTGGCCGCGTCTGCGCGAGATCTGCGACCGCTATGGCATTCTGCTGATCGCTGACGAGGTGGTCACCGGTTTCGGCCGTACCGGCTGCATCCTGGGTAGCCGTGGCTGGGGCGTGGCACCGGATATCCTGTGCCTGGCCAAGGGCATTTCAGCAGGTTACATCCCGCTCGGTGCCACCGTGTTCAATGCACGTATAGCCGATGCCATCGAGAATGGTCCCGGCTTCAGCAATGTGATCATGCATGGCTACACCTACAGCGGCCATCCGGTTGCCTGTGCCGCTGCACTGGCCGTGCTCGATATCGTCGAGGCTGAAGATCTGCCGGGCAATGCTGGCCGGGTAGGGGCGCAGTTGCTGCAGCAGCTTAAACCGCTCAGCGAGCGTTTCGATGTTGTCGGTGAGGTCCGTGGTAAAGGCCTGATGATTGCCATCGACTTGGTCGCAGACAAACGTACCCGTCAACCTCTCGACCCGGCTGCCGGGCATGCCGCGAGTATTGCCGAGGTGGCGCGATGCGAAGGCGTGCTGGTTCGCCCGGTCGGCAACAAGATCATTCTGTCTCCTCCCTTGACCCTCACGTCCGATGAGGCCGGGTTAATTGTCGCCGCTTTGGACACTGCCATTTCTTCGCATCGCTAGTTTGCGCATCCGTCTGCGCGAGGCGTCATGTGGGCGGATGCCACCACACAACATCAACAAGAACAGCCCGCAAAGGGCAGCAGAGGAACGCCATCATGAAGCATCAAGCATTTAGCAGGGCCTTCGGTAGCGGGCTTACCCTCGCACTGGCCATCGGCATGGCCAGTCAGGCTCAGGCTTACGAGTTGTACGCTGATGAAGATACCCATTTGAATGCCGACATCCTGGCCGTTTATGGCTTGATGAATAGCCGCAAGAACTACGACGGTACACCGGGTGGCTCTTCCTGGCGCGAAGGTTTCATCCAATACGGTGTCAGTGGTGACCAAGGGCTCGCGGGTGCCGGTACGCTATACGGCGGTCTCAATTGGGTCAGCTCCGGTACTTGGGGTGATGGCGACGCCGGTGGCAACAGCGATGGCTCCGAACGCACCACCAAGATCGAGGATGCCTATCTGGGTTGGCGCTCTGCCGATATGTTCCCGGTGCTGGGGCAGGATGGTGTGGATCTGTCTTTCGGGCGTCAGGTCGTCAAGCTCGGCCGCGGTTTCCTCATCAATGACGATGGCCTGAACCTGGGAAAGGGGCCTGCAGACGGTGCCTTGAATCGTGGTGGAGCCTACTATCTAGCCGCTCGGCATGCCTTCGATCGCACTGCGGTGGTGCGTATCGGTGGAGAGGAAGGCCTGCACGGCAGTGCCGTCTGGCTCAAGTCAGACAACCGCGCCCAGGCCGAGACCGAACTGGCCGCCGGCACCCTGGATTACACCGGCAAGGCAGGCACTGTGGGGCTGACCTGGGTGCATGGTCTCGATGTCGCCGACGAGTGGGCCAGCCCTGCTCAGGCACTGCGCGAGAACATGGATGTCTACAGCGTGCGCGGTGAGGGTGATGCCGGCATCGAGAATGCCAACTTCGCATTCGAGTATGCCTGGCAGGACCTGGACACCGGCACTGAGAAGGCCTGGTACGCGGAGGCGGGTTACACCTTCGCCGATGTCGCCTGGTCGCCGAATCTGACCTACCGCTACACCCGCTACTCTGAAAGCTGGGATCCGCTGTTCACCGGGCTGAGCACGGGTTACGGCACCTGGTTTCAGGGCGAGGTTGCCGGCAACTATTCGGGGCCGTTCAACAGCAACACGGCCATTCACCACGTCGGGTTCAAGGTCAACCCGTTACCGAACCTGACCCTCGGTGCGCTGTACTTTGACTTCAGCACCCTGCACGAACGTAATGCGTTGAACCTGGATGCCCGCGAGCTGGATGTGTTCGCCGAGTGGGCCGTGAGCGATAACCTCATCATCAGCCCGCTGGTCGGCCTCTACCAACCGAAGAAGGATGCCAGCAACGGCGGCAACCAGGTCGGCGGTAATGGCACCAACGTCTACAGCCAGTTGGTGGTGATCGTGCCGTTCTAATCGAGGTATCGGCAAACGCTATGCGTTAGACCGCCCTGGATGGGCGGTTTTTCGTTTTAGCTTAGCGATAGGTGTGCAGCGCCAACCGCTTTGCTGCGTCGCTCAGCCGGCCCGTGGGAGGCGTGCATTCAGGGCGGACTACCGGTGCTCTGGATCTGCATATTGGCGGCAATCCTTCGTGTGGTTTCGATGGTCATGTCGATCACCGTTTCCTGGCGCAGCAGCTTGAAGGCGTCACTGCTGCCCACGGCAGACAGGCTGGCAACCACGTCCTTATCGTCGAGGCTGATGATCGGTGCGGCGATGCCGGTCAGTCCCAGGTTCAGCTCGTCGTGAGTGATGCAGTAGCCGTTCTTGCGGATTTTTTTGGCGGCCCTGGCGAACTCTGACCAGCTGTAAGGGTTGCTGGGGTCCTTGGCTATCTTTTCCTCGAACAGCTTCTGCAGGTGCCGGCCCTTCTGGTGGGCGACCAGCACCTTGGACTGGGCACCACGGAACAGCGGCAGCGGCTGGCCGCGGCCGAAGGCGAAGTGATAGGTGTCGTCGGGCCTGGTGATGTAGGTGTTGATGATGCGTCCATCGTAGAAAACGCTGACGAACACGGCCAACCCGGTTTCGAGCGAGAGTGCGCGTATCAACTGGCGGCCGGCGGTCAGGATGGGATCGTACTGCCGCATCATCCAGTCCAGCTCGATGATGCGCGGCCCCAGCGCGTAGCTGCCGGCCCCCACGCGGGTCAGCAAACCGGCTTCGCAAAGGTCCTTCACGTAGCGATAGACCGTAGCCCTGGACAGTCCCATACGTTCGGCGATGGTGTCCGGATCTATCTGAAGTTGCTTGGGGCCGAAGAGGTCCAGCACACCCAGTGTCTTGCTCAAGCTACCCATGGCGCTCCTGTTACTGCGTGGTCCCCGCGGGCCTGACGTGGCACGCGAGCACTAGAGGCAGGCGTTCTGCTGTCTTGTTCACTGCTGTCGCCAGCGTACGCGCCTGCCTATTGCTGAGTGGTAGGGGCTGGCTGTTTGCAGGTGGTTATTTCACCCTAAAAAATCTCATTTGTCTCGTATTTTGAGCCTTTTATTAAAAAATATTTGTTTTGTAGGTTGTTAAATGAAATAAATCTCACAACAGAAACGCAAGAACTGTGAGGCCTACGAATGAATGGTGCCGAATTACTCATCAAGGCTGCCGCCGCCAGCGGCGTCGAGTACTGCTTCGCCAACCCTGGAACCACCGAGATCCCGCTGGTGGCGGCCATGGCTGCCGAGCCCGGGCTGAAGCCGGTGTTGTCGCTTTTCGAGGGGGTGTGTACCGGTGCGGCGGATGGCTATGGTCGTGTCGCCGGCCGACCGGCGATGACTCTGACCCATCTGGGCCCGGGCTTCGCCAATGGCATTGCCAACCTGCACAACGCCCGCCGGGCGAATACGCCGATCGTCAACGTGATCGGCGATCACGCGTCCTGGCATGTGAACTACGATCCGCCGTTGGCCAGTGACATCACTGCGCTGGCAGGGACCGTGTCCGGTTGGGTGCGTACATCGCGTTCGGCAGAACTTATCGGCGAGGATCTGCAGAGCGCCCTGCAGGCCGCCTGGCAACCGCGTGGGCAGATTGCCAGCCTGATTCTGCCGATGGATCTGCAAGCGAGTGAGGTCGCGGCCGGGGTCAAGTTTTCTGCCTTGCGCCCGCCGGTTCGCCGTTTTGCCACCGACAAGGTCGAGGCGGTTGCGCGCAGCCTGCGTGCCGGCAAGCGCTTGGTATTCATCGTCGGCGATGACGGCCTGTCCGCCGCCGGTCTCGAAGCGGCGGGGCGCCTGGCCGGTCTGCCGGGTGTGCGTTTGTTCGCCGAGACCTTCCCGCGCCTGAGCCATCGTGGTGGTGGTCTGCCGGACCTGGATCGCCTGCCGTACTTCCCCGAAGTGGCCATCGAAATTCTTAACCAGTACGACGCCGTGGTCTGCGCCGGCGTCCCGGAGCCGATCAGCTATTTCGGCTATGAGGGCATTCCCTCTCGTCTGGCCGAACTCGATCGTCTGCTCTCGTTGGCTGATGTCGGTGACGATGTAAGCGGTGCCCTGGTCGCCCTGGCCGATGCCCTGGAAGCACCGGCATTCGTGGCCAGCCCTATCGGTGTCGAGTTGCCGCCAGGGCAAGATCAGCTGACTCCACAGTCGGTCGGTCGGGTTCTTGCCGCGGCTCTGCCTGAGGACTGCATCGTGTCGATCGAAGGGGGAACCTGCGGTTACCCGTTCTTCACTGCGTCCGCCCATGCCGCCCGGCATCGCGTGCTGACCAATACCGGCGGTGCCATCGGCCAGGGCATCCCTGTCGGTTTCGGTGCGGCCCTGGCCGAGCGCGGTAACCGGGTGTTCTGTCTGCAGTCCGACGGCAGTGCGCAATACACCATCCAGACGTTGTGGAGCATCGCCCGCGAGCAGCTACCGGTGGTGATCCTGATCGCCGCCAACCACCGCTACGCGATCCTGCAGAACGAGCTGCGTCGTTTTGGCGTGACCGAGTTCGGGCCACAGGCGCTCAGCCTTACCGAACTAGACCGCCCACGGGTGGACTGGAAGGCCCTGGCCAAGGGTTATGGCGTACCGGCAAGCACGGTACGCAGCAATGCCGAACTGCAGCGCGCGCTGGCCGATGCGAAGGCCTCGGCCGGCCCCTGCCTGATCGAAATGGAGCTCTGAGGACATCACCATGAGCGATATCGAACTTTTACCTGCAGTGCGTGAATTCCTGGCCACTCCGCGCCGTCTGTTTATCGGCGGGAGCTGGCAGGAGGCCGCGAGCGGTCGTCGCTTTGCCGTAGAGAATCCGGCCACCGAGGCGGTGCTGTGCGAGGTCGCCGAAGGCGACGTCGCGGATGTCGACGCAGCGGTAGCCGCAGCGCGTGCTGCATTCGAGGGGCCGTGGCGGCGCGAGTCGCCAGCGCGTCGGGGCCTGCTGTTATTCCGGCTGGCCGAACTGATCGATGCCCATGCCGAGGAGCTGGCGCAGCTGATCACGCTGGAGAACGGCAAGCCGATTGCTACCGCCAGGGGGGAGGCCGCGAGCGCTGCCAATATCGTGCGTTACTTCGCTGGCTGGCCAACCAAGATCGAAGGCAGCACATTGCCTGTGTCCCCAGCCAGCGGCGCGCCGATGCTCAATTACACCTTGCGTGAGCCGGTGGGCGTGTGCGCGCTGATCGTGCCATGGAATTTCCCGCTGACCATGTGCGTTTGGAAGCTCGGTCCGGCGCTGGCCACCGGCTGCACCGCGGTGCTCAAACCTGCCGAGCAGACACCGCTGGTGGCCGTGCGTCTGGTGCAGCTGATCGAGGCAGCCGGCTTCCCGGCGGGTGTGGTCAACCTGCTCACGGGTTTCGGTATTCGTACTGGAGCACCACTGGCGCAGCATGCTGATGTGGACAAAATCGCCTTCACCGGCTCGACCCAGGTCGGCCGCCTGATTGCCCAGGCGGCGACAGGCAACATGAAGAAGGTCTCGCTGGAGCTGGGCGGCAAGTCGCCGAACATCATCCTGCCGGATGCGGACATCGTGCGTGCAGCCAAAGGCGCGGCCGACGGCATCTTCTACAACCAGGGCCAGGTGTGCACCGCAGGCTCGCGTCTTTACGTGCACGAAAGCGTGCTCGAGCAGGTGCTGGATGAACTGCAGCGGCATGCCGCAGCTTACGTGCTCGGCTCCGGCCTGAATCCAACAACCAGCATGGGGCCGCTGGTCTCCGAGCGGCAGCTGGACACGGTCAAGGGCTACCTGCAGCGCGGCCGGGAAGACGGTGCCGAGCTGATTTGCGGCGGCAACCGGCCGACGCACCTCGAGCACGGCCACTTCATCGAGCCGACCGTGTTCCTCGACCGCGCCGAGCGCGCCTGTGTGGCGCGGGAGGAGATCTTCGGCCCGGTGCTCACCGTGATGAGCTGGTCAGACATCGATGAACTGGTTGTCCGCGCCAACGACTCACCCTTCGGTTTGGCCGCGGGTCTCTGGACCAACGACCTGCGCTCGGCGCACCGGGTCGCGGCGCAGCTCAAGGCCGGTTCGGTGTGGATCAACTGCTGGAATGTGGTCGACCCGGCCTCACCCTTCGGTGGTTACAAGCAATCCGGCTGGGGCCGGGAAATGAGCAAGCATGTGATCGACGCCTACACCGAGACGAAGAGCGTCTTCGTCGATCTCGCCTGACGAACCAACGACGACGAACCAACGACATAGAGGAACAAACATGGATCTGCAATTACAAGGCCGTGTGGCCATCGTCACCGGTGGCGGCATGGGAATTGGCAAGGAAGTCGCGCGTTTTCTGTCCCAGGAAGGTTGCAAGGTGGTGATCTGCGCACGCCGCATGGAGTACCTGAAGCAGGCCGCAGAGGAGATTACCGCTGAAACCGGCAATGAAGTGTTGCCGCTGTTCTGCGACACCAACGACATGTCTGCGGTTGCCGACATGGTGAGCGCGGCCAAGTCGCATTTCGGTCGTATCGACATCCTGGTCAACGGCGCTGCGGCACCGTCCGGTGTGGTACGTAATGACATCGAACATGCCGGCGACGAAGAATTACTGTCCGACCTGAACACCAAGGTGATCGGCTACTTCCGCTGCGCCAAGGCCGTAACCCCGCACATGAAGGCGGCCGGTTTCGGTCGCATCATCAACATCGGTGGGCTGACCGGACGCAGCAGCAAGGTGCTCTCGGGCATGCGCAACCTGGCCATTGCGCACATGACCAAAACGCTTTCCGACCAGTTGGGCCCGTTCGGCATCACGGTCAACCTGATCCATCCGGGCGTGGTCGACACCCCGCATATCCAGGAGTTGTACGAGCGTGAAGGCGTCAAGCAAGGCAAGACACCTGAGCAGGTTGAGCAGGGTTACATCGACGCAACGCCGATCCGCCGTACCCTCCAGCCTATCGAGATGGGCTGGCTGATCGGGTTCCTGGCATCGCCCAAGGCGGGGGCGGTGACGGGTGAGTCCATCGGCATTGATGGCGGTTTGACCCGTGGAATCTTCATCTAAGAGGTGAGAGCGATGAGTAATGGAACATTTCTGGTGGCAACGGTCGGTCAGGCGGTTATCCGCAGTGCCGACAATGGTCATACGTGGCATCGCCTGGGGCTCGGTCAGCCGCTGGAGTTCGACGCCATCACCCGTTCGTTGAGCATCAGCCCCGACGCCCCCGAGGTTATCTACGCCGGTACCGATATCGGCCTGGTGGTCAGTCGCGATGTGGGTGGTAGCTGGGAGCTGGTGGACTCGCCGTTCAATGGCCAGACGGTATGGAAGGTCGCGGTCGACCCTCAGGATGCGCGGCGCATCTTCGTCGGCACCGGCGCACCCTCCCGCGCGGTGCTCTGGCGTACCCTGGATGGTGGCCAGAGCTGGGATCGCGCACCGGTGGAAATCCCCGAGTTCTGCGCTGGGGTCAGTCGGCCGCGCCTGCTGGCGTTCGCCTACGACCCTAGCGACCGCAACCAGGTCTGGTTCGGCCTGGAGGAGGGTGGCCTGTTCCACAGTCGTGATGGCGGCGACAGCTGGAGCCGTATCGACGAGCGTCTGTTGTGGGACTACAACTCGGATATCCACAACATCGTGGTGCTGCCCAACCATGGCAAGAAAGTCGTGGTGGTGGTCTGCGTCAATGCCATCTACCGCAGCTTCGATGAAGGCCAGACCTGGACCGGGATCCTCGCCAGCGAAACCTTCGGTCTCTACTACTCCCGTGTGCTGACCGCGCCACTTGGCAGCGAAGACACGCTCTACCTGAGTATCTCCGATGGCACGCCGGGTACTACCAGCAAGGTGCTGATCTCGCGCGACGCCGCCGTCAGTTGGGAGGTTCTACCGCTGCCGCAGCAGCCGAACTCCTGTGTCTGGGCGATTGCTTTCAACCCGGCCAATCCATTGCAGGTGGTGGCTGGCACCAAGTACGGCCATTTGTTCACCTCGGAAAATGGTGGCAATAGCTGGCAGAAGCAATGGCGCGACTTCAGTGAAATCTCCGATGTGCTGTGGACACCCGCCGTGGCGCAGATCAAGGCCGGACACCAGTCCATCGCCAGTAAAAACTGAGGAGTCACGTGATGAAAGTCGAGGTTGTTCGTACTCACCTATCGTTGTTCGTTACCGATCCAGAAGCATCCGCGCTCTGGTACGCCGACGTTCTCGGCATGCACGAAAGTGCCCGGGGCGAGAGCTGGATCATGATGGCGTTCGGCGCCAAGCATCACGACATCGCGCTGATCAAGGCGGCACCCGGTGCCCATCAGGGTGGCCTGGGACTGCAGCACTACGGGCTGGAAATCGCCGGTGACATGGACACCCTGCGCCAGCTCTACGGCATGCTTCTGAAGAAAGGCGTCGAGGTGGTGAAGATCACCGATCATGAAATCGGCAACGGTGTGTACTTCAACGACCCCGACAATAACCGCCTGGAGTTCTTCCTCGAAACCGACCATGACGACGAACGTGCCAAGGCGCGTTTCAAGGCGGCCGGCGCGCCCAGCCGTAATTTCAAACTCGATCCACTGTAAGGACCTGCACAATGAAAGCGAGCAACTTTGCCAACTACCACATTCGTAAGTGGTACAGCTTCAGCGAGGAAACCCTGGCCAACGAGAGTGGGCAACTGGCCGATGGCGAGCCGCTGTTCAAGTACGTGGTCGCCGCGGCCATCCATAATCCCTATGCGGGGCGTTTCAGTGAGGATCTTTCCGCGCTGATCGAGAATTCGCCAGCGCTGGGGCGCGAGTTCGGTCGGCGCATCCAGGAGCTGGCCGGCGATCACGCTATCGTCAGCTACGGCAAGGCCTGCCTGGTGGGCAGCAATTGCGAATACGAGCATGGCAACGCGTTGCTGACCAATCCGGCGGCGGATCCGATCCGCATTGCTCTCGGCGGCGGCAAGTCCTGGGTGCCGTCCACCGGCAAGCGCGGTGCGCCGGGCGTCACCATCGACGTGCCGCTGGCGCACAAGGATGCGCTATATGTACGCGCCCAGTACGACACGGTGTCGGTTTCCTTCGGCGATGGCCCGGCACCGGATGAGGTCATCATCATTTGGGCGTTTGCCACCCGTGGTCGTTTGCATGCACGCCTGGGCGGCCTGCAGGCCGAAGATATCAAGGGCGACAACGGCCTGACCTGATGACCACGACTGCTTGATGGAGAGAGCCGATGACCGCGGAAAGCCATTTCTTTACCAATCGTTCCGGACTGCGCTTGCACTTCTTGAGCTGGGGATCGGCGGACGCTGTCCCGGTGATCCTGCTGCATGGTCTGCGGGCCTATGCGCAGACATGGGAAGCCCTGGCTGCCGCCCTGGGCGATGGCTTCTGTTGCCATGCGCTCGACCAGCGGGGCCGTGGCCTGAGTGACTGGGCCGACAGCTCGAGCTACCGGACCGAGTCCTATGTCAGTGACCTGGAAGATCTGGTGGCCCACCTGGGGCTGGAACGCTTCGCGCTGGTGGGGCATTCGCTGGGAGGCACCAATGCACTGGAGTACGCACGGCAGAACCCGGGCCGGCTGCTGGCCCTGGTAATCGAGGATATCGGCCCTGGCTCGTCAACCACAGGCGATGGTGCCGCGCGGATCCGCCGGGAGATGAACGACACGCCGCTTCAGTTCGTGGACTGGAATGCCGCCCGAGAGTTCTGGCTTAAATCCCGCTCGGGATTGTCGGAACAGGGGCTGGCTTCGCGGTTGGCGTATTCCATGAAGGAAACCACGCAAGGGGTTACCTGGCGGCACGACCAGCAAGGCATCGCCGAGGCCCGCTTGAGTATTGTGCCGACCGATCTCTGGCCGGCGGTAAGGGCATTGGATTGCCCGACATTATTTGTCCGTGGCGGTCGTTCGGATTTCCTGCCGTTGGCAACGCTGGCTGCAGTGAAAGACGTCAATCCTCGTATCCAGACGGTAGAGATCGCTGACGCAAGTCACTATGTGCATGATGATCAGGGTGAAACCTTCAATAGTGTCGTGGTCGGCTATCTAGGTGGGTTGGCTAAGCAATTACAACAAGAATTCGGTGATAAAACATGAAACGAGAGACGACTCAGGTTGTGATTGTCGGTGGTGGACCAAACGGGATCGCTGCCGCCCATTACATGGGCCTGTATGGCATTGACTGCGTGGTACTGGAGCTCAACGAAGGCATTCTGCCTTACCCCAGGGCGGTGGGCATGGATGACGAGGCGCTACGCGTGCTGCAGACGGTGGGCGTCGCCGAGCCAGCCCATCGCGACATGATCAGCAATGTGCCCCTGCGTTACTACAACGCCCGTGGCGTCTGTTTCGCCGAGGTGAAGCCGAGCGTCGCCGATTACGGCTGGCCGATGCGCAATATCTTCATGCAGCAATTGCTCGAGGGCACCTTGCGCGAGGAGTTGGGCAAGCGTGAATGCGTTGATCTGCGCCAGGGCCACGAAATGCTCGAGCTCAACCAGGACGCCGTAGGCGTCACGCTCAAGGTCAAGGACCCCACAGGCGAGCCCTATGAGCTGCATGCCCAGTATGTGATCGGTGCCGACGGCGGCCGTTCCTGTGTGCGCAAGCAGCTTGGCATTCAGTTGGTCGGTCTGACCCATCCACGCAAGTGGGTGGTGGTCGATGCCGCCAACGACACGCTGGAAGCGCCCTATACAGCGCTGCACGCCGACCCCCAGCGACCCTTCGTGTGCATCTACCTGCCGTACCGCCAGCGCCGCTGGGAGTTCATGCTACTGGAGGGCGAGGATGAAGCAACGATGTGCGAGGAGGCCAATATCCGCCGCCTGATCTATGGCCATATCGGCGACGCTGTCGATCAGTTGGAGATCGTGCGGATTCGTGCCTACACCCACAACTCGCGGGTGGCCGAGCGCTTCGTCGCCGGTCGGGTGGCGCTGATTGGCGATGCCGCACACATCACCCCGCCTTGGGCTGGCCAGGGCCTCAACTCCGGCCTGCGCGACGTGGCTAACCTCTGCTGGAAGCTGGCTGCGGTGATCAAGGGCCATGCCAAGGCGTCGATCATCCAGAGCTACGACCTGGAGCGCCGTGGTCATGCCACCGACCTGATCGCCCTGGCCGACAACATGGGTGCGGTGCTGGGCATGACCAATCCGTTGGTGGCGGGGGTGCGCGACTGGCTGTTCCAGGCGGTCAACACCGTCGACAACCTGCGTTCACACCTCGCGGAGTTCAAGTTCAAACCCAAGGCGATCATTACCAAGGGGCTGGTGTATCACGAGCGCCCGGATGTGCGCGAGGGTGATCTAGTCGGCCAACTGTTTATCCAACCCGACGTCGAAGATAGCAATGGAGCTCGTTTGCGCTTCGATGAGGTGCTTGGCCCTTGGTATGCAGTGATTGGTTATCGAGTCAATCCGACTGATGGATTGAGCAGTGAAACCAGAGCTTTCTGGGAGCGTTTCGAAACTCGCTTCATCCAGGTCAACCGGTCGCGTAGCGGTGCGCGCAACCAGCCCTTGAGGGCTGATGGCGTTACCTGCGTGGAGGATGTGGATAACCGCCTGGACGACTGGTTCGCCAAGGCCCGTGACAGTATCGTTGTGGTTCGTCCTGATCGCTTCATCGCTGCGATCACCAGGCCGGAACATCTCGAGAGCGTGTTGGCCAAGCTGGCCGGGCAATTGTCATGAGTGTTGCAACAGACTTGGCTGCAAGGTTGTTGCATGCGGCGCGTGTAGCGCTGCCCCTTTCGCCAGCGGATGGCGAAGGGATCGATGTGTGTGAGGGCTACGGCATACAGAACCTGGTACTGCAGCAGCGGCAGGCACAAGGTGAAACGCTGAGCGGCTGGAAGGTTGCTTTTGCCGGCAGTGCCGCACAGCAGCGTTTTGCTCTCAGTGAGCCGGTCTATGGCGCTCTGACCCATGACATGCACATTGAGCCGGGAAGCTGCGTCGACCTCTCAGGGCTGATTCAGCCAAAGCTGGAAGTTGAACTCGCCTTCGTTCTGGGGCGGCGGTTACCGCCTGGCGAGTACCGTGATGATGAAATTCTCGCGGCCATCACCGCGGTAGCACCGGCTTTTGAAATTGCCGACAGCCGTTGGCTTGGTTGGCGTTTCGCTGCTGGTGCCTTTCTTGCTGACAACGCTGCAGCAGCATTGTACTGCCTGGGGCCAGCGCAGAATTTCGAGCCTGGGCTGCATGCACAGGTTGCGTATCGTCTCGAGTGCAACGGTGACCTCTACGGCGAGGGTACGAGCTTCGGTCGTGGGAATACGCCAGTTGTGAATCTTTGCTGGTTGGTTCGGCGGCTGCTGTTAGATGACCATGTACTCGAAGCGGGTCAGGTCATTCTGTCCGGAGCCTTGTTGCCGCCACTGGATATCCAGTCAGCCGCATATCGGCTGGAAATGCTGGGCACTGAGTTGGCATTACAATTCGAATTGGCTGCGAGTACTGTTTGAAGGTGCGACTCTCGGCTCACCTGCGCTGCGCTGAACAAGAATAACTATGGCTTCAAGGGAGCGATGATCATGTTTTCAAAAGACTGTTCCTTCACTGATCCTCAGCAGCATGCCAGCTCAATTCTGGGGTGGAATCAGATCTACGATCAGTTAAGCCGAGGAGGGCTCAAGAGCGAGTTGCAGCAGGTGTCGGCCGACCGTTTTCAGATTTTTCGGGAAGTGTTGGACAAGAGTGTCGTTCAGCATGGTTCTGCACCCAAGGGACGTTTGTGCATTGCCATGTCGCTTGGCGCTGGCCGAGCTCCCGTGGTTCAGGGGCGCGAAGTTGGAGCGCATAGCGTGGTGCTGTTGCGCGATGGTGAGGAGTTCCTCCTGCATGCGCCAGCAGGGACGTGCTTATTTGCCGCTAATGTCGATACGGTAAGGTTTGCAAAACTCGCAGCCCTTGAGCTTTCTACCGAACAACTTAGTCTCTTGCAGACTATGCCGCAGGTAGGTATTTCTGACAGGATTTTGCAACGTTTCCAGCAACGAATTCACCCGGTTTTTAAATGCTTGCTAGACCGATCCGGGGACGACATCAATGTTGCTTCGGAAAAGATGCTCGAGGATACCCTTCTGGATGCCTTCCTCGACCTTTTCAGCAATGCCAAGGAGGAGGAGCGTCGAGGGCGACAGGGCAATATTGCCGTCAGTTCTTATCTGGTGAAAAGGAGTCAGGAGCTGGCACTCTCCAGTTCAGAGACGCCACTCACTATTCTCGACTTGTGCGAGCAATTGCGGGTGAGTCGCAGGACCCTGCAGAAAAGTTTTCAGGTGATTGCAGGCATTCGCCCGGTGGAGTACCTGCGTAGCGTTCGGCTGAATGCAGTTCGCCGTCGACTCAATAGCACATTGGCTAGCCAATACAATGTTGGTGAAATTGCTGCTGAAATGGGGTTCTATCATTTGAGCCACTTTGCAGGGAGCTATCGTGAGTTGTTCGGTGAGTACCCTTCCCAGACGCAGCGCGCGCACTGACTTCTATAAGCCGCCCACAGGGTAGCTCTCAAAGCCTATCGTACGGCCAGTTGGTCGTGCATATACGGCATGAGTTTGCAGAGGGTGATGCGCCTTTCTTCGCGCCTGGAAGCAAGGGAGCGTATGACCCATACCAAGGTCATCAACCTTGTGGGGGAGTCCGTGGTGTTGAAGCATCAGGTCAATGCCTTACTTGATACGCCCCTGAAATCGATTCTTGACGAGCATGCCATCGAGTAACTGATCTGCAGGGCGACACGCAGTCGGTCGTGGGCTCGATGGCAAGCAACCAGCAGCAGGTCAGTGAGACCAGCCAGCTGTTCGGCGAACTGGTGGAGTCGCTGTACGGCGTTGGTAGTGCCGTGATGGAAATTGCACAGATGAACGGCCAGATCGCCAGTGCTGCGGAGGAGCAGAGCGCGGTGGCTGGGGAAATCAGCACGGCGGTGGAGCGCATTCGCTCGGTCAGCGACGAACTCACCAACTCCGCTCGCGTTTCAGCCCAGGAGACACGAGCCATTGATGAGCAGGTGGCGGCTCAGGGACTGCTGCTGGCGCGTTTTCGTGCCTAGGGTCTTGCCGTTTTTCGCGGTTGCTGACCGAGGCTGGGAGCAAACGGTATGTACTGAGCTGAACGCCCCTTGGCTTGGTTCGTCAGGTCCTGGGGGCTGCCATTCCGTAGAGGATCAAGCCGGAAGTCAGGCGAACCTGCTTGCGGTGAGTCTCGAGATCGAGCGGCTCGCTGCTGGTCAGGCGCAGCAGTTGCAGGTGTGAATAGTCGTTGAGCAGAAATGCGGCCAGATCCACATCCAGGTCAGCGCGCAACTTGCCTGCGGCCTGCAGGTCGCGCAGCAGTCCGGCAATTTCACTGCGCAGGACGTCATTCATGCGCTGATAACTGCCCGGCAGGCCGCTTTGTCCGCCGCCAAGTACATGCAGCAGCAACTCACGCCAGATAGACGGCGGCATCATGGCCAGGGCCT